>Ga0247841_10001957_pt1 | contig 43231 bp, 48 predicted proteins | sample LaCruzMarch2015__2_FD_192410 | JGI IMG/M metagenome (GOLD analysis project Ga0247841, IMG submission 192410) | Freshwater microbial communities from meromictic Lake La Cruz, Castile-La Mancha, Spain - LaCruzMarch2015_18m | ecosystem: Environmental > Aquatic > Freshwater > Lake | place: Spain...
ATTGGAACACTTAACACAAGTTCCAGAGGAAGTATTAGCACTTATGGGTGAATATCGCAAATCATTTGACGATCTGCAATTTCCTGTTGCTGCATGATTAAAAATCTTTTTCTGAATGTCTATAGTAATATATTTATTAGCAGTTTGGACCCAAGTGACAGATTTCATTTAGAATGTTATCCGATCTTTGAGAAAATCCTTAATTTCGAAATAGAAGTAATCTGTCCAGTTCTTGTTTTGGTAGAAACAATATGTGCTTTACGCAGAAGAACAAATAATGAGAAACTTGCTCATGAATACTATAGAAATTTGGCTTTCTTGCCATCTATTAATTGGCTGGATATAACTATCGAATCTTGACTAAAGATAAAGAAATAAAGGAGAAAACTCCCAAAGGTATTATGGTGTTTGAACCATTAGACCTTAATCTATAATTTAGAATTTGGTACTGTAATAATTGCTAGGCTTAGAATGGAAGTGATAGTGAAATGAGGTGACGTTATGATTATAGGTGTTCCAAAGGAAATGAAACCCTACGAATATAGGGTAGCGCTTCTCCCTGTTGGCACTGAGACACTGGTAAAAGCTGGTCATAGAGTTATCATTCAGGATGGCGCCGGATTGGGAAGCGGTATTACCAATGAAGATTATCTGAAGGCTGGCGCAGAGATTGTCAGCACAATGGATGAGGTCTATCAGCACGCTGAAATGATGGTGAAGGTCAAAGAGCCTATGCCGGAGGAGTATGATCTCATAAGGCAGGGAATGGTAATATTTACCTACTTTCACTTTGCGGCGAATATAGCACTCGCTAAAGAGATGCTTGCCCGAAAGCCAATATGTATCGCCTACGAAACCATACAGGAAAAGGATGGTTCATTACCTCTGCTTACACCCATGAGCGAAGTTGCTGGAAGGATGGCGATCCAAGAAGGCGCAAAGTATCTTGAAAAGCCGATGATGGGCAGAGGCATACTTTTAGGCGGTGTTCCGGGTGTTGCACCAGCAAATGTGGTGATACTTGGTGGTGGTATCGTAGGGACAAACGCGGCTAAAGTTGCCGCCGCTTTTGGTGCGCAGGTTATAATTATGGACGTCAACATGGATAGGCTTAGATACCTTGATGATATTATGCCAAAGAATGTCGTAACGCTTATGTCTAATGCCCATAATATAAGGGACAAGATCAAGGAGGCGGATCTTCTGATCGGTGCGGTACTTGTTCCGGGAAGCCGAACACCATCACTCGTGACGAGGGATATGATAAAAACGATGAAGCCCGGCGCAGTTATAGTTGACGTATCGGTTGATCAGGGTGGATGTATTGAGACTACACGTCCAACTACTCATCATAACCCGACTTTCGTTGAATACGACGTGGTGCATTACTGCGTGACTAATATACCCGGTGCAGTTGGTCGCACTTCAAGCTATGCGCTGACTAACGTTACACTTCCTTTCGTACTCCAGCTTGCAAACAAGGGATGGAGAAAAGCTTTGACGGAGAATCCCGCTTTGTTGAAGGGATTAAATATCGCTGACGGAAATGTGACGTTCAAAGCTATTGCAGAAACGTTGGGTCTGGAATACTATCCACCAGAAAAAATGTTAAATCAAGATACAGATTAAATAGTAATCAGTGATGAGTAAAACAGCTTATAGAAAATACTCATAACTCATTACTTGATTTCCTAGTGTTTTTTGTGCCTTCGTGTTTAAATAGAAATGAAAGTTTGTTAGAATATGGATTGGTATAAAGAATGGTTCGGAAAAGAATATTTGCTTGTATATCCTCACAGAAACGAAGCTGAAGCACAGAGGCAGATCGAGTTTCTGCAAAAATATATCAAGATTCCAAAAGATTCAAAAATTCTTGATCTATGTTGTGGAAATGGCAGACATACTTTAGAATTGAAAAAGCTTGGTTATGATGTTGTTGGGCTTGATCTGTCAGAAGATTTGCTCGAAGTTGCACGCTCAAAAGCTTCTGAGGATGATCTTGACCTCCACTTTGTTCAATGTGACATGCGCGAGATACCTTACGAGAATTACTTTGATTTCGTAGTTCAATTCTTCACCAGTTTTGGATACTTTGAAACTGACGCCGAAAACCAGAGGGTGTTTTCTGCCATATCAAAGGCATTAAAATCTGTCGGAAAATTTATGATTGATTATATGAATCCTGATTGTATAGTCAAAAATCTGGTAGCGAAGGACGAGAAGCAGATCACAGAAGGTGTATCTATAATACAGGAAAGATGGATTGACGATTCGACTCATAGAGTGAATAAAAAGATCACATTAAATAAAAATGGAGAGAAATCAGTTTTCAATGAATCGGTCAGAATGTACAGCCTTCAAGAGATAAGGGATATGCTACCTCGTGAGGGATTGCGACTTACAGAAGTTTATGGTGATTTTGATGGCTCAGAGTATAGTTTAGACTCACCAAGAATGATACTTATCGGAGAGAAGATTGTTTAATAGATACTTTCTAAAACAATGGAGGTATAAGATGAATACAGAAATTCTCAAAAAAATAGAAATAAATCCTAAAGTCTTATGTGGAAAACCTGTAATAAAGGGAACAAGAATATCAGTTGAATTGATATTAGGAGACCTTGCTTTTGGTCGAAATTTTAGCGATGTTATGCGTGACTATGAAATCACTGAAGATGACATACGATCTGCATTGGCTTATGCTCATGAATTGGTCGCAAATGAAGAGCTTATTGAGGTATAATGAATGAAGCTCTTAATAGATGAAAATATTTCTGGAGAAATTATCGAATCGTTAAAATATATAGGTTATGATTTGTTATGGATAAGAGAATATTATCGTGGTATATCTGATGAAGAAATTATGGATATATCAATATCAGAAGATCGAATAATTATAACGCTTGATAAAGATTTCGGTACATTAGTTTTTAAGACGATGGTGAATGATATACCGGGAGTCATTCTTATTAGAATAGAAGACCCTAAAATTCGCAAAGAAAAACTGCTGAAGCTTCTTATTGAGCATGGTAATGGATTAAAGGGCTATTTCACTGTTATAACTAAAGACAGGATCAGAAAAAGAAGGCTTTTTATTTGATTTATTGAGAGGATGAGCATTGATTAAGGTATTAAATTTGCCCGGTGGTTTTATTAATACTAACAGGTTCGTTTCTGATTTTATGCAAGGTTATGAGAAGATAAGAGAATTCTATCCATTGCATTATAAAGACGAAAATTCATGGCGTATAATAATGGATAAAGTCCATGAGAGAAACTCGGATTATAGTGAATTAGCACAAATTCTAAAGCAACAAAATGCGGGTCTCTGTGCCAGTGGTAAGACAATTGATAATATAGAAAAGCTTGCTTCGGGTGTTGCCTTTGCTGTTGTCACCGGTCAGCAAGTCGGGATATTCACAGGTCCATTATACACAATCTACAAAGCTATGACCGCTATAAAGCTGTCAGAATATCTTTCCGAAAAATATCAGGCTGATTTTATTCCCGTATTCTGGATGGAGTCTAATGATCACGACTTAGAAGAAGCCAATCACATATATCTGCTGGACTCAAACAGCGATCTGGTGAAACTTGAATACAAGCCAACTCAATACACACCTAATTGTTCAGTCAAAGACGTAGTCATAGATGGCAGGTTCCTTGATATTATCAATGATTTATTGAAATCCTCACCAAATACAGAATTCAAAAAAGACATATTTGACATTATCTGTGAGTCATATCTGCCATCGAAAAGTTTGAGTTATGGGTTCGGTCAGATGATGTCCCGATTATTAAGCAAGTATGGACTGGTTTTCATTGATCCATCTGACCCGTCTGTTAAAAACCTCATGGCGCCTATTTTCCAAAGGGAGATTGAATCTCCGCTAAAGTCAGTAGAGATTGTAAACTCAGCCGGTGAAAGATTGAGATCGCTTGGATACGAAAGCCAGATCGAGAAATCAGACGATTCTACTTGTCTATTTATCGAGGAAAGCGGGACAAGACGCAAGCTGTTTTTCAGGGAAGGTAATTACGAAATAGACGGTAGTGGCATGAAACTGAGCAAAAACCAATTGCTGGAAACATTGCAGATCGCCCCATGGAGATTCAGCCCAAATGTGGCATTACGTCCAGTAATTCAGGATTATATTCTGCCAACCGTAACTTACGTGGCAGGACCCGGAGAAGCATCTTATTTCGCACAGTTAAATAATTTATATGAATATATGAACGTCAGTATGCCTATCATCCACCCAAGAGCAGGTTTTACGATAGTCGAAAGCAAAGTTCAGCGGATCATGGAAAAGAATGGGCTTGAAATATCCGATCTGTCAGAGTATTACGAAAAGCTGTTCAGTCGGGTGTCAAAGCAACACATATCAGTGGAACTTGAGCAATTAATCGAATCCTCTCGCTCTGAGATTGAGTCGGTATTTAAGAAGCTATCATCTGAACTGATTCATATTGACCCGAATATAGAAAACGTCACCGAATCCGCAAGAAAGAAAATAGACCAGCAGATCAACATTTTGAGGGAAAGGGCTTATCAACTCCAACGAAGCAGAGATGATATAATACGGAATCAGATAAAGCGTGCCTGTATGAATATCTATCCCGATGATAAACCACAGGAACGGGTGTTTAATGTGGTTCAGTTTTTGGTTTTGTATGGATTTGATTTTCTGGATGAGGTAATGTCAATCATTGATCCAGAGAATATTAGACACCTAATTTTATTTATTTGAATATCAAACGAAAAACATATTCGTATTCGCAGATTTTAATCATATCAGGCAAAAAGTGTGGAGGGAAATGAATGGAGTTAGACGTTTTGGCTTTTGGGGCGCATCGTGATGATATAGAACTAACTTGCGCCGGAACTATGATCAAACTTGTAGATCAAGGTTATAAGACTGGTATAATAGACCTGACCGCCGGTGAAATGGGAACAAGAGGAACTGCTGAAGAAAGGGCAAAAGAGGCAGAAGAATCATCAAAAATACTAAAAATCCTTTGCCGTGAGAATCTTGGGATACCTGATGCAAATATCGAAATAAATGATGAGAATAAACTCAAGGTCATAAATGTGCTAAGGAAATATAAGCCAAAGATAATTTTTCTGCCGTACTGGATGGACAGACACCCTGATCATGCTCACGCTTCTCAACTGGTGTCTGAGTCAGCGTTCCTTTCTGGATTAGCTAAACTTAACCCTGAACAGCCAAAGCATCGCCCTGAAAAGCTGATATATTATATGTGCCATTATAAATTTGAGCCGTCTTTTGTGGTGGACGTGACTGAACAGAATGAGAGGAAAATGTCGGCAATTCATCGCTATAAATCACAAATTCATAATCCAAATTATCAGGGAGAGCAGACTTATATAAGTAGTCCCGAATATCTGGATTCCATAGAGGTTCGATCTCGTTACTACGGTGGACTCATAGGCAAAAAGCACGGTGAGCCGTTTCTCATAAGGGATACAATTGAGATCGTGGACGTGATGACTTTGATCTAATAATTGAGGCTTGGTCAAAAATTAAACACAGAGGCACAGAGACACGGAGAGGAAAGGGGCAAAAGTGATGAGTGATCAGTATGACAAAAACTGATCACTCATCACTCATCACTGATTACTGTTTACTGATTACTGTTTACTGATCACTAATTCTTCTCCGTGTCTCTGTGTTTTTTATATCTTACTTTGTTAAGTGAAAAACTCGTATAATTAACCAATAAATGAAATTTCGGAGGAAAAATTTGGCAATGGCTAAATGGTGTTATGGGTTTATTATAACTTTTTTAGCGTTTTTTTTGATTGTAAATTTCTCGTCAGCAGATGACGTTCTGGTGAAGATAAGTACTAATAATCTGGATAAAGTGCCATTAGCAGTAATAGAAAAATGCAATTTTCGCTTTCAGGGAAAGTCTTTACTCATTGCACAGGGTGATGAGAGTCTGTTTAATAAAGATTTATATACCGTTCTTGATAAAGTTCGCACGGACTCAATTTATTACATGATCATGGAGGAAGATTTACGACCTGTATTGGAACAGCTTGGGAACGTGATACTCGAATACAATGGTTCACTGCTTTTGCGTATTAAGCCTGAAAATCAGCCAAAATTACTCGGTCTTGGTCTTTCGCTGATGGAGCTTCCTGAGAACATCATACTCGATATAGCCAAAAAATCGCCACGATATATACCATATACTGAATCCGAAGCGGATGTCGCTATAATAGGTGAAATCGCTAAAGCTGTGAACGCTGATGAATTGAAGATTTTTGTGACGGATCTTCAAAATAACATGCCACTGAAACCACCTTATGCCGCCTATAAAAGCCGATTCTGCCTTCGTGTCCAAGAAACTGACGACCCATCTGATTTTGCCTGCGATAACGCCGCTGATTATATATACAATAAACTAAAGAGTTATGGGCTTGACGTCGAGTATGACGTTTTTCCTCACGAAGTCCTTACTCAAGGGAATTACCAGATGCGAAACGTTGTCGCCACTTTGCCGGGTAAGGGAGCTAACCCTAAAGTTTTTATCGTATCAGCACATTATGACAGCGTAGCGTCGAAATCTACAAATTGGCAACTGGAATGGAAGAAACAGCCGGCGCCGGGTGCGGATGATGACGCCTCTGGAACTGCGGCTGTGCTTGAAGCGGCACGGATACTAAGTCAATACGAATTCAACTCTACCATCAGGTTTGTCCTCTTCTCTGGAGAGGAATTGGGACTTCATGGAAGCAAGCACTACACTAAGGAATTATGGGATAACAAGGAAGAGATCGCTGGTGATTTCCAACTTGACATGATAGCTTATTCTCCAGAAACGCCAAATATTGACGTAGTTGCGAATCTGGGTTCAGAATGGCTCGCAGAGGCGATGCTGTCAGTTCAGAAAAAGTACAACATTGGTCCTTTAACTTTAAGGAAAATAGTAAATTCTGATATATGGTACAGTGATCATTCGTCATTTTGGCAGAATGGTTATAATGCAATAATGGGCATAGACAATTATGACCTCAATTCTCCCAAGTTCTATCCTTACACACATACACCAAATGATACCATAGACAAGTTAAACTTTGACGTAATGACAAGAATGTGTCAGGTAACAACAGCCACCCTTGCAAGTCTTGCTGATCCTGTTGATGAAGTTCCACATCCCGATCTAGCTATAATAGATAAAGACGTTTCCCTAGCTCCTGAGAATCCCACCATTGGACAGCCTGTTCTATTGAAAGCTATTGTACGCAATATCGGCAGTGCGGATGCAAAGGGTATATCTGTACAAGTCTGGGTTGAGGAACCGATTGCTAGATCACCAAGATTGATAACTGAAAAAATCGTTGACGTTAACGCTAATGGACAGATAAGTATTGATACAACTCTAACTCTAAGTGAATGGGGAGAATCGAGGGTACTGATTAAAGTCAATCCTGATTACCGTGTATTTGAGACTGATGGTCGGAACAACATAATCATCAAAACTGTTAGTATTGGCTCTACTTCACTTGATCTGGGAAAACTGCTGATCTATCCCAATCCTGTAAAACTGAAAAAAGACAAGAATATTAACTTTGAATATACTATGAGTAAGGATTCATCAGTCAGGCTGGAGATTTACAACATCATAGGGGAGCTTGTTTACGAGAAGGATATAATCAGCGGTCAAGATGGCGGAAAGTTCGGCATCAATAAGGGCATAAAATGGAATGGTCAGAACTTTACCGGTGACAAGGTTGCCCCAGGAGTTTACGTCTGCCAATTAGTTGCTTCCGATGATTCTGGCATTATAAAGACCATATCAAATAAGATGGTGATACTTAGATGAAGGAGTGTTTTTTTTGATTCTAATCCTCTCTTATGTATTGGGTTCTCTGACTTTTCTGTATTTACTAATATCAATTATACTGATCATTGGGACGTCAAGGCTAAAAAAGAAAATTATTAAAAGCACGACTCTACCTTTTGTTTCAATAATTGTGCCTGCGAAAAACGAGGAGAATACAATTGGGGATTGTCTGGATTCGCTATTGAACCAGCAATACCCTTATGATAATTATGAGATAATCGTCGTTAATGACCGATCCAGCGATAAAACTCCAGCCATAATCAAATTTTATCAGGAACAGCATAAAATAATCAAAAGTCTGGACATAGAGTCTAATGTTTCTGGACTGACTGGGAAACAGAATGCTATCAATGAAGGATTGAAGCTATGCAAAGGTGAGATCATATTTAACATTGATGCCGACTGTATCGCCCCGTCTGCGCTTGTTAAACAGACTGTATCCTATTTTTCACAAAAAATTGGTTTGACAATAGGTTTTCACATTCCATACAGCAAAGATGGTTTAAAGCCGATATTTGCTGATCTACAAGCACTGGATATGCTTTTTCTGATGGATGCGGCGGCGGGTTCTATTGGTGTAAACGTTCACGTAGGCTGTGCTGGAAGCAATCTTGCTTATCGAAAAACTATATTAGCAGATAATGGTTATAATGATATTGGTTTCACTGTAACAGAAGATACTGCTTTGATTCAGTCTATCGCAAAAAAATCCGATTGGGATGTAACTGTTGTATATGACAAAGATACTGTTGTCATGACGCCCGCTGAAACTAAATTAAAAAAGTTCCTTGCCCAGCGTATAAGATGGACATCGGGAGGTCTGGCTACCAAATCGTGGGTACTTATCCCGTTATATTCCATGTTTCTTTATCACCTTTGCATGGTAGTATCTATATTACTCGCATTTTTTATTGAATCTCTGGCAGTTATTGTGATTGTGTCATTCCTCGCCAAGTTGATGATAGATTTCATAAGGTGCTGGCGTGTGTGTAAAGAATTCCAACGGCTTGATCTATTAAGCGTTTTCGTATTGTATGAATACTTTATGATGTTTTACAGCATCATATCGGGTTTCTGTAGCTTATTCATCCGAAAGATACAATGGAAGGATGATACTTACAGGATTTTTAATAATGCCAATAATACAAAAGTTTCGTCAGATAAAAAGGATTGATCTGATAGCTTATATTTGCCTTGTGATTATCGTAGGTATATACTCATATATCCAGATCACCAACTTTAATCCTGCATATCTGGAAGTAGACCCTGATGGATACCTTTTACTTGCAAAGCATATAGCAGAAGGCAAACCCTTAGCAGTAAAAGATGACGACCCCTTTATGTATCAATCCCACGTATGGGTGGAGAACAAGAAAGGCGAAATTGCTCCAAAGTTTGCACCGGGCTATCCTGCCCTTATGTCCATAGCATATCTTTTGGGTGGAGACACAGCCATGTTTTTTGTCAGTCCAATAATGGGAGGATTGGCTTTAATTGGCTCTTTTCTCCTGTTTCGGATGTGGACGTCACGCACATCTGCATTGTTCGGTGTTTTCTATCTTGCCATAAATGCGATGATACTTGTTTACTGCAATTATTTACTCACTCACGCATCTGATCTGTGCTTTGCTGTATGGGGAATGTTTTTTCTCTGGAGATGGAGATGTGGATTAGGGAAATTCTCCGGGATATGGGCAGGGCTATTACTCGGCGGCGCTGTGACGATACGTCATACGTCCGCTCTACTTGTTCTGGTGCTTATTGCAACGGTTGTCGTCAAATGGATCGAGTGTTTCAGATCAAAATGTAACAAAAAGCGATTGTTAAAGGGTTCTATTGTACTTATTATAGCCTATTGTGTATTTCCGTTAGCGTTGGCAATCTATGATTGGGCTATCTTTGGTTCTCCGTTTGTCACTGGATATAGTCTCAGCGGCGAACAGAACGCTTTTAATTTGAAAAATATCCCTCAAAACCTACGGATACTTGCAACAGGGATGAATTATACTGCCTTATTTCTTTTATTTCCAATTGGATTTGCAGGGATGTTTCTAGCTGTGACAGTGGGCGAAAGCATAATGGTATCACTCTGGGTTGTTTCACTTTTTCTGCTTTATTCATCTTACTATTGGGCGCCAAACGGTATGGCGTACTTCAGGTTTTTAATTGCAACATTTCCAGCCATTGTTGGTTCTGCATACGCGCTAATGGATAAGGCAAGTATCTCATGGATAAGGAAAACAGTGGCTTATACGCTTTTGTCGGGACTATTAATATCCGTTACTTATTGGGATACAAGGTCTGCTGTGGAAGGCATAGTAAGTAGTTATCCATCACAAAGTCTGGCGTATTCTGCAAAGAGAGTTTCAAAAATATTGAATGATGATGCTGTGATATTCTCACAATGGCCCGCTTTTTGCTACATAGGAACAAGGAGGCATTTCAGGCATTACGACCTAAACATATTTACAGCATCTTATGGTGCAAGTTCGTTTACGGAGAATACAGAACCCAAGCGTCATCCGATTCGTAATGATCGCTTCAGGGCATTTTACAAAGGGCTTACTGATGCTGATTTGCAAAAGAAAAAAGTAGAATTGATCCGTAATTTCTTATCCAGCGGTCGTCAAGTTTCGTATTTGCTTCCGCAATATGCAGTAAAAGGTGAACAGGGCGTTATTGGTAAGGAATTTCGTTGGAATTTGCTTGACAACTGGGTTTGTTATACTAAAAATGATAATGGTATCTGGCAAGGGGAAATATGGGAATTGTATGAGGTAGGGCAAAAATAAAATATATAAACACGGAGACACAGAGGCACGGAGTTTAGAAAGGGAAATTTTTGATTTTTTCCTTTATTCTCCGTGACTCCGTGCCTCTGTGGTTTTCCTAAATTTTACGGTGCCTGAGGTAGTAAGGGAGGGGGAGGCATGAAGAAAAGTGCAAAAAGTATAATTGTTTTTATATTTTTGGTTATATTAGGATTTGGGCTTTATTACTATTATTCGCATTATACAACTCCGGGACGTGTTCTGGAGCGTGATAAGGTAAAAGACCTAAAACTGCCATCTGAGATAGCGACAACACCAGATGCTTATATAGGCAAAATAAAACTTGCTTCATGGAACATAAGGGTTTTTAGCAATAAAGAACGAGATGACATTGAACTTCGGAGGATATGCCAGAATCTGATTAAATACGATTTTATAGCTTTACTTGAGGTTAAAGATGAGCAGATTCTACAGCGCACACAGAATATGCTTGCTAATATGGGTAGAAGCTATAACTATCAGGTCAGCGAGGGCGTAGGAAGAAAAGTAAAAGAACGATATGCTTTCCTTTACGACACCGCAAAAATAAGTGTGTTAATACCGGGGCAAGTTTTTCCTGATACCAGAGATTATTTCATAAGAGAACCATATTTTGCCACTTTTAGCTCTGGAAAGTTCGATTTTACAGTTATTGCAACTCACATACTCTACGGTGACAAGGCTTCTGATAGACGTGCTGAGATTCAGCATTTAGCAGAAGTGTATGATCAAGTCAAGAATGGTAATCCAGAAGAAAAAGACGTTATTCTAGTGGGGGATTTTAACAGAGAGCCAACTGACAACGTAGCTTTTTCTAATCTTCGCAATATACCGTCAATGACAAATCTATTTAACCCGCCCCAAAAATCAGTCATTTATGATTCCAACCTTTACGATAATATTTGGTTTCAGACAAAATACGTGAAGGCATACACTGGGCAAAAAGGCATTGATAAATTTGATGAAACTGATTTTGCTAATAACGACAAAGCGGCAAGCCTTGCTGTTTCTGATCATCGCCCTGTATGGGCAATTTTTGACACAAAATTGGATGGTGATTGACATGACGTAAAATAATATAAAAGATCAATAATAATAAGAAATTTTTACTTATAAGGCAGATTAGGTAAGGGGGAGAATTAGGCAAATGGGTAAAGGTAAAATTCTTATTGTAGATGATGATGTTGAAATTACTGAGACAGTAGCAATGATGCTCCGATCACGAGGATTTGACGTTATCACTGCATTTGATGGTGGTGAAGGACTAATAAAGGCAAGGTTCGAAAAACCAAACATAATTCTACTTGATACAGAAATGCCTTTAATGAATGGGATTGAAGTGTGTACAAGACTGAAAGCAGATAAGATTACGATGACAATACCTATTGTTATTTTTTATGAACAGGGAGAGATTGAATTAATTGAAAAAGCTGATCGAGTAGGAGCAAATGACTCTATTCTAAAGCCTTTTAGCTTGAATGATTTACTGATAAAAATAAATCGGTATCTTGCTCGTATAAATTGCAATAAAACTGAAAGATCGGACTATTGGCCACGAATAATGCTGGCTTGCTTCATCTACATTGTATCTAATGCTTATGACTACTACATAACAGTATTTGGTATTATAAACCGCAAAGCAGAGGAAGGTAATGTTATAATACAACAATACATAAATTTTTTTGGATTACATAACGGAGTCTTATACTATAAGATTATTATGTGCAGTTTTATAATACTCGCAATAATAATCTTCAGCCTTATATATGAGTATGAGGAGAAAAAAAGGATTATTCCAGAATGTATTCTATATTCAGGAAGTTTCGTAACCTTAATTGCTGTAATTATGTGGCTAAGAATATGTGGTTAGTTTGATCAAAGATACATCCACTTTATTCAGAGATTATACTCAGCCTTGCTTTTTGAATTAAATGCAGGATTTGACCAACTTGCGGTCCTGTATATGGACCGAATCGGAAATTCTGCACCTCGATCCATTCATCAGTAACTTCTATGACTTTATCCCATTTGCAAAATTTACCTTCAGGAGCTTTCCCTAAGCGTAAATCAACCAGCCATTGTTCTCCTTCTTCTTTTGTGCCGATCTTTCCCTCTGCGTGATTATGTTCCCATTCTCCTGATACAGGGTCCAAACGAGTTACTATTAATTCTGACATAAAAGTAATCTCCTAAATAAAGAGTATTTAATACGAGTTTTTCACTTATAGAAATAGAAAGAAGTTAAACACAGAGGGTTGTTAGAAAGGATGAGGGATGAAGGATGAAAATGAAGAAACGAGTATTACAGTATTTGATCAATTTCATCCATCATCCTTCCGCCTTCATCCTTTTTCTCTGTTACCACTATACCCTGATAAACCGATTGATAAAATGTATATATGAGCGAGGGTCCTTATCGCTACGATGATTTTCGACGCTTTCCATAATCCGCTGAAGAGCAGAATTTACATAAACATTCGAGCCGCCTCTGAATCGAGTCGCTTTAGAATATATGTCAATGCTACCTTCTATGGCATCAACCAAAAATCTAACGATTTCAGTATCAGTATCATCACTATATACCTGCACTTCATCTTTGCTAACTGTTTTCAACGCATCAAATATATGCTTATCTGTTACATTGCGATTAGGAACTGAACTACATGCAATATAGGTTTCAATTGCCAGGCATGCAGCTTGCGTAGTATCTCCGTTAGAATTTATTGTCCTAATAGCCTCTTTGATTTCAGGATTAACTGGTACGTTTATCAATGTGGAGACGTAGTCTCGGTACCACGTAACGGAGAATCTATCTAATTCTTTAATGGCATAGAGTAATTCACCGTGCATAGTTGCAGCATATTGTGGGCTTTTCCGTATGGGTGACTTATTAATACTGCAACGATCGCACAACATGAAAAACATAGTGTCACCATCAACTGCCTCAAGTATCTGTTGAGTATAATACTCTGGCAATCCTTGTCCACATTCGGGACATCGGTACAAATAAATCGGCAACCGAATGCTATCCAATGGATCGACTAGGTATTTCCATCGTTCAAATTCTGTCGGTAAACTTGCGTTTGCTGTAATTCTTATCCTTAGCCCAAAAGCTATTTCCTCCTGGCAGATAGGTTTTGTTGACGGCTTGATAAGATCATCGCGAGATGGCATTATCTCTTCAAAAGATTCTTTAGTTTCAAAGTGGCATCCGTAGCAGTCAATAAGCCCGTCACGCCATGTATCAATGCCGAAAAGTGCAGCATCTACGCTTCCATCTTCATTAGCCTTTCTTGCATAGGCTACGCTCAATCCTGATTCTCGAAAAAGATAGTACCCCCAATTATTACCAACTTTTGATGGTGGTCTTTTGTTTTGTATTGCTTTAAGTTTCTTTGCCATTTTAGTATTCTCCTGTCTGCTTGCCAAATTTGGAATAAATACAGAGAGAAAGAATAAAGACGGTAGGATGTCGGATACAAATGCACTATTTTTATCCATCATCTTTTTTTCTCACGGATTATTAATCACTCGTTATTATTATAACTAATAAATGGCATGAAATCAAGCTCCGATTCTGTGCTTGACCTGTTAGCCATAAGATGATATAATAATATGAATGATTTATACTCAAGGGTGGAGCCTTTGCTTATGTCAAGATTCTAGCTTGTTTTTTGAGCAAATGCCTTGCCATTATGGGTAGTTTTTTTTATCAGTTAATGGTTAAAATTTTTGGGAACACCCTGGCCCTCTTTATTAGAGGACCCATAAGCCCAAAGGGAGGAGATTTGGTTTGAACAAATACGAAACCATTATAATAATCAGCCCAAATGCTGAAACGGAGACAGTAGATAAGATCATCGCTGATGCGCAGAATCTTATAACTGGTGATGAAAGTGGCGGAATAATAACAAAACTCGAAAATTGGGGCAAAAAAAGACTCGCTTATGAGATTAAGAGAAACAAAGAAGGGATCTACGTACTCATAGACTATGATCTAGATCCAGAATTTATTCAACGATTCGAAAGATACTGCATATTGAACGAAAATGTACTAAAATTCATGACTGTCAGAGCGGAAGATATTCCAGAACCAAGAAAGAAAGAAATATCGAAAGCGAAATTTGATGATGATGAAGACTTCACCCGACCAAGGTTCACTGATTATGACGATGATGATGACGATTTCAGTTATGATGATGATGAATGATTTTTTAAGAGTCTAAGTAAAGGAGTTATCTCCTGTTGTCTTGCTTGGAAAAGGAGACGGAAATGGCTAATCTAAACAAAGTGCTCTTGATCGGTAATTTGACTAGAGATCCTGAACTTCGCTATAGTCCCAGTGGAGTAGCGGTAGCAAAATTCGGCTTGGCAACCAATTATGTTTACAAGACACAAGATGGTGAAAAGAAAGAGGATGTTTGCTTTGTAGATATTGTAGCCTTTAGAAAGACTGCTGAATTTTGTGCTAACTATTTTTCAAAAGGTAAACCAATATTCATTGAAGGACGGCTCCAATTCAGCACATGGGAAACACCAGAAGGACAAAAAAGAAGCAAGCTAGAAGTTCTGGCAGAAAGAATTCAATTCATGGGCGGCCCTAAGACAGGCGCAGATGTAGCAGGAGAGGAAGGTTCTGGAAACGACGGAGCAGAAGACGATATTCCGTTCTAAATTGGAGAGAGATAAATGGAAAAATATTATTACGCCGACAGTGGTAAAAAACGTCGAAAAATGTGCAGACTTTGTGGTGATGGTATCGAAAAGTTAGATTATAAGGACGTTGAACTTTTAAGGACTTTCACCACCGAAAGAGGAAAAATTATTCCTAGAAGAATATCCGGGAATTGTGCAAAGCACCAGAGACAGATCACCGTTTCAATTAATAGGGCACGAACCATCGCTTTGTTGCCATTTAACAAAAAATCTTAAAGTATAATGATGGAGTGATCATAATGCAGATTATTCTAAAAACAGATATTGATAAGCTTGGTAAAGATGGTGATCTGGTAACAGTCGCAAACGGTTATGCCCGTAATTACCTGATCCCTTATAAAAAAGCAATTGAAGCGACAAATAAAAATCGTCGCAATATCGAACACGAAAAACGTGTTGAAGCTGACCGTTCTAATAAAGCACTGAAAGACGCCGAAAAGTTTGCCGAGGAACTTTCGGGAGTTTCATGCACAATTAAGGTTCAGGCAGGTGAAAATGATCGCTTGTTTGGTTCTGTAACGTCCATTGATATCGCAACTGCCCTTGAAGAACTAGGTTACACTATTGACAGAAGGAAGATAATTCTGGAAGAACCAATAAAGGAACTTGGCGTATTCACTGTGCCAGTGAAAATCTTTCAAGATGTGACTGCGAATATTAAAGTTTGGGTTGTGAAGGTACAATAATCTGTTAAGAGTTTCAGATTTACATTGCTTTTCAGCGAAATGACATATTATTAAAAAAGGCGAGGATATCTCGCCTTTCTTTCTTTATAAGCTTATGAGCGAGATGTGCTATGGACATGAATTCCATCAGATTTGAGAGAGTCCCACCCCAAAATGTTGACGCTGAAAGGGCCGTGTTGGGTGCAATGCTTCTTCCCGACGGAGGAAGGGAAGCTATTCCAAAAGTCATTGAAGTATTGGGAGATGACCCCTACGGCGATATATTTTACAAAGAGGCTCATCAAAAGATTTATAATGCAATATTAAACCTTTTTGAAAAAAACCAACCTGTTGATCTGGTCACAGCTACAAGAGAATTAGAACAAATAGGGGATCTGGAAAAAGTTGGTGACGTCGCATATCTCGATGAAATGATGGATAGCGTACCAACAGCCGCAAACGTTGAATACTATGCTCGTATAGTAAAAGATGAATCTATAAGACGACGGCTTATTCGTGCTTCTGTTCAAATATATAATGATTCATTCGATAATGCTGAAGATATTGACGTGCTTCTGGACGGTGCTGAAAGAACAGTGCTTGATATCCGAAAAGAAAATGTTCTGCGAGGATTCATACAACTAAAGAAAACCATAAAAGATACGCTTAATACTATACAAGACCTCTACAACAGAAAAGAACACGTCATAGGCACCCCCACTGGTTTCACAGAGCTTGACTTGCAAACTTCAGGTTTTCAGCCATCCGATCTCATAATTGTTGCAGGCAGACCCGGCATGGGAAAAAGCATGTTCGTACAAAACATCGCTCAACACGTAGCTGGTGAAAATAAAATTCCCGTTGGATTATTCAGTCTGGAAATGTCTCACCAACAACTTGTTCTGCGTATGTTATCAGCCGAGGCTAACGTTGATTTTCAGAGAATAAGGACCGGATTTCTTAATGACCCCGATTGGCCCAAATTAACCCTTGCGGCTGGTCGGCTTTATGAATCCCCAATTTTTATTGATGATACGCCGGGTATCAGTATTATGGAACTGCGAGCAAAAACTCGTCGTCTCAAAGCAGAACATAACGTTGGTCTGATAATCATAGACTATCTGCAACTTATGCAAAGCAGAGGAAGATCAGAGAATAGGCAACAGGAGATCTCTGATATATCACGATCTCTAAAAGGGCTTGCCAGAGAGTTAAGTATTCCCGTGATTGCATGTTCACAGCTAAGCCGTGCACCTGAAAGCAGACCGGATAAACATCCCCAACTTTCTGACCTTCGTGAATCTGGAGCTATCGAACAGGATGCTGACATGGTTATATTTCTTTATAGAGAGGAATATTACGAACGAGATTCATCAGAAAAAACAGGAGAGGCAGAAATCATTATCGGAAAGCAAAGAAATGGTCCAACTGGTACGATCAAACTATCCTTTAGAGCAAACTGTATGAGGTTTGATAATCTTGATAGACGTATTCGGTGATATGTTTGCTTTTTTCAGTCTGAAACCCATTAATGCTAAATCCTGCTATATACCTTCCAAACAACCAGACTATTCAAAAACTTAATTGCCAAAGCACTAGAAATTTGTGTAGATTGTTGTTATAAAATGTGATACAATAATTGTGACACAATATTGTATTGGACTAATACTGCTATAGCGAAGGTATTCTGAACATGGGATTATCGTACCGAATAGCTGATGTTTTAGGCGGAGTTGGTAGAGCATCAATGTTGCTCTTTGCCACCTTTAGAGAACTATTTAAACCGCCTTATGAGATATCCGAAATCAGCAAGCAACTGCACGAGACTGGTGTCAAATCGCTGGTTGTAGTTTTGATAACAGGTTTAGTTGCGGGTTTTGTGGGCGCCGTTCAGGCTTTCTATCAGCTCAAAGCCATATCCGCTCAGGGCATGATGGGCAATTTTGTGGCAGTATTGGTGCTGAAGGAATTGGCTCCAATGCTTACAGGATTTGTTATGGCAGCCAGAGTCGGAACTGGATTCGCTGCGGAGCTTGGAACAATGAAAGTCACTGAGCAAGTAGATGCCCTTAGTGCTATGGCTACAAGTCCTGTGAAGTATCTCGTAGTACCACGATTTATAGCATGTATAATCATGTTGCCTTTATTGATAATTTATGCAGATGTAACTGGTATAATAGGCGGGTATTTTATTAGCCTATCCTTTGGCGTCACAAGCGGGATATTCTTTCAGCAATTTCAAAAGTATTTTTTTGTTGGTGATATCATCGGCGGTATTGTAAAAGGTGTGGTATTCGGAGTAATTATTGCTATGGTTGGATGTTACAGAGGTTTGTATACCACAGGTGGAGCCGAAGGAGTTGGTAAAGCAACTTCAATATCAGCGGTTCATTCGTTTGTACTTATAATAGTGGCTGATTTCATTCTTAATTATTTTATAAATGCTATTCTCAACGTTGCATAAATGTAATCGTTTAAAAAATACATAAACGTCCTAAAAACAACCCCCTAGCCCCCCTTTTTTAAGCTAATCTTTACCCACAAGTCTATAAACCCTTGTGGATAGAGGATTTATAACCCCCTTTTAGCTAAAAGGGGGAAGGGGGAATTTGATTAAATAACTGTTTTTAACGATTACATAAATAGTTTTCCGTTTTCACTATGATAAAAATAAAGAATCTCTTTAAAAGCTTTGAAGACCGTCTAATATTGAAGGGTATAAACTTAATCATTGAAAATAGCGATACGATGGTAGTCATGGGCGCCAGCGGATGTGGTAAAAGTGTTCTTTTGAAGCTCATTGTTGGATTATTAAAGCCCGATGAAGGCGAAATATGGATTGAAGACAAAGAAATATCAAAACTGTCAGAAAAACAGATGGACCAAGTACGAAAAAATATTGGCATGGTATTCCAGTCAGGCGCTCTCTTTGATTCTCTCACAGTAGGAGAGAACGTGGCTTTTAGCCTTGTACGTCGTACAAATATGAGCAAATCCGAGATTGCCAAAACCGTAGCCGAAAAGCTTGAAATGGTCGGACTCAGCGGGATAGAAGACATGATGCCATCAGAACTCAGCGGTGGTATGAGAAAGAGAGTTAGTTTGGCAAGGGCAATATCCATGAATCCGCAAATAGTCCTATATGATGAGCCAACTACTGGTTTGGACCCATTGATGTCTGATGAGATCAATACACTTATCAGTAAATTGCATAATGAATTAAATGTAACTTCCATTGTTGTTACTCATGATATGAAAAGCGCATTTACAGTAGGCACGAAAATGGCTATGTTGAAAAACGGTGAAGTCGTCGCTTCGGGAACTCCCGATGAAATCAGATCAAGCAAGGATCAATGGGTATATGATTTCGTCAACACCGGCTTCTTCCATAAAGATACCCAATAACGCATTCTCGTTCCGCCGAGTAACGTAAGAACAAAATATCGAAAGCGAGAAATTTAGATGAAAGCTGGATTAAGGCAAAACGAAATCAAAGTAGGAGTCGTAATTCTTATTGGATTAGTATTGTTGGGTGCACTTCTGCTCAAAGCGTCTCGCTGGCAACCTAATGCAAATACTCAAGAGATAAAGATACATTTCGATAATGTAGGAGGGTTGCTAAAGAGTGCACCCGTAAGTATACAGGGAATGGAGATCGGTAAGGTCAAAAAAATTGAGCTTATGGGCAATTGGGTACAGGTGACAGCCAATATTGACAAAAGTATAGTAATAAGAGATGGATACCGCATACTTATAGACGTAGTCGGCATCGTAGGTGAAAAGTATATTGAGATAGTTAATGGTCCTAACGTTAATATTGTGACTAAAGATGACCCATTATTAGGTATAAGCCCCCCAAGCATTGGTAACATTCTAATAAAAGCAAATGAAGCCGCCCAAAAAGCGGCAGATACCCTGATGGTAGCAAAAAGCATGATAGATAATAACAAAGATGAAGTTCAATCGGGCATAAACGATGTCAGGAAATTTATTTCGGATACAAGTAATATAATGGAAAGAACTCTACAAAACATTGATATTATGATGACTAGAATCAACAAGTTGACTGATTTTAAAGAGGGAGATATTACTCAAACTATCACAGAGATTAAAACATTCGTTACGGAAATAAATAAAGAACGGGAGAGAATAACTCCGCTCATAAGGTCTGTTGCCGATAACCTTGACCAAATTGTGAGCAAGGCTTCCCCAAATGTTAATAGCTCTTTGGAGAACCTGAAAAAGTCTTCGGAAGATATGCGAGCCTTGACGACAAAATTGGACAAAAATGTTGCTGGTATGACTGATTCTGTATCGAAAATCGTCAGTCAAATCAGTGACACTACCGAGAATGGTAATGAAAAACTTCAAAAAGCACTTGTAGATCTTGGCAGAGCATCTGCTCTGATGAACAATATTCTTGATAGAGCGGATTACATCGTTTCAGATGTTGAAAAAGGAAATGGAACCATTGGTAAGCTAGTTAAAAGCGATGAAGGCTATAAGCAAATTAATGATGTGATGGTTGTCAGCAAGAAGGCAATTGATAATGTAGATAAGACGTTTGATAACGTCAATACAGCAATTACCAACTTCAATAAAACTACAAAGGACCTTGCTCGTTGGAGACTCCAGTTGTTTGGTGACATAAACTCTATCGGGGAATATGAGTTGAGCTACAATCGTCTGTCTGGTGTCTTACAGAATCAGCTAAGGCTTTCGATTTTACCTGTTGCGCCTTATGCTTATATTGGTGGTTTGTATATGAAGGGTGACGATATTAAGTATGATCTGCAGGCGGGAAGAAGGTTTAATAATCTTACTGTAAGAGGGGGCTTCATCAGATCAAGAGCTGGACTTGGGCTTGACTATTGGCTTATTCCCAATCGTGCGATTATATCGCTTGAGGGAGTGAATATCACAACCAAAGAACCAGAGATTGGCTTTGATGCTTCATTAAGAGTTTTTCGCAATTGGTATCTGATGTTGGGCGCCGATGCTATCAATGTTAATAAATCAGGATTAAGCGCAGGCGTTAAAGCCATATATAAATAATTATCATGAAACAGAGAACTGTATTTGTTTGTCAGGATTGTGGATATAAATCACCGAAATGGGTCGGTCAATGCTCTGATTGCGGTAAGTGGAACACTATGCTAGAGGAGACCCATAACGTTGTCCAAGCTTCATCTGCGAGACGAAAAACTACCGGCGAAGGATACGATCAGCCAAAGTCAATTACAAGCATAGAAAACATTGAGCAAGAACGACTGAAATCAGGAATAGATGAGTTTGACAGAGTTCTCGGCGGAGGCGCGGTCCCGGGGTCTGTTGCTCTTATCGGTGGTGATCCGGGGATCGGTAAATCAACTTTGCTCCTTCAGGTGATTGATAGATATACTCAAAACTATGGAACAACCCTTTACGTCTCTGGAGAAGAATCTGCCCGACAAATAAAACTACGCGCAGATCGGCTTGCTATTAAATCATCTCAACTCAACGTTCTGTGTGAGACTGACGTAGATGCGATAGAGAATCACATCATAAATCTGTCTCCTAAGATAGTGGTTGTAGATTCTATACAGACAATGCAGAGATCGGACATTGATTCTGTTCCCGGTAACGTTACACAGGTTCGTGAATGTGCAATGGCACTCACGCACATAGCAAAAACTCGTGGAGTTCCGATCTTCATAGTCGGACACATAAATAAGGAAGGCAGTATCGCAGGACCTAAAGTTATGGAACATATCGTTGATACTGTTCTATATATGGAAGGAGATTCGTATCACGTATACAGGATCCTGCGAGCAGTAAAGAATCGCTTTGGTTCAACAAACGAAATAGGCGTTTTTGAGATGCGTGATACTGGGCTTGATGAGATCACAAATCCTTCTGAAATGCTACTCAGTGAACGACAGGAGAATGTCTCTGGTTCTGTTGTCGTGTCTATAATGGAGGGAACACGCCCAATCCTGCTTGAGCTTCAAGCATTAGTTGCCCCTGCCTATTTCGGTATGCCGCAAAGAACTTCCAATGGCATAGATCGAAACAGACTGGCTTTACTTCTGGCTGTTCTGGACAAAAGGGCTGGCTTCCGAATACAGAATTCAGACGTTTTTGTCAACATAGTCGGTGGGATGAAGGCTGAAGAACCCGGCGTTGATCTGGGTATAATGGTTGCCGCTGTTTCTAACTTCAAAGATAAGCCTGTCGATCCACAAACTGTGGTCATTGGCGAAGTCGGATTGGGTGGTGAGGTTAGAGCCGTTTCTCAAGCTGAAAAGCGGATTAAAGAAGCGTCTAGGTTAGGTTTCAAAAGAGCAATTGTTTCTCAATATAATCTTCGTGGGCTCAAGCTAAAGGAGGATATTGAAGTTGTGGGCGTTAATATGGTAAGAGATGCCCTTAATATCCTATTGTGAACTGAATCGTGAATAAAATTATAAGTAATTATTAGTGAATATTTTACAATCTAATTAACCACGGATACACACGGATTAAAACGGATAAAACAGAATTAAAGATTATAAACCAATTCTAATCTTTAATTTTCTATTCCTATACGTGAAAATCCGTGTTTCATCAGTGGCTAAATATTAAAATCATTTTTTAAATCTTGCTTATATTTTGGTTCCTGATTCATATTAATTAAAGGCGGTGAACGGTGCTGGTAATGTGGATAATCCGTATTATATTAGTAATTGTTAGTTCTATTGTGGGTTATTTTTCTAGCTCTTATTTATGCCTCAATCAATGGCAGGGATTTGCAGTTGGATTGGTTTTTGCGCTGGTCGTATTGATAATTGAACGATTATTAAAGAATGTATCATTGAAAGAAATCATTTCGTGTCTGTTAGGATTGGTTGCAGGACTCGTTGCAGCTAATTTGCTCGTTTTCCTCATGTCAGTAATAATAAAGGATGAAAATGGGAACATTATACGTGTGATAGCCGCAGGTTCTAGTGTTACGCTTGGTTATCTTGGTATAGTAGTCGCATATAAAAAGCGTGACGAATTCACGCTTTTTGCGCCGTCTGGAAACAATCAGGTAAGACGCACTCAAAGCAATGATATTAAGATTCTGGATACCAACGTGATAATTGATGGACGTATACTTGATATATGCGAGACAGGATTCATCGAAGGAAAGATAGTCATCCCTCGTTTCGTACTTAATGAACTTCAGTATATTGCGGATTCTGCTGATGTACTCAGGCGTAATAGAGGACGTCGAGGACTTGATATACTCCATAAGATGCAGAAAAGCCCAAATATTGATGTGCGTATTGTTGAAGATGATTTTCCTGATGTTAGAGAAGTAGATGCAAAGCTGATTGTGCTTGCCAAGCAAATGGGCGGGAAAGTTATCACAAATGATTTTAACCTTAATCAAGTCGCCGAACTTCAGTCTGTTCTTGTGCTTAATATCAACGAGTTGGCTAATGCTGTAAAACCTGTGATCCTGCCCGGTGAGACGATGAACGTCAGGGTGATAAAAGAAGGTAAAGAGCAAGCTCAGGGAGTCGCTTACCTTGATGATGGAACAATGGTCGTCGTTGAAAACGGCAGACATCTCATAGGGCAAACTCTGGACGTGATAGTGACGAGTATCCTTCAGACGACTGCCGGAAGGATGATATTCACCAAGAAGAAGGAAAACGGTGACTCTGAAACTCGGTATAGTTAAAATATGAAGGTATCTGCTATCATACCCGCCGCTGGATTGGGAACAAGAATGGGCGGGATCAAAAAACCTTATATGGAACTCGCTGGAAAGCCTATCCTTGCGTATACTCTGGCTACTTTCCAGCGATGTCCATTTATAGACACTATAGTCATTGTTACCGCTAAAGGTGATGAATCTCGTTGTATTCAAGACATTAAAACTTATGGCATAAACAAACCGTTTAGTGTAGTGGCTGGTGGAGATACACGCCAAGAATCGGTTTATAACGCTTTGAAAGATTTATCGTCTAATACTGATATAGTCGTGATACATGATGCAGTAAGACCACTTGTAACTGAAGATATGATCATCCAATCCATAGACGGTGCAAAAAAATATGGTTCAGCGATTGTAGCTGTTCCTGTAAAAGATACTATCAAAGAATCTGACGATGATGGATTTGTGGCAAAAACGCTGGATAGGCGAAAACTCTGGGCGATTCAGACTCCACAGACGTTCAAATATGATCTCATTATGAAAGCGCATCTTTATGCACGAGATAATAATATACAGGCGACTGATGACGCATCTCTTGTAGAACAGATGGGTCAAAAAGTTAAACTCATTATGGGAAGTTACGAAAACATAAAGATTACAACGCCTGAAGATATTATAATAGCAAAAGCTATTCTGGAGTCAAGGTTATGAAAAACATACCCGGTCAATAACCTCTCACATACAAACCACCTGCTAACATTGGCGATGCGGCTCTAACTGGTTTGGTAGTTCCAGATAAGTACTTGCGAGTCACTTATATAAAAACTACCTCTTATTTTTAACATTAAAAAGGAAAGGCAATTCACCACCCGCATAAATGCGGATGTCCCCTTGCCGAAATATTATGGATTAGAATTACCATGAAAAGATTTTACCAAATTGTATTTTTGTTTAGTTTTTTTATTATATCTGGATGCACATTCTTGAGTCAACCTAATAACGTAACAAAAAATTCGGCATCTGATATATCAAAAGGAACAGAAGGATCGCTACCAATAACCTTTCAACTACACGACGTACCGCACAATCCACGCAAGCAAAAAGGCACTGACTGCGCACCCGATTCTTTAAGGATGGTACTCAATTATAGAGGCAAAAAAGTTGCTGAACCGGACATAGTAAGACAACTAAAGAGCAGAGGTTTTGGCGGAGGAACGTCATTTTTTCAGATACAGGAGATAGCAGCTAAAGATTATGGTCTGCCGTCTTTTGTCATACATAACTGCGACCTTGATACAATAAAATCAGCAATAATGAACAAATTGCCCCCAATCATAGGTTATAGGGCAAGTGGTAAGTATTATCATGCAGTAGTTGCTGTGGGATATGATGACGACAGAAAATTGATGTTCGTCCATGACCCGAATGTACTCAGCGTAAGAAAGATGCGATATTCTGATCTTGGCGGTGTTGAAAATGACGGTACACAAAGGCTTTCGGTATTGCTTGTTCTTCCCGCTGGATTAACAGACGTTGATCTATCAAATGGTTTGGCAAAATACGTGCCAAAAGAGATTCTGTCAAAGCTAGTTATATCTGCAATGTTTCCATCATAAGGAATAAAAAATGAGTAAAGCGAATACAAAAAGAACAATCGAATACATTGGTGAGATACTCCCTGACGGTCATCTTTCCATACCTGATGAAGTCAAAGAGGAACTCGATCAATATAAATCCAATGATCTGAAAATAACAATAACTGTCGTATCTTCTGACCAAAAGAGAGGATGGGAAATATTCAGACAAATGGGGAAAAATGCGGAATCTGGTACATTGTCAAATGCTTCGGTAGATCATGATAAGTACCTTTATGGAAAATCAAAATGAGAGAAATATTTATAGATACCAGCGCATGGGATGCCATTGAAGATTCAAAAGACACTAATCACGAAGTAGCTCTAAATTTTGCGGAAACCATTGCTGGAAAATATCGCTTAGTTACAACTAACTTTATTTTAGATGAAACGTACACTCTTCTATTGATGAATGTTGGTTATAATTGCGTTTTGCGTTTCAAACATAACATTGATGAAATGTCAAAATTAGGTGTGATTACAGTAATCCATTTATCAAAACTTTTAGAAGAAACTGCTTGGGAAGTATTTGAGCAATTCAACATTGACAAGAAATGGTCTTTCACAGATTGTACCTCAAAAGTAATAATAGAACAAAAAAACATTCAAGAAGTATTTGCATTTGACCATCATTTTGAACAGATGGGTTTCATAAGAAAGCCATAAAAGCTTGTAATGAAGATATTTAGAAAAGATGATCACAAGATAATATTAGGCGAAGCAATCGAGGTTTTGTCTGAAGAAATACAAGATAATTCCATTGATCTGATATTTGCTGATCCACCGTATAATATTGGGAAAAATTTCAATGGTACAAAAGATAAATGGAGTTCTGACGAGGATTACCTTAGATGGTGTTATCAATGGCTTGATCTGTGTATAAAAAAACTCAAGAGTAACGGAAGCCTTTACGTGATGACTTCAACACAGAATATGCCTTATTTTGATATATACTTACGAAAATCTATGACAATACTATCACGAATTGTTTGGTATTATGACAGTTCAGGTGTTCAGGCTAAAAAACACTATGGCTCACTTTATGAACCTATCTTATATTGTATTAAAGATAAGAATGACTATACTTTCAACGCAGATGATATTCTAGTGGAGGCAAAAACAGGGGCAGTAAGAAAACTGATAGATTATCGGAAATCAACACCAAAAGTATACAATTCAAAGAAAGTTCCCGGTAACGTATGGGAAATACCAAGAGTAAGGTATCGCATGGACGAATACGAGAACCATCCAACTCAAAAGCCGATTGCATTATTAGATAGAATCATCAAAGCAAGCAGTAATGACGGTGATATTGTTCTTGATCCTTTCTCTGGCACGTTCACAACATCTTATGTAGCAAAACAGCTTAACAGAAAGTCAGTCGGAATAGAAATACAAGAGGAATACGTCAAGATAGGGTTGCGGAGATTGGAAATATCAGAGGAAATATGCGAGTAGGAATCGGATACGACATACACAGATTAGAAGAAGGCAGAGATTTAATCATCGGCGGGGTGAATATACCTTATAATATGGGTCTGGATGGTCATTCGGATGCGGATGTGCTTTTGCATAGCATAAGTGATGCTCTTCTTGGTGCGTTGGCTCTCGGTGACATCGGACAGCATTTTCCTAACACTGATCCACAATTCAAAGGTATTTCAAGCATGATTCTGCTCGAAAAAGTAAACTCGCTGATACAAGAAAAAGGCTTTATCACTAATAACGTTGATTCTGCCGTTATTGCAGAAGAACCGAAACTTGCGCCGTTTATACCTGCTATGCGTGAAAATATCGCTAGAGTATTGAATATCTCCGTTGATTGTGTTAGTATCAAAGCGACTACTGCTGAGAAACTCGGTAGCATCGGTCAGGGAAAAGGTATTGCGTCAGAAGCAATTGTAAGCGTTAGAGAAATAGCTTCTTTTAGAACTATTTTATCAGATTAGGAATAGAACGCGGATAAACGCAGATTTGTGCGGATTTACACAGATCGAAATCCACGAATATCTGCCTAAATCCGCGTCATCCGCGTTCTATCTTTTTTACAATTACTTGTATGAAATAAACTGTGAGGTAAATTATGCCATTGAAGATATATAATTCATTAACTAAACGTGAAGAAGAATTTATACCACTAGAAGATAAGCACGTCAAGATGTATAACTGTGGTCCGACTGTTTATGACTATTTTCATATCGGCAATGCCCGTAATTTTATTGCCGCAGAAGTGATCAGGCGTTATCTGGAATATAAGGGATATAAAGTTACGTTTATACAAAATGTAACTGACGTCGAGGATAAAATAATCAAACGTGCAAACGACACAGGCGTTACTCCAGATCAAGTTGCTCAAAAGTATACCGATGCCTATTTTGAGGATATGAAAAATCTTGGTATACTTGAGCCTACTTTCAGTCCCAAAGCAACGGAGCATATAACAGAGATTGTTGAATTTGTCAGAAAATTAGTAGAAAAAGGTCTTGCTTACGAGGCTGATGGTGATGTATATTATGATCTGGCAAAGTTTGAAGGATACGGAAAACTTTCGGGTCAACGATTTGAAGATACTATCGCAGGCGCAAGGGTTGAGGTGAACGAAAAAAAACACCATCCCGCAGATTTTGATTTGTGGAAGAAGTCAAAGTCTGGTGAACCCGGATGGGATAGTCCATGGGGACCCGGAAGACCCGGATGGCACATTGAATGTTCTGTCATGTCCTCAAAATACCTAGGTGAGACGTTTGATATTCACAGCGGAGGTAATGATCTGATATTTCCTCATCATGAGAACGAGATCGCCCAAAGCGAGGGTCTGACAGGAAAACCTTTTGCTCGTTATTGGGTTCACAATGGTATGCTTCAGACTGGTGGAAAGGTCGAGGGCGCTGGAAGAACAGCAGAAACTATAAAAATGTCAAAATCACTTGGAAACGTCAAGCCCATCAGAGAATTGCTGAAAACGTATAGCCCAAATGCGATTCGATTATTTTTGCTTTCGGCACATTACCGATCACCTCTTGATCTAAGAAATGATAGTCTTGATGAAGCTAGTAGTGCAGTAGAACGCATTTTGAATTGTGTTAGCATGACTGCAAGGCTTTCAGCGCAGGAAGATATAAAACCTGATAATATTAGCGAATCAGAAAAGGAACTCAATAACTCTATTGGTGATGCTGTGCGGAAGTTTGAAGAATCAATGGATAGTGATTTCAATACGCCGGGAGCATTGGGAGCTATCTTTGAGCTTGTTGCTTTTGTAAATAAGTTTACATCTGAGAGCCAGAATATTTCGACTCAAGGAAGGGCTATTTTGGAACAAATAAGCGAAACTCTGGTGAAGCTATGCGGAATATTGGGGCTGAATATTAAAGACAGGATAGCAGGAAAAGAAGATTCTCTGGTTGACGATCTGATGAAATTGATGATCGAAATCAGGCAATTTGCAAGAGAGAAGAAGGATTGGGCGGTAGCAGATAAGATCAGGGATGGTCTTACAAATAGCGGGATCAAACTTGAAGATACCCGTGAAGGCACAATATGGAAGATAGCATTAAAATAATATCAAGTATTTCACCTGATTATAAGCATCTTTTATGACTCATTTAGAGTTGCATAAAAGATAGTTGGGAGTTCTATCGTTGTTTGTTAGTTACTATTTGTATGAACCAAAAAATGGCTCACGTATACGTGAACCAAGCTATTGGGGGGATAAGATGAAACGGTTTACTTACACATTAACTTTTTTGTTGGCACTAACCTTGATTGTTTCAGGATGCTCGAAACTTGCTGAACCGAACTGGAGTAAGCTTGAGGTTATTAGCGACGTTGAGCAATTCACCGATGGTAGTATGTATACTACTGCTCAAACTCAGATTCCCGAATACGTTAAGGGAGAATCAAAAGATGACAGTAGATTTACGGATGCGATTGTGTCACTCAAGAAACCACAGGACATAAGAAGGATCCTTATCAAAAGACGTGCTGAGGATGCTGTTCCAGTAGATCTTAATGTATACATTTTGTCTGGTAAAGAGGGTGAAGATTGGAAGTTAGCAAAAGAGGTTCGAGGAGAAGAGAAGACTGACATAGATGTAAAGATTTCTTCCACTCCGGCTGCCAAGATCAAGATAAAAGCCCAAAGAGCCTCAAGAACAGCATCGGGAAAGTCCGCAATTGCCGCTAAACCGAATGCAGGGGCAGGGAATAAACAGACTGGTAGAAAAGCAACCGGGGGTAGTCTTCAAGCAGATCGTGTTCTGAGAGAACCTGTGAAATTTGCAGAGATCGAAATTTACGGTATTTCATCAACACCTGTAGCAACAAAAACAGAAGAAAAGAAAAAATAATACCAAAATGACTTCATCAGAAGACACCAAGGATTGGATAATTCTAAACATGATACCAAGCGTTGGAAGTTCAATATCCAGGCGCTTGGTAAAATTCTTTGGTTCACCATCTGCGGTATTAATGGCGTCTTTGAGAGAATTGTCAATGGTAAGAGGTGTTACGCCTTCTGTCTGTCAAAATATAATTGACTATCGTGATAGTATTCAAGTTGATCGTGAATTAGATTTGATCAACCAGTACAACTGCAAAGTAATTACCATTGCGGACGAAAACTATCCGTCTTCTCTCAAAGCTATATATGATCCTCCACCTATACTTTATGTCAAAGGTAATTTGCTCCCCGCAGATTCTTATGCTATATCCGTTGTAGGAACGAGAAATGCCACGACTTATGGCATAAAGGTTGCCGAACAGTTGAGTGGTCAATTAGCATCCAGAGGTATAACCATAGTAAGTGGAATGGCTCATGGGATAGACACTTTTGCTCATAATGGCGCATTGAATGCGAAAGGGCGCACAATAGCTGTTATGGGATGTGGTCTGGATATTATTTATCCTGCCGAAAATTCCAGTTTATTTGAAAAAATTATTAGTTCTGGCGCAGTTATATCTGAGCTTCCAATGGGAACTAAGCCACATAGAGGCATGTTTCCCCGACGCAATAGAATTATTAGCGGAATGTCACTTGGAACTTTGGTCGTGGAGGCATCCAAGCAAAGCGGTGCAATGATCACAGTTGATTGCGCTCTTGAACAGGGACGTGAAGTCTTTGCTGTTCCGGGGCAGATATTTTCTGATACTTCAAAGGGTACGAACGAACTTATCAAACAGGGCGCTAAGTTGGTTGATTCCGTTGAAGATATTCTTAATGAATTGCCTTCTTATGCCTTTCAGTCTTCAGAAAATGAAAGTCTCAAGAATGAAGATGCAATTATTGAATCTCAGCTTTCTCAGGAGGAAAGTGCTATCTGGAAAGTCATTAACTCATCTCCAATTCACATAGACGATATATCAAGACGATCTGCATTACCTATTTATAAGGTCAGTTCTACACTCGTCATGTTAGAACTTAAAGGATTGGTTCAACAATTGGCTGGTAAAATGTTTGTAAGAAAATCATCATCTTTTTGAATTTTGGTATGAAGGAAATTGTAATGGTTATTTACTAGGTAAAAGATCAATTGTCAATTACCTTTTGACAATTGATCTGTTTTCAAAGGATGAATTTATGTTAACATTCAAAGCTAGATACAAAGATGGAATAATAAAACCTCTGGAAAAAGTTGATATTGAAGATGGTACTGAGATTACTATTGCACTATTGGAAAAAAAGGGAATTGATCCTAATGGTCTTATCAGAAGTTTTGGAGGTTGGAAAGACACTGTTGACTGTGATGAATTGCTTAAAAATATATATGCAGATCGCCAAATATCAACACGTCCAGAGGTAAAGCTATGAAGGTATCGTACTTGATAGATACAGACTGGATAATATTTCAGTTGAAGGGCAATAAACAAATTCAAAGCAGATTAATGCAATTACAATCAGAGGGTTTGGGCACAAGTATCATATCTTTGGCTGAATTGTATGAGGGTATTATCCATTCTCGTGATACTATAGGAAACCAGAAAAAGCTTGATGAATTTTTATCTAGTGTCACTATATTTGATATAACCGAAGAAATATGCAAATTATTCGGTTCATATAGAGGTTTTTTGCGCAAGCAGGGATTGATGATTAGTGACTTTGATTTGATAATTGCTATGACATGCCTTCATCATAATCTGGCATTATTGACTAATAATCGTAAACACTTTGAACGAATAAAGGAATTGGAGATCATCTCCATAGACTAATTTTTCTTACTTTTATAATAATACGATATCTATAATGTTTCAAGGTTTTTAAACAATTATTTAAGGGAATATTTGTTATTTCATAAGGAGACTATTATGGCAGATATGGTTAATGTGGCTATTTTTGGTTGTGGTAACATGGGTTCTACACATGCCCGAAGGCTGTCAAAATTGGAAAATGTACACCTTCGTTATCTAGTTGACGCTAATAAAGAATCTGCGTTAAAACTCCAAAAAGAGGTAAATGCTGAATTAGTTACTGAGGATTTTAATAAGGTATTGGACGATAAAAATGTTGACGTAGTAATCATCTGCACGCATCATCATTTACATGCGCCTATGAGTATCTCCGCCGCACAGGCTGGCAAGCACGTATTCTGTGAAAAACCTCTTGCATTAAATGTAGAAGAATGTCTGAGTATTGCAGAAGCAGTCGAGAAATCAGGAATTAAGTTTATGATGGGCTTTCAGGCTCGTTTTTCGCCATTTGTCCTGAAAATTAAGGAAGTCGTACCTAAGCCATGGGTGACTATTGCACAACTCGTTGATCCCAAATGGGGTGAAGATTTATGGGCTAACGATCCTGTTGAAGGCGGTGGTAACGTGCTAAGTCAAGGTTGCCATTGCTTTGATGCAACGTGCTTTTTGAATGGCTCAAAACCTGTGTCAATCTATTCTGAAGGTGGAAATCTTCATCATCTCTCATTGCCTATTATAGATTCAGTCGTATCAACAATGCGTTTTGATAATGGTTCTGTTGCCAACGTAACAATCGGCGATTTTGGTAATCCTGCACTGATGGGAAAATCTGCATATCAAGTTTTTGCTGGTAATGTTACCGCAACGCTTTTCAATTATTACAGTGAACCAGAGGTGCGCTTATGGGGCGCTGAACCTGCAAGGATAACAATGGACGATCTCCCCGGATGTAACGACAGCTACATGGCACATGGTTATACTCAGCAGATGCACGCTCTAATTGATTGGGTAAGCAAAGATATTGATCCTGTCAATGCCGCAAAGGTCAGAGATGGTGTTCTTGCTACTGAGCTTGCTATCAAAGCGTTTGAGTCAATAAAAACCCATCAGGCACAGGATTTATAATGGGAGGGATAAAGATGAATGGCAAGGTCACATTAGAAGAAGCTGAAAGTATTGTTGTTAAGTTACTACCCAATGAACAATTAAAGCTTATAGTAAAGATCGGTGAGAATCTTAGTGGATTAATGTATCAGCAGATAGATGAAGAACAACGGCGAATTGATCATGCTAAACGCATAGAAGATTTTATAAAAATGTGTGATGAAATGAAAGTAAAAACAATAGGGAAAACGGATTCTGTAGAGGATATTCATCAGATCAGAGAAGAGAGGATGGAAAGATTTTGATCGAACGTTGTGTGGATGCTAATATTGCAATTAAATGGGTAATAAGCGATGAATCTTTCTGCACCGAAGCAAGTATATTTCTCAGAGATGCTGGAGTAAGAGATATCGATCTTATTGCACCACCATTATTCACTAGCGAAGTAGATAGTGTCATTCGTAAGCATGTCTTCTATGGTAGAATGTCAGTCATTGAAGCTCGCAAAGCGTATTCGATACTTGACCGATTACCTATAGAGATTATTGATTTATATGGTGTTAGACAACTTGCTCGTGAAATAGCAGAAAAGTTTAACCAACGGTTTGTATATGATTCTACTTATGCGGCTCTCGCCGAGTTACGTAATTGTGAGTTCTGGACTGCGGACAAAGCGTTTTATAATGCAGTAAGAACCGAACTAAAATACGTGCGATATTTGCCTGATTACTCATAATTTATTTTATTATAAAAAATTGGAGATTTAATGATGTCAAAATCACTGGTAATTGTGGAATCACCAGCAAAAGTTAAAACGATAAGCAAATTTTTAGGTAAAGATTATACAGTAAAAGCCTCTATGGGTCACATTAGAGATTTGCCTTCGAATGGTCTTGCAGTGGATGTTGTAAACAATTTTGAGCCTGAATATGCCATAATTGACGGAAGAAAGAAGATCGTAAACGAAATTAAGAAAGCGGCGGAAAATGTTGAGGAGATTCTAATTGCTACCGACCCCGATAGAGAAGGTGAAGCTATCTGCTGGCATCTGGCGCATGAATTAAAATCAACCCGTATACCTATTAGCCGAATAACCTTCAACGAGATAACAAAGACTGCGGTTCAAAACGCCATCAAACATCAAGGACAGATCAATCAAGACCTTGTTGACTCTCAACAGGCTAGACGAATACTTGATAGATTAGTTGGATACCAGATCAGTCCGATATTGGGTAGAACTATAAAATGGGGTCTGAGTGCCGGTAGAGTTCAGTCAGTAGCTGTCAGGCTTATATGTGATCGAGAGGATGAGATACTGGCTTTTGTTCCTGAAGAGTATTGGACAATTGGTGCGGTATTGAAGGGTGAAAAAACTAACCAATTTGATGCAAAACTTTTCGAGATTGAAAAAAAGAAAGTAAAAATCAAAAACGAAGAACAGGCAAAGTCTATCCTGAAAGATTTAGAAGGTAAAGAATTTATTGTAGATAACATTGAACGTAAAGAGAGAAAAAAGAATCCCGTCCCACCTTTCATTACAAGCAGACTTCAGCAGGATGCGGCTCGAAAACTGCGATTTCCCGTCAAAGTGACTATGAGAGTCGCTCAAGACCTTTACGAAGGTGTTGAACTGGGTAATGAAGGCGCCGTTGGACTGATAACTTACATGCGCACAGATTCAACCAGAGTCTCAAAAGAAGCGATAGACTCTGTTAGAGACTTTATTAATCAAAGCTATGGGGCAGATTATCTTCCAGATAAAGCTGTTCATTATGCAAGCAAAAAAGGCGCTCAGGACGCCCACGAAGCTATCAGACCAACTTCTGTTGAAAAAACACCAGCAAGCGTTAAAGAATTCCTAAGCAAAGATCAATACGAGCTTTATGACCTTATATGGAAACGGTTCGTAGCAAGCCAGATGAAACCTGCGATTTTTGACGTAATGACTGTGGATATTAAAGCTGGAAAATGCACTTTTCGGGCAAATGGATCAATCATCAAATTTAAGGGATTTATCTCGGTTTATATGGAAGGTATAGACGACGAATCAGACGAAGATAAAGAAGCCATACTTCCAGAACTTATTGTAGGTCAATTGCTTCAACTTCTCAATCTAATCCCTGAACAGCATTTTACCCAGCCACTACCCAGATATACTGAAGCGACACTGGTAAAGATACTAGAGGAGAAAGGCATCGGGAGACCAAGTACCTATGCAACAATTATTTCCACAATACAGGATAGGGAATACGTAACAAAAGAACAGGGCAAGTTCATTCCTACAGAAATGGGTAAATTAGTCAATAATGCCCTTATGAAAAGCTTCCCGGAAATCATGGACGTTGAATTCACTGCCAAAATGGAAACTGAACTTGATGAAATTGAGGACGGAAAGGTAAAATGGGTTGAAGTATTAAAAGAATTCTACGGTCCTTTCAGCAAATCATTGGAAACGGCTCCAGACAAGATCAAATCCGCAAAGAAAGATATGGAAGAGACTACAGACGTAATCTGCGATCTATGCGGAAAAAATATGGTTATAAAATTTGGACGTTATGGTAAATTCCTTGCATGTTCAGGGTTCCCAGAATGTAGGAACACAAAACAATTGAATGTAGATGCTAAACCTGCTGAACCTGAACCATCGGACGAAATATGTGAAAAATGCGGAAACCCAATGGTTATAAGAACCAGTAGATATGGTAGTAAATTCCTCTCGTGTAGTCAGTACCCAAAATGTAAGGCAACTAAACCCTTGAGTATGGGAATAAAATGTACTAAGCCCGACTGTGATGGCGATTTAGTTGAAAAGCGAAGCAAGCGAGGCAAGATGTTCTATGGTTGTAGCAAATACCCGAATTGTGATCTGGTATTATGGAACAAACCAGTAACCCAGCCATGTCCTAAATGCAATGCGCCGTTTCTTGTCGAAAAAGTCTCTAAAGCAAAAGGCAATTATCTGGTGTGTGTTAATGAGGGATGTGATTACTCTAATAATAAAGAATAGGGAATTTGCAAATGAGAGAAGTGAAATGTTCCGAAATTACAAATCATGTCGCTCAACTTTGTCAGGAAGCTAATTTTGATATTGGTGATGATGTTATTCTAGCGTTGCAAAAAGCGATTACTTCGGAAAGCTCACCCACTGCGATAGACGTCCTGAATCAGATCATAGAGAACGCGCGTATTGCACAAGAAGAGCGTGTTCCAATGTGTCAGGATTGTGGCGTTGCTGTTTTTTTCATTGAGATTGGTCAGGATGTTCACGTAATTGGTGGCGATATAAACGAAGCTATTAATGAAGGTGTAAAGATTGGCTATGGCAAGGGATACCTTAGAAAATCTATGGTTGCAAGCCCATTAAGACGTGTCAATACTGGTGACAATACCCCTCCTGTCGTTCATTTCAAGATTGTTCCCGGTGATAAAATTCGCATAATATGCGCACCCAAAGGCGCTGGCAGTGAGAATATGAGCGCAATACGAATGTTGACACCTTCTGACGGAATTAATGGCATAAAAAAGTTTGTTTTGGAATGTGTTGAGAAGGCGGGACCTAATCCATGCCCTCCCATCATCGTTGGAGTAGGTATAGGCGGAACATTTGAGAAATCTGCGCTAATGGCAAAAGAAGCCCTTGTGCGATCAATCAGTCAATTCAGCGATGATAAGGACGTAGCATCACTTGAGTGTGAGATTCTTCAAGAGATAAACTCTCTAGGAATAGGTCCATCAGGATTTGGTGGATTGACGACTGCCCTGGCAGTAAATATCGAGACTTATCCCTGCCATATAGGTAGTTTGCCCGTTGCGGTAAATATAAACTGCCATGCAACAAGGCATAAGGAAATAATAATTAGTGATGAGTTAAAAGTATTTTCTATCTAACATTGTCAAGTTAAAAACTTCTGTAAATATTGAAACTATTATTTTTATCTGTTGCTTTTTTATACACTTGGTAATAACCATTCAAGTTAAAGATTAATGCTGGAAAAGCTTATATTCTCGATATTTATTACTATATCATCTGAATATTGGACTTTGGCGTAAATTTTGCAACCATCTTAATTTTCTTGATCAAGTATTTATATCTATAATCATAAAGGCAAGGGGAATTTTAAGATGAGTAGAAAAAGAAAAAACAACGTAATTTCGCCAGATCATGCTGAGGTGCAAAAATTCAAGGAAATAGCAAAGGGAATTCCTGACGTGCAACAAGAAAGGGTTGACGAAATAAAGAGAAAAATTGAGGCTGGAGAATATAAGGTAAATGCAGATGCTGTCGCTAGTAAGATGATTGAATTAGCTCAAGATATAAAAAAAAGGACTCCAAAAAATAAGACTAATAAGCCAATAACCCACGACTAAAGCTTGTTGGTTTCCTTGCCGAAAAAGATCATGAGCATTACCTTTAGTTATCGATGTATATCATCTCCACCACCATATTTACTGTCGGGACCAAAGGAATAGAGATCATAACCATAACGATTTGTGTATCTTAGTATAAGTTTATATTGGTATGGATTTCCCCATGGGTCCTTAAAATTGATGCGTTTTATATAAGGACCTCGCCAGTCTCTAGGGTGCGGTGGTAAAGTTGGTTTATTTATTAGTGCATTAAGTCCCTGTTCATTTGTTGGATATACTAAATTATCTTCGGCATAAGTTTCCAATGCCCTACCTATCAGAGGCATCTCTTCCCGTGCTATGCGAGAAGGAACAACATTGTTTTTGAATACTTTATATGTATATTCTTTAATTAATATCGCCCCTTGTTGCAAATTAATTGCCAGTTCGGATTTTGGATACGTTTTAATTAACATATCTATTGTTTCTAATGACTGTGAGTAATATCCCGAATCAATAAGTACCAAAGCTTCATCAAAAATCTTATTTGCTTTTTGTTCATTAGTGTCTGAACACCCAATGACCGATAACAGCAATAATGGGATCATAAAATATAAAATTGTTGATAATCGCATTTTATTTATCACCTTTTAGATAAAATAAAAAAATAGATGAGGTATGGTCATAATTCAAATATGACCATACCTCAATTAATTCGGCGTCAATTAGTTTTTAATGCTTCCCCATGTAGTAGTGAGCGTTTCTTTAGCTAATACAGTGGATGCAGTAGGAGGACCGCTTACCATAATTATCTTGATGTCCTCCGGATTAAGCGCTCTCTTATATAAGCAGAAGTCGTCCATGAGTCCAGCGAATGGTCTTGCATCGTCAATATTTTTCCCAAGACGTGCGCCCATCTTCCAGTCACCAGCGATTTTTACATTGCCTGCGGCTTCAGCGATCTTCTCACCGTTGATGTATAGAACACCTATATTGTTTGCTGAATCATAAACACCTGCGTAATGGATCCACTGATCAGGCGTCCACTGGCCATTTTGTATGTCGAATATGGTTGTTCCGCCAGCGGTGCGCAAAAGCCATCGAAGTTTGCCATCACTACGGAACTCAGCATGGGCTACCCACGTTTGATCCTCAGCACGTGCGTTGAGTGTTGCCTGTTGATCGCCTGTATTTTCTGGTTTTGCCCATACGCATAGCGTTATAGCATCAGATGGAATGTCTGCAATGGGAAAAGTTTCCCCTTTAAGGTCAAAATAACTGCCTTTAGTGAACTTTGCGGCGCCGCCACGTTTGCCACCAGCATCCTGCGTAATGTCGCCAACCACAGTGCCATCATGTCCTTTACCTGATTGATCAAGTACAACAGTGCCGAAGTTATCAAAAGAATAGTAAATAACCAGATCGGGATCAGCCGCTAATGCAACTAGAGACAAGGTTAATAGAACACACATTGAAATTGCAAAAAGAATGTACCTCATAACGAACCTCCTATAATTAGTAGTTTCATAGAGCAACAATAATAGAGAGCCAGCTCTCCATCAGATTTAATTGGACTTCAACTGTCCCCACGTTGTCGTTACGCTTCCAATTGGTGATACAGATTCGCTTTTGATTATCCCTTCTGGTCCCTTTTCCATGATGATAAGTATCTCATCATTTGTAAGAGCTTTTTTCCACAAGTTAAAGTCGTCCATAAGCCCGGTAAAAGGTCGAGCCTCATCAATGGTCTTACCAATTCTTGCGCCTGATCCCCAATCTTTTACTAATTTAGCTCCACCATTACCTTCACTGACATTTTCTCCGTTGATATATAGTGTGCCTTTCTTGCCATCATAAACACCAGCGTAATGCATCCATTTTTCCCATTCTACTGCGCCAGCGTTGATATCAAATATGTTTGCCCCGCCATCAGTACGAAGCAACCACCTGAAATTGCCTGCGCTTTTGAGTTCAGCATGGATTGCCCATGTTTGATCAGTTGCTCTTGCATTGAATATTTCGTGGTCTTCAGCCTTTTTACAGTTGACCCATGCACAGATCGTTATAGCAGTTTTTGGAAGCTGATCGGCAGGGAAATCAGGACCATTCATGTCAATGAAGTCGCCTGATTGAAATTCTATCGCTTTGCCACGCTTGCCATTATCTACTATCTTGATCTTGCCATTGACGTCTCCATCATGACCATTTTCAGATTGATCGGCAATGACGTTGCCATTGATCTCCTCAAATGGAAAATAAATTATCAGATCAGGGTCTTTCACTGCCATAGCCGAGCCGCTAATCATAAAGCACAATAGCACAATGAAAAACAGAAATATCCTCATGTAACTTCCTCCTTAGAACGTTATGTAATCTTTAAAAATAAGTCTTTTGCAGGATGGGTAAAGGGTTTTGCTTATATTGATTAGGCTTCTACCATAGACAATGACTGATTAATTGTAAGTTTCAAATAACTGATCAAAAACCTTTTCCCATCCTACCATTGTGCCAAAATGGTATTTTTTAACGATTACACCATTATACTAACATAAATACAGAAAACTGTCAAATGTTTTTCAAGTCACGTTATACTTGACTTTGAGACTGTACTTAATTGACTATGCCCATCGGCGTAAGATAAACATTGATGAGTTTGTATCTGTGCAAGTCTCATCGAGGAAGAATCCTAAACAAAGGGGAATTCTGGAATTGTTCAAAAGGCTTGAACCAGGAGATGTCCTTATGGTAAGTGAACTCAGTCGAAAAGATTACTTGACATGTCAGAATCCAAAATGGCATTTTTCTAACATAGAGATACGCAATTCTGTCCAATATGTCGACGGATAGTGCAGTACCATTGATAGGTTGTGTTGTTCGAGAGTTAAAGAAAGGTAAGGATGGTAGTGGCGGAAGAGCAGATTACGAACATTGGGTATTTGTGACAACACGATTAAGTTTAAATGGCAATTTGCCCAGAAGACACTTCGTCGAGTTCGCCGGGAGCAGATGTGGAATCATGAAGTAGCTATGATAGTGTATACTTATGATAGTTATGCGGTATTTAGTGCAACGTATTTGGTATGGCTTCTTTTGGGATTACCCAAGGATGTTCAACAACGATTGAAGGAACAAATGAAGGGATATTTTGGTTTTACCTGACGTTTTGTCTTGAATTAATAGTTATGATATTTATTTGACATAGCAATTGATCAAACTCAGTTTGAAACTGATCATAAGCAGAAGTTGTTTTGACAGGTGCAGTCTGTCTTTATTCATGGTTTTTGTTTCACATAAGGTTCAATAGTTTCGTTTTTATTGTAATATTTTGATCGTATTTTGACTTTTTTGAAAACATGATAGAAAACATGGTGTTTGGTGTAGAATACCTTTCCGAATTACAAAAATGAAAAACAGGTTTGACCGAAAACTGGTCTTGTGATATACTATCTGCTAAACGTGATTATATTCAGCGGAGGTGATCTCTATCTTACCTGTTCCTGAACCAATGCGAAAGCCAATTATTGAAGATGTAATAAAGACCGGACACATAGTTATGGTCATAGGTCGAGTTGATACAGGTAAATCTACGTTCTGCCGTCAACTTGCATCAGTCGTTCTGGAACGAGGTTTAAGTGTAGCAATTGTGGATTCCGACGTGGGGCAGTCGTGGATAGGACCACCAACAACTGTGGGAATGAAGATAGTCAATGGAGAACCTTCGCCAACGTTATTTCCTGATTCATTTTATTTTGTGGGAAGCATCACACCAGAAAAACATTTACTTCAAACCATTGTCGGTGCGAAACGGATGGTTGAAAATGCTGAAAAGGCACACACCGATCTGATAATAATAGACACAACGGGCTTAGTTGATAAATCTATCGGCAGAGCGTTAAAACTCAGCAAGATCGATCTTATCAAACCCGATCATATCGTTTGTTTTCAACGTAACAGCGAGTTGGAAATGCTGATCAAGGGAATCGAGTCTGATGTATGCCACGTTCATAGGCTTGAGCCATCAAAAATCGTGGAAAGAAAAAACTCTGATTTCAGGGCTAAATACAGAAACGAGCAGTTTAATAGGTATTTTTCTGATTTTACCATTCAGGAGATACAATTTTCCCAGCTTCGAGGTCAAAGGGATGTTTTCCTGAATGGACGACAAGCTAACGAAAAAGAGCTTGATAACATATCACAGATACTTGATTGTAAAGCGATTTACGCAGAATGGTCTTTCAGAGGATTGTTTGTTGTTACGACACAAGAAATTGACTGGTCAGCATCGAGAAGAATAAGTAGTCATCTCAAAATAGAGGATTTATACACTAGAACTCCTGAAGATTTTTTTCATCTTCTCGTTGCGCTTATTGACTCACGAGGTGAGCCTGTCTGTCTTGGATTAATTGAGGACATTGATTTTGTTAATGGTGTTATGAGAATAAGGTGCAAAAATGGGGTTGCCAGTTTCACAAAGGCTATTCAATTTAGCGATTTCAGGTTGAATCAAATATGAAAGAATTTGAACACGTAAATGCTACTTCTCTGGACGAAGCGACGTCGTTTCTTAAAGATGAAAACGCTATGATTATCGCTGGTGGTACTGATCTTTTAACCGTGATGAAAAATAATATATTATCACCTTCACGTCTAGTAAACGTTAAAACTATTCCCGATCTGAGCTACATAAAATACAGCGAGGATCAGTGTCTCAAGATAGGTTCTTTGACTCTACTGGATAAGATCGAAAAAGACGAGATCATTAAAAAATCATTCAATATTCTGTCACAATCGGCGGGCAGCGTTGCAACTCCACAGATACGCAACGTTGGAACTATCGGAGGCAATCTCTGCCAAAAGCCAAGATGTTGGTATTACAGGAATCTGAATTTTCAGTGCCTGCGCAAAAATGGGAAAGCGTGTCTTGCTGTCAGAGGGGAAAATAGGTACAACGCAATTATAGATGGCGGTCCATGTTTCATGGTTCATCCTTCGGATACGGCAATTGCTCTGATTGCACTTGATGCTAGAGTCAAAATACTCAGTCCTGATGATGAAAGAATAATCCCTCTTGAAGACTTTTTTGTTCACCCTAGAATAAGCCTTGCAAAAGAAAATGTCTTAAAGCCTTTTGAGTTGATAACGGAAATTCAGATACCAACTATGTCACCTTTTTCACGAGGTGTATATCTGAAGGCAACAGAGCGAAAAACGTGGGATTTTGCGATAGTTAGCGTGGCTTTTCAGGCAGATTTTGATGGAGATGTAGTCAAGGATGCCCGAATAGTTCTTGGCGGTGTTTCGCCAACGCCTTTCCATGCAAAAGATGCTGAGATGATACTAAAGGGCAAAAGCATAGATGAAAGCTTGATTAATGATGCAAGTGAGTCTGCTATTTCAAAAAGTAAGCCATTGAGCGGCAACGACTATAAGGTTTCTCTTGCAAAATCACTAATCAAACAGGCTTTAAAAATAATAGTAAAAAACAGCAAATAAGGAGATGGTATCATTGGCAATTCCTACAAAATCAGTGAAAATATCTCTACCTGAAGAGCAATATAAGCAATTGCGGAAATTGGCAGATGAACAACATGAATCTGTTGCTTCATTAATTAGAGAAGCTTTAAGTTATATTCTTGAGAATAAAATTCCTCAAAAAGCAGATACCTATGAATCAAAAGTAAAACAAAGACTACGAGATCATGAAGCTTTTGGTATATGGGCAGATAGAGATGAAATGATAGATAGTGCCGAGTGGATAAGAAAGCAACGTGAAAAGTGGAAAGAAAGAATTGACCAAAGTGAGAGATGATAATAATTAAAAGATGAATTTACTTGACTCTGACATATTAATTGATTTCCTACATAGAAATACATTTGCAGAAGAGTTTCTGGAATCTTTGAAAGCTAAAGAAGAAATCCTGACTATATCTGCCATAACAAGAATGGAACTTATTCAGGGATGCAGAAACAATAGAGAAATGTCTGTGGTATTAGATATTCTTAAGAAATTCAGACTAATGTATATGAATGAACATATTTCTCAGAAAGCTATAGACTTGATGGAAAACTACAATCTCTCACATGGGTTATTAATTCCCGATGCTATAGACATTCAGAAAAAGATTTTTAATCATGCAGCAACAGGAAATTGCAGATCGTCAAATGATTTGCGATATTCACCCATAAGTGCTAATACTTCCTCTGGAACTTGTGTTAAGTGTTCCAATA
>Ga0247841_10001958_pt1 | contig 43208 bp, 28 predicted proteins | sample LaCruzMarch2015__2_FD_192410 | JGI IMG/M metagenome (GOLD analysis project Ga0247841, IMG submission 192410) | Freshwater microbial communities from meromictic Lake La Cruz, Castile-La Mancha, Spain - LaCruzMarch2015_18m | ecosystem: Environmental > Aquatic > Freshwater > Lake | place: Spain...
GTAGGGATGGAATATTTGTAGAAAAATATTCTATTAGGGAAATTAAGCCCCGTAGGCGGCGAAATATTTTGAAACAGTTAATAGTAGAGCAATTAATCTGTAGAACATAAATTTTAACCGGACCATAGTGATTTTTTATAACAAAAGATGTGGGTACACAGTAGCTGCCGGCAGGCGGGTTTCACAGATTAAAAATAATTTGTTTTTTATAAATTTTACTCAGAAAGCAGTCTGTTATAATACTACCGCATAGCAGTTCCTATAGAGCATTTTCTATATTTTTCTTCATTTCTTAAATCTTATATGTTTGCGTTGGTTTTGTTCCACCTGCTGCTTGTCTTTATTGAGTGAGTAATAATAATACCGATACGCAATATGTAATAGTCCAAAAAGGCTGGACTAAACGTATTGTTGATCGGCATTAACCCTTCTATAATTCAAATTTGCCTTTGGACTAATTTGAATTAAGAATTGGTATAACTACCCATGACTGATGTTACGCAAATTTGAATATGCCGTAGGCATAACCGCTTGGTAAAAAGAGAACAAACACGGGAAATATTGTACCGTAGGCACAACCCGTTAATCACCGAATCTCGATATTTGACAGTGAAGATGAGGCATTGTATGTGGATTTAAGTATATGTATTTGGCATATAGATATAGACATAAATTTAACAAGCGGTAGTGCCTACGGCACATTTAGTTTTATAGTGTTTCCATTTTTTTACCAAGCGGTTGTCCCTATCGGGACAATCTGCGTAATATCTGTTATAATATTGCCACATAGTGGCTACTATGAAGCATCTTCTATATTCTTCTTCATCTTTTCAAATCCAATTCTTTTAACTGCTGAATCTTTAAAAATGTTCTCAAAGGTTTTTTCATCCAGTTTTTCCCAGTCATTTTTTGTCATCTTAAGCAAGCGGGGGTTTGGTTTAAATGCGGGTTCTTTGGTTAACGGAATATCTTTATTCCATGGGCATACATCCTGACAGATGTCGCAGCCGTAAATCCATTTGTCAGTTTTCACTTGCATTTCCTGTGTTTCCGAAGACATGTTTTCGATAGTATGATAAGCAATACATCTGGAAGCGTTGAGTTGATGCGGTTTTTCAATGGCACCAACAGGACAGGCTTCAATACAGGCATTGCAATTTCCGCAATGGTCTTCAAGCATTTCGTCATATTCCAGCTCAAGGTCGGTTAAAATAATGCAGATAAACATAAAAGAGCCAAGCTTTTTATTGATCAGCAAGGTGTTTTTCCCTATCCAGCCAAGTCCGCATCGTGCTGCCCATGCTTTCTCCAGTATGGAGTTGCTGTCGACAAATATTCTGAATTCTGCATTTTTAAATTTAGTCTGCATAGACTTTACCAGTAATGATGCTTTTTCTTTTAGCACTTTATGATAATCATTTCCGTAAGCGTATTTTGCAACTTTATAGTATGCCGATTCAATTTGCCTTTCCGAAGGATAATAATTCAGAGTAAGTGCAATTACGGATTTGGCATTTCCAAGAATTTTTCGGATATCCGCTTTCTGATCTATGTTTTTTTCCAGATACTTAATATCTCCGTGTTTCTGGTCTATCAACCATTTTGTCAGATAATCAATGTCTTTCTGTAAAACAACAATTGATGCTATGCCACAGCCATCAAAACCTGATTTTATTGCTTTTTCTTTAATGAATTGCACTGTGCCGGAACTTTTTCTCATGGAAATAAATTAAAAGTAAATGCTGGTGTTTAAATTATTATTTTGTTCTGTTCGTTTTTCATAATTTATGCGAATCAAAAGTTGGAATATATATAATAGAACGCAGATAACACTGATTCAACTGATAATCACTGATAAAATCAGTGCAAATCATAAACATCAGCATTATCAGTGTTCCATTTTTTTATTTCTTAATCGTTTATTTTCAATGAAATATTTTAACCCTTGATTCGCATAAATTATCAATCATTATTAAAATAGTCAAAGTTTGATAAAGTTACCAAATAATGTACAGATTATTTATGCAGTTAGACGTTAGAAAAGATTTCTCTGCTGCAAAGGTTTTATCTTTCCTATATGTAAATAAGCTTTTTCCGTAGCTTCTCTTCCTCTTGGAGTTCTGTTGATATAACCTTCCTGTACGAGAAAGGGTTCATATACTTCTTCTATGGTGCCAATGTCTTCGCTCACAACGGTTGCTATTGTTGAAATACCAACGGGTCCGCCTTTAAATTTTTCGATGATTGAGGAAAGGATTTTATTATCCATTTCATCTAACCCGTTCTCATCAACATTCAGGGCATTCAGAGCGTAGTGGGCTATTTCCATATTGATGATTCCGTCGCCTTTTATCTGAGCAAAATCGCGTACTCTTCTGAGGAGAGCATTCGCAATACGAGGCGTACCACGGCTTCTGCGGGCTATTTCAAAAGCAGCATCGGGGTTGACCTCAACCTTTATAATGGATGCAGAGCGGTTAACTATTTTTAATAACAAATTAGCATCGTAATATGACAACCTGAAATTAATACCGAATCGGGCTCTGAGCGGCGCCGTAAGCAAACCGGAACGGGTAGTTGCGCCAATCAAAGTAAAAGGATTAAGTGTAATTTGTATGCTTCGGGCATTTGGCCCCGTTTCTATCATGATATCAATCTTGTAATCTTCCATTGCCGAATACAAGTATTCTTCCACTACAGGGCTGAGGCGATGAATTTCATCAATAAAAAGAACATCATTTTTTTCGAGATTTGTGAGCAATCCGGCAAGATCGCCGGGTTTGTCGAGTACAGGTCCGGATGTAACTTTTATTCCGACACCCATTTCGTTGGCAATGATGTATGCCAGCGTGGTCTTACCTAATCCGGGAGGGCCATGTAAAAGAACATGATCAAGAGCTTCTTCCCGTTGCTTTGCGGCTTGAACAAAAATTTTCAGATTTTCTTTTACCTGATGCTGCCCGACAAAACTGATGAAATCGGAAGGACGTAATGATTTTTCAAACTCACGTTCGGCGGGAGAAAGATTCTCTATATTCGGATTAAGATTCGGGTTCATGCCGGTAAATACTTTAACTTACGGCAAATATACAAAAAATACCGCACCTTAACACGGCTAAATATTATTTTGATGTGCTGGTAAATATAAATCATTGGCAAGAGTTCAATATAAACCGATTAGTCAGGCAGAGCCGTTCCGTATTTCAGGAACGTGTCGAAGCCTGCTATAATATTTATATCTTTATCTAATGAAACTCGACTTTTGCATGAAATAAAAAAACGTTAAAACCACAAGTAATATAGGGATTATAAAAAGCGATAAATAAAAAATGACTTTTTCACTTAAACTCAAAAAGCAAAATTTATGCAACGTTTTTATTAGATATATGAAGTTTGTAAATATTTTATGTTTTCTGTCAGACAGAGCCTCCACAATAGCCAGTGCGCTGGGTGGAGTGTCGAAGTCGGCAGAAAACATAAAATTCACACTTCGACACTGACTCCAATCGCACGAGCTTCCTGTAGTCAGGCTCTGTGTGACTTTTAATACAAAAATCATTAAGTTAAAAAATCATGCAAAACTCAAGTAATGAAATATATGTATGTTTACATCCTTGAATGTGTTGATTGCTCATACTATACAGGAGTAACAAATGATCCTGAAAGGAGATTAATCGAACATAATTCCGATAATTATCCAGAATCTTATACACATTCGCGTCGCCCATTGAAAATGAAATATTGCGAATATTTTACCGATCCAATGCAAGCAATAGCATGGGAAAAAAAGATTAAAGGCTGGAGTCGTAGAAAGAAAAAAGCATTAATTGATAATGATTGGAATTCATTAGTTGAATTTTCAAAGAAATATAAAATTAAATCATATAAAAGGAAATAATTTTGTTCTACTTGCATATTTTGCATCATATTGATAAACACTATAAATATTCACTCTTCGACACAGCCTCCTCCTCACAAGCTCACGCAATGGCTGGCTCAGAGTGACGCACAAGGCGTAAAATAGATTACGAATACCTCACAAGCTCACGCAATGGCTTGCTCAGAGTGACATTTACGATTTGAAATTCGATAATGTATAAAAGTTTGATTCTAATTGATATCGAAGCCCAGCGCATCAAAATAATATTTACCCATTAACACAGACTGCAAATTACATAATGCACGTTAAAATAATATTTTATTTACCCTGAACCGGAAGTATTTTCCCTTTTAGAAAAAAGAAAAATAGTAAACCTGTTACACAACCTGCAACGTCGGCAATAAAATCAAAAAAGTCTGATGTTCTTCCTGTGAAAACAACTTCCTGAAGAATTTCAGTCAGACCACCATATATTACACCTGTGAGTAAAGATAATAACAGAAATTTCTGATGAAGTATATTGAAACGATTTTGCTTTGCAAACCCATATGCAAGAAAAAATACAAAAACCAAGAATAAAAAAAAATGAACGATTTTGTCGAAATAAGGTATATTAAAAAAAGAAATATCAGGTAAATCATCACCCGGCAGGCCTAATAAAATCAGGATGATCAAACTCCAAATAATTCCATGAAGGTTATAGCGAATGAACATTAGAGCAAAAATTAGTCTGTTGTTTTTAGTTTGGGGCAGCCGGTTTGGTTAAAAGTCAATGGTTAATGGTACTAACCCAAAACCATTAACCTAAAACCAAACTGGCAACTATAGACCATTAATCTAAAACCTTCTGAAGAAAATGTACGAATTTATCTCGTTTGCAGTATATATTAATGAACTACCAATTCCTTGTATTTTTCAGGAGATAGGAGTTTATCGATTTCTTTAGGGTTCGTAATTTTGATTTTTATCACCCAGCCTTCTCCATAAGGATCTTTGTTAACCAATTCCGGCTTGGATTCTAATGCAGCGTTAAACTCTATGATTTCACCTGTTACAGGCATAAACATATCGGAAACGGTTTTCACTGCTTCGATTGTTCCGAAAACTTCTTCTTTTGAAATGATTTCGCCTACAGTTTCTACTTCAATGAAAACAATGTCGCCTAATTCTCCCTGGGCAAAATCGGAAATGCCGACATATCCTTCATTGCCTTCTACTCTGAGCCACTCATGATCTTTCGTGTACTTTAAATTTTCAGGTATTTTCATCTCATTAATAGTTTAATTAGTTGTCTTCAAAATTACATTTTTTTTGAAATAAAAATATAAAAGAAAAATTTATATTTTTTTTACTGCGCCAAAGTGAATCTCAGGCTAAAGCCTGCATTGGTATTGGAACTAGGAAACTGTGAAGAAACAAATGGGCTCGTAATGATTTTATCAAAGAAGAATTTTATCGTGAATCTGTCATTGATCAGGTAGTTAGCAGAAGTGTTGATTGAAATAATCCGCTGACCTGTTGATATCTGATCAATATTTTCAATAAGTTTTCTAAGGATTGTTTTATTGGTTTTTATGGAAATATCTGATTTGATGTTCAAATCGCTTTTTAACTTTTTTGTTTTGCTGCCACTTAATCCTTTAATATTAATAACTACGTTCTTAATACGGTATCCCAGTCCGATAATAAATTCACTGCTGGTAACTTCGGTAAGCTGATTGTTTGCAAAACTCAATGAGAGGTCGCGGCTTTTCTTAATCTCAAAATTCGACAACAAGCTGTTGTTCCATGTCATGTCAATATTAATCAGAGGGCTAAATTGTTCGGAAATGGTAAGCTGCGATATTGTCCTGCGTGAAATAAAATTATTACTGAGTTCCTCTCTCACAGCGGTAAACCCATCACCATCTTTGTCGTTGAATAATATATTAGTTGTGTATGCTCCAACGCTGTATGATGATTTATAGGAATGCCCGAGAGAAACGGTTTTCAGGTATTTCTTTACAAAAGCAAGTTTTGAAAGGCCATCATACGTGATCCTCCAGTTTGGCATAGGCAGATCTCTCAGTGAGAATTTTTCAGAGAATGCATGCAGTGAAACCTTTTTAGGATCTTTATCTGTATAAGCCGCCAGGAAAGCCGGTATCAGCACATCCTGCGAAGTAGGTCCGTATCCGCTCGGGAAATACTGGCCGGTAATAGAATCCTGAACATACGTCCCATCCCAATTCGGGTTCTGCTGTGCAAGACGTATGGCGATATCAAGCCTGTAAGCTTTGAAATTCTCAAAGTTTTTATTGGAATAAGTGGTCTTATTATCTTTAACAAATGATGTATTCCACGAAAGGTAAGAAACGCTGTATGCTCCGGTTTCCATAGGGTTAAAATGACGAAAACTGTTAGAATCGGGATCGTATTTAAAATAGTCGCTATGATTTCTGGAGAACGTGCGTGTTGCAGTAATTTCAATCAGGAATTTACTTACAGGTTCTACTGTAACACGTGCAGAAAAGTTCTCTGTAAACTTAGTGGCATAAACTGTGTTTAGCATCGAATCCTTGGATATCCAACCATGCTCTGCTGCTGTTTGGCTTATATCGTGCTGATCACCAAAAACGAAGCCCATTCCGGGAGTCGGAATATTCTGATGGTTCCAGCTCCAGTCCTGTCCAAGCATTACAGGACTTGGTTTAAACCCCGGCATAAAGGTTCCGTTGCCCTGAGAGTAAGTAAATGAAACATTTTTTACACCCATCAGAAATTTTACTACATTTTCGGTAATAGCTTTAAAGTAATCCACTTTTGTTGTATCTTTTCCTGTTGTATCTGCCGCAGTCTGTTGGTTTTTCTTGTTTTTGACAATGGAAGTAGTTTGAGTTTTTGTAGAAGCCGCCGCTTTCTGCTGATTCAATTTTTTAAGATAACCTACCTTGTTATATAAGCTGGTAAGGTTAAAACTTCCGTTCAGTTGTTTGGTGTTTGAATTTTCGATGGTATTTCCTAATTCCTTTGCTGAAAGCGGAGCGCCTTCCCACACGTAGCCTCCGGTATATTTGGCTGAAGCTGTTACCCAGTTAAACCAGGGAATTTTGTTAATGGGAATAGTGTAATTAACATTTAAGGTCTGGTCGTAATTGGTTACTCTTCCAAAGTTTTTTATGTTATGTATAATTGAATCGCGTTTCCAGCCATAATCAGAGTCTGATTTGTCAATACGGCCGGGCGGTTCATCAATTCTTGCATTTGTAGTTGCTGTAAAATCAAGTTTTAACCCTTGGGTAATGTCAAACTTAATTCCATAATCCCTTTTCCATGTGAAAGTTTTTATGTAAGTGGGATCAATAATGAGTAGTGCCTGGCTTTTATTTCTAATCTTGTTTTCATTGTAAAGTCTGTCCATATCCGTTCGGAATGTAAGGGTTTTTGGCATCAGATAGAAATTGAAATCTTTCACTAATTTTAAAGGACCATATGATAAGAATTTAACTTTTGAAAAGGGAATAAAATTCTTTGGCATATTGGTGAAATTATATCCAATAGAACCTTTATATGTTTTCTTCAGGTCGTATTCCACATCAATGTTTCTATGATATTGTTCTGTGAAAGAATAAGTGAAATCAAGGTTTTCCACATCATATATATGTGATTTGGAAGATGTGCCTGTTTTGTCTTTTTTAACATTTACAAAGTTGATACTTTTCCGCATGGTATAATCCTGGGCAAGTTGTTTTACGGAGTCGCGTTCATTTTTATCAGTATAACTATCCAGGTCATCCTGGAAATAAATATCCGGATTCAGAGGATTATATTCGGGATTACTGATGATTTTGGAATAATCAAAATGCATGGGGATTTTGATGCCGGTTTTTTCAGGCAGGAACTTACCCAATTCGAGGCTGGTAGCGATATCATATTGCATGTCTGTTGATTTTTGCCGTTCGTTTATTTTCTTTTCAATGCTTCCGAATCCCGGAGTACTGATTTTTCCTGCAAGGGTAAGTGTCCCGAGGTCTGCAAGAGTAGTATTAATGGTGGAAGTTGCAGCCCATCCCCCATGTTCGTTAAAATCAGTGAGGCGCAATTCGTTCACCCATATTTCGGCACATTTGGGAAGTCCATCATCAGACGGATTATTTGCTGATTTTTTGGGATTGCGTACCCCGATCATTATTGTCTTTACAGCACTCAATGTCGGCATACCCATAACAGTTATTTTTCGTCCATGATCGTAAGTGATATATGGTGTGGATAATGTTACACCCGATCCCGGAGTCCTCATTTGAACATTTCTGTCCATCTTGGCATTCTGAAGCAAACTCATTACAATATCAAATGAATTGGAATCAGGCCAGATCAAGTTAGCATTATCAGCAGAAACATACCATGGAGTCGGTGTAAGCGGTATTTCGTACTCATAATAGTTATTGGTGAAATCAGTCCCAAGTCGTAAAAAAATTGTAAGATCACCTTTGTTGAGCGATTCTGTTGATGTGCCGGCCTCTTCATGAACAAACATCTTCAGGTGTTTGAATTCCCGCATGTCGAAATCGCAGGTTTTATAACAAGAGCGGGCATCACCGTCCATCAGATTGCAAACGCTTAGAGAGAGCGATTGTTCGTTCATCTTTTGTAAATTGGTGGTTCCTAGATTGATCTCTCTTTCAATCCCCGGAGGAATCACATAGGGTATCGGGCTCCTTTTTCCGTTTTCTTCAATATTAACAACAGAAACATTAAAGCTTGTATTGTTTACATTATCGTCAGGAATATATTCCCCGGGTGAAAGCATTGAAAAATTGTATTTCCTCCATTCGCCTCTTGCAAGCTCCAGTGTTGCAAAACGCAACACAGCATTTTCTGTAAAGCCTTTCATGAACATACGCATGAAGCGGATGGATTTAAAATCCTGAATGTTTCCAACCACTTGGTCAGGACTGTGAATGGGAATTTTGAACTGGTACCATGTTACATTGGCTGAATTACCATTGGGAAGAGTAACAACAGCCGGTAAACTATCGGTAATATAATTTTCCCCAACCCTCATTTTATTAGGCATCAATTGTACTTTGTACTGAAAATATCTTTCTGATTCATTTAATGTATTATCCCTGCTGATATCTTCCGCATTTGGAATAGTAGTTGCCTGCGTAGGATAATTTTCGGGGTTTTGTGCATCGGATGGAGAGTTCCCGTCCATACCGTTAAACTTTTTATACCTGTCTAAAATACTTAATTGTGCATTGTCATAATCTCCGCCTCTGAAATAATGGTAGTCATCTGAAGACGGATCTGCCGATGTATTTAAATATGCTTGCGAACCAGTGCCATAAAGGGTTTCGAGTTTGTGAATATAAGCTGTGTCAAAGAAAGTCCTTTCGTCAGCATCCATTAATCCATCCAGTCCGACATCCTGATATTGGCGTGCATCAGGATTATTGTCAAATGAATTAACAATAGCCTGAACGGTTGGCACTCTGCCCCAGATAGTAGTGTCTACATTTGTAACTGTTGCCGATGCGGGCAAGCCGTTTTCGTAACTTTTTCTTGAGTCTCTCAGCACATCCTCGGAAATATCACCGAGATTGAAATACAGGTAGCCGCCATTGTGCATGCCGTTTCCTGAGCCATCAGGATCAACGAACGGATCCATCATCCAGAATTCAATGTATTCCATGTTGGTTGATTCGAAATCTGTGGTTTCGATCTTGCGCATAATACCACCCCAGCTTTTTGCGGGATTATTTTTATTTAGTAAACCATCTGAACTTGTCCCGTCAACATTATAATTATACTGGCCTCTTTCTGTTGGGTAAAGGGCAAGATTTAATACGGCAATATTTGTAGGTTGCCCGTTCGGAGATTCTTTATTTGGAAATACTTCAGCTTCATAAACAGTTCTGACATAATGGTTTGACAAATCATTTTTTGTAATATTCGGTGGAAGCAAACTACCATCAATCTTGAAAACAGATGGATCTATAACATACCAGCAGAGTCGTGCTGCATTAAATCTGTATTTCAGGGAGGTTTCAGAGCTTTCCGGAAAATTATCTGATTGACCCTGCGGGGTACTGGCAAGGTACCATGAGCCGATATTCTTCATGTCGATAGAAGATTTGCTTCCTTCAAAGTCGTCAATATATGAAGTTCCGGTTTTGCCTATTGCTCTTGAATGTCCGGGTATCAGATCAGCAAACTCGCCGGATATAGTGATTTTTGATGGTGTTTTGGTGCTGTAGAATGGAAGTTTGTCTAATAATTTTGTAATAAGCCTTGACTCTTTTTCATACGTGCCGTTTAGCCCCCAAATAGTGTTGGAGATGGGTTCATCACCATAGTTTATCTTTTGTGTAATTGGTCTTTCTTTAAGATTGAGTATCGTAGCGCCCAGCGTTATGTCCTTGTTTACTACATGATCAAAATGGGCGCCCATCAGCGTTTTGGTCTGTATATTGAAAAGTGAATTGCTTTCAAGAGAGATCTGAATAGGTACGCCTGAATTCAGGATACCTTCGTTGATGATCTTTACTCTTCCCAAGGTATAATCTACGGTATAATCTACGTTTTCGGTAAGCTGTATTCCGCCGGCAGTAACTTTTACCGAGCCCTGAGGAACATTCATCGCATTTAGCGAGATTTCAGAACCACCTTTAGATTTATAGCTTCCTATTAAAGAAAATTTATTTTTATCAGGATACTGTTGAGCTCCTACCTTTGTCATAGTGTACAGAGAGTCAAAACAATATTTGTCGGCAATAGTATTGTTATTGAATTTCGCTCGCAGGTCTTTACCAAAAGGCTCAAGCACAGGAAAATAAATACGTCCGTTCGATGCCTGTATTGTCCCTCCTGCAATTGCGGCATTATCAATAAAATCAAATACGCCATCGGGCATCGGATCTAATTGTGTATTCAGGTTATCAAAGTTTAGCAACCTAATGATAGGAATTCCTTTTACGCTATCATTTCCCTCTGAAAAATATCCGGTAGGAACGCCATTTTCGTTGCTGGTGTATACTACATTCAGCCTGAAATCTTCGCTGTTTACTTGGTATGCCCCTAAAGAATAAATATTTTTCATCATTAAATTCCAGATAGGAATATGGGTGTTTAGGGAAGTGCTTTTTAATAGTTTGACTATAAGAGTATTCGGTCCTGCAATGTTCGTTGAAAATTCCCCAACCTGGTAAACTGTTGTATCGCCAATGATTGTGTATTGAAATGCAACCGCAAGGGCTTGATCAGGGTTTAATGCACTATTAATTGAAATAAACCCGAGCTTACTGTTATATGTATATTCTGTTGGTAACAGTTTTCGGGCAAGTTCCACTTTTTCAAAATCCAGCCCGGAGACAAAATTGAATGGACTGCTACCAAGAAAAGCGTTAGTCGTATTGATGTTTCTTATATTGGACACAACACTCGGTGCCGTTAAATTTGCATACAGGTTATTAGATTTGTTGGAAGGAAAAGAAGGGTTAAATCCTGCAAAAGGAATTGTAGGATGAATAGAACTGGTATTATAAATGTCAGGTGTGTATTCTCCAATGTCCATGAATGCAACAATATTTCTGTTTTCAGTGGTGGCAGCCCCGATATTTGTTACCCAAACTTCCATTTTAGTAATATTTACATTTGAATAGATGATCGGCAATTTCTTCATGGCTTCATTATATCTGTTGCGGAAATATTGAGCAATAAAGAAGTGTTTATTTTCTTCGTATTGGTCTGCTTTAACATCGAATGTGCTTGTTTGTGCTCCGCCAGAAACTTCGATGGTAGATGTTTTACTTTTTTGCTGCGAAAAAACACTTGTTACCGTGGTTTTGCCAAATTGCAACTTCGTCTTTAGCCCGAAAAGACTTTGGCTTCCTGTAATAAGCGTGCTGTTTAATGGCAATGTAACATCACCTGCCTCTATCAGTTTGATAATCTCATCTTCCTTGCCTTCGTAAGCGAGTTTCATTTTATTTTCAAAATCGAATGTTGCTTCGGTGTTGTAATTTGTTGCCAGTTCTATTTTATCACCGATTTTGGCAGTAACATTCATCTGTATCTTTTCCTGAAAATCGAAGTTTGCCGTTTTGCGCTGCTTAACATCCAGCGAAGGATCATCGCGCCTCATGGCATTCAGCCCGAATATTAGTTCTGCAGAACCTTGAGGCCTTATATCTATTGTGTTTCCTCCGAATATCCTGTCGAATGCTTCTCCGCCAATATGAATTTTCGGAATGCCTAATTTCCCTTTTTCTATACCGCCTGCATTGTTTCTTTCCTTCCAGTATGCTTTCATCGTTTTGTCTAGATCGTAATTCTGGAAGTCGTCGTAAGTCATGGAATTTGGAGGAGTAATATCGTAATCGCCTACGGAGTTGTTGAAAATGTACGAGTTGGTTACAGGGTCGTATTCTATATCATTAGTAATGTTTGGCGGGTTGTGGAGGTAAAGTGCATTGCTATCCTGGCTTCCGTTAAAAGGATACATATATCCGTTGGTAAAGGGATATGGAAGAACAATTGTGTCATCGCTCAATGAATTCTTGATAATAGTATCAGGTGGGGAAAAGAATTTTGTGTGGTGTGCGGTAAAAGTAGCGCTCGATCCCCACACAATGAACATCAGAAATAGCAAGGACAGGACCTGGATAATATATTTTATTGTACGAACCAAATCCGGGTTTTCTTAATAAATATATTTATACTTTGTTTTTTTACAAAAATTTTAACGCCTGTTTGATCATTCCTTCCAGGCTAAGGTTAAATCCCTCGTTTTTAATGACTTTTTCTATTGCTCTTTCAGCGGAGTTCTTATTAAATCCGAGCATAATTAATGCACTTAACGCTTCATTTCTTAAAGTATTGTTTTGAGGAATGAAAAATTCTTTTGACTGAGGCGTTTTGCTTATCTTGTTTTTCAGATCAATTATTATACGTTGTGCCGTTTTTTCGCCAATCCCCTTCACTTTTTTGAAGGTAAAAATATCCCCATTACAAATAGCCGATATAACTTCTGTGGTTGTAAGCGATGAAAGTATCAGTCTGGCTGTATTTGTTCCAACACCGGATACAGATATCAGTTCGAGAAATATACTCCTTTCGTCTTCTGTAGCAAAACCATACATAACAAGACCAATAGGCGTAGTTGCTTCCGATTTTATCACCAGATGCGTGTGTAATTTGCATTTTTTATTTACGTCAGGCAGCTTTGTATACGTGTTAAGGGATATGAAAAGTAAAAATCCAACTCCGCCGCAATCAATTACGGCGAAGGTTGGTTTTTTTTCAGTAAGATTTCCTTCTATGTAAGATATCATATTTTAAGATATTATAAAATTATAAAAGAGAGAGATTGTAAAAATTGAAAACGATATTTTTTTGTTTTATTTTGTGGTACAGACTAATAGCAGGCAGCTTAGTAATTTGACTGGAAAAACTCAAATCTGTCTGCATCTGTTGTTCCCCGAAAAATAATATATACTGAACGAATGAGTTTGTAAAAAGTTGCATACTCGTTCAGCCGAAGTATAACAAAAGTTAAAACAATTTCTAAGAAACCTGTTTAATGGACCAATTCAGTGCATCTTGTAGCATCTGTTGCGGAGGATTTTGAATAAACCCTGTGTCAACAAGATTTTTTGTGAGGTTTCGTGAGTATTCTATATCTGCTTTAGCTTTGGCAAACACATTTTCTTTTGAAATGGTAACCCGTGCAACACCATCTTTTATTGCCTGCATGGCAACATCGGCGGCTTCTTGCGGAAATACTCCGGTTTCGTCCATAGTAGGAACGATATTTTCAGGAGTAATGCCTCTCTTTTCTGCATAATCAGCCAGTGAGTGAGCGGCAGCAATAGCCATATTATCCGTGATCTTGCTGGCTCTTACCATCAGCGCACCTTTCAGAATACCAGGAAATCCAATTGAATTGTTCACCTGGTTTGGGAAATCGCCGCGGCCTGTAGCCACGATGTATGCACCGGCTTCTTTAGCAGCATAAGGATATATTTCAGGAACAGGGTTAGCACAAGCAAAAACAATAGACTTTTCGGCCATTGATTTTACCCATTCTTTTTTAACTGTCTCAGGGCCAGGAGTCGACAAGGAAATCAGTACGTCAGCGCCTTTTATAGCTTCTTCCATGGTCTTGATTTTACCGGGGTTGGTGCTTCTGCAAAGTTCCCATTTGCGGTAGAACCGCTTGTCGGCTTCTATATCTTTCCTGCCGCTATGTAAAGAACCTTTTGTATCGAACATCACCATTTTTTTAGGATCAGCGCCATCGGCAATAAGAAGTCTTGCAATAGTTGTATTGGCAGCCCCTGCGCCAAAAAGAACAATCTTCACATCAGATGTCTTTTTCTTTGCAAGTTTCAGCGCATTAATGAATCCGGCCAATGTAACACATGCTGTACCTTGCGCATCGTCATGCCAAACAGGAATTTCGCATTCTTCGCGAAGGACATCTAACACTTTATAACAATTTGGCTGGGAAATATCTTCCAGGTTAACTGCACCAAAACTATGCTGACACATTTTAACAAACTGGATAATTTTATCCGGATCGTTTTCGCCTTTTTCGTTACGACTGTCAACACATAATGCCACAGCATCAACACCTCCCAGGTATTTCATGAGAAACGCTTTCCCTTCCATCACTCCAAGACCTCCCGGAGGTGTGCAGTTACCGTCGCCCAGAACTCTTGTAGAGTCGCTGACCACTGCTACAAGGTTACCACGGTTTGTAAGATCGTACGAAGTAACATTATTGTCGCGTATGTTTGTGGAAATTTTTGATACACCCGGTGTATACCATACATTGAACCAATTAAAACCTGCAACCGGAGCTTTTGGGACAGTTTGTATCTTTCCCCCGTAAAACTTATGAGCTTCTTCAGAAAGTTTTTTCAGGAACAACGTTTTAGCCTTTGCTATTTGTTCCTGTGTGAAATTTTCAGGAAATACCTTGTTCAGGTTTTCGAGATTTAATTTGATGGTTTCCATATTTTTAAAATTAAATAGTTAAATTTATTATAATAATTAAAGTGCGTAAATGTACAATTTTTAATGAAATTTAGATGATGAAATAATTTTTTATAGAAAAAAGAAGAAAGCCAAAATTCAAAATTTATATAAATTTGAAAAAATAGATTAAATGAAAAAAATTGTTGTTCTTACAGGAGCCGGTATCAGTGCTGAAAGTGGTATAAAAACATTCCGTGACAGCGGTGGTTTGTGGGAAGAGCACCGTGTTGAAGATGTTGCAACTTACGATGCATGGTTACGCAATCAGGAACTTGTGCTTGAATTTTATAACCAACGCCGTAAGCAATTGTATGAATGTTCGCCTAATGCAGCACATTTTGCTTTAGCGAAACTGGGAAAAAAATATGACGTTCAGATTATCACTCAAAATGTGGATGATCTGCATGAACGGGGAGGATCAACCAAAATACTGCATCTTCACGGCGAATTAAAAAAGGCACGAAGCACAGTTGATGAAAATCTGGTCTATGAAATAAAAGGATGGGAATTGAAAAAGGGTGACCGTTGCGAGAAAGGTTCGCAACTTAGGCCGCATATCGTCTGGTTTGGTGAAGCCGTTCTCAATATTGTTCTTGCTGCGCAACTTTCATCTGAGGCAGATATTTACATAGTGATAGGCACTTCACTAAATGTTTATCCTGCTGCTGGTTTGCTGAACTATGTGCCGAATCATGTCCCTAAATACCTTATTGATCCGAATGGTGCCGAGGTTGCTGGAATAAGAAATCTTACAGTTATTAAAGAAAAAGCGGGAAAAGGCGTGCCAGAGCTTGTCAAGGTGTTAACATTATGATGTGGTTTAGCTGATGAAAAAATTTGAAATCGATCATAATGAGCAGTATATTTTCAAAGAACTTGAATAACGGGTTGTGCCTACGGCACATTATTTTCTGTGTTTGTTTTTTTTACCAAGCGGTTATGCCTACGGCATATTCAAATTTGCGTAACATCAGTTACATAAAAAGTTTATATATTTATTTTTTAACTCCTAATGAAATTTTTTCTAAATTTGTTGCACTTAGAACCTGAATTCAACATTTAATTTTGGATTGTTGGCATCATGAGTGTATTTAAGAAAGAAAACGTAATGATAAATAATTTAGTAGTAATTTTACTGACTAACAACGGAGAAGCCGAAAACCGGTTAGAGTAGGCATTATTTAATACCTAAACAAAATGAAAAAGTATTTAATTCTAGTTTGCTTACTGAGTTCAGTAACGTTTACTGTTCACTCACAAACGAAACAAAGCACCCTCTCGCAAATCATCATATACAAGGGTGATGTTGCAGGAACGGGGACAGGCCTCAATACTCTTAAACTTGCAGTTGGTGAAGAAGCCACAGTCACAGCCAAAGGTGTAGATGAAAATGGCAATGATGTCCCGATTTGGCCTACATGGAAGTGTGACAGTGAACTGTCCGTTAAAGTTGTGGAGGGTAAAAGCAAAACAGCTATCGTGAAAGCCCTGAAGGAATCATCCGTTACGACATTCTTCACTGCTGTTTACATTACTGATGAAGGCAAAAAGGTGACAGCTGACGGCATGGTTCAGATTAAGGCAAAATAATTAATAAAATAGTCTCATTCAAGTTCGTTTCTATTTTTACTTTATACACCTGCATTATTCATAAACTTTGTTATACCCCTGCCTCATGGCGAGGCAGGGGTATAATTTAATATTGACGGAAAGTTTAGTTTGTAAATACCTTATTATTTAAGCATATATAAAAATATTCATATACTGAAAAGAAAATATTTGTTTTATATATTTTTTTATTTTTAACTTTACCGCCTTTAAAATCATAAAAATTTTATACTATAAAATTACAGATATGCTACGAAAGTTACTCGTTTTCACTGCGATTGTGCTGGCAACGAATGTGCTGGTATTTGCTCAATCAGGGACATTAAAAGGTAAGATTACCGACAAAGACACAAAAGAAGCAATTCCTTTTGCAAGTATTGTGATTGAGCAGGGAGGCAAACAGTATGGTGGAGTCAACACCGATATTGATGGAAATTATACTATCAAACCCATACCTACCGGGAAATACGACGTTAAGGCAGTTTATGTAGGCTATAAACCTTTAATGATTAAGGACGTTATTATCAATAGTGATAAAATAACATTCCTTGATATCGCCATGGAAAAATCCGTTCAAACGCTTAAAACATTTGAAGTAAAAGAATACGAAGTCCCCCTTATATCAAAGGATCAGACTCAAACAGGCGGGACAATGACATCAGAAGAAATGGCAAAAATGCCCGGTCGTTCTGCTCAATCGGTAGCTATTACAGTAGGCGGGGTGTTTTCAAAAGACGGTGAAATGGGTAGTATCAGGGGGTCGCGTACTGAAGGTACCGTTATGTACATTGACGGAGTTAGAGTTCGTGGTTCCTCAAGTCTCCCCCAGTCTGCAATCGAAGAAGTTACTGTTATTACAGGGGGGCTACCTGCGCAATATGGCGACGCTACAGCCGGTGTAGTAAACATAACAACCAAAGGACCTTCACGTGAATTTGGAGCCGGCGCTGAAGTCATGACTTCACAGTTTCTCGATGCCTATGGTTACAACCTTTTAGGATTTAATATGCAGGGGCCGCTGATCATGGGTAAAGATTCTTCTTCCCAATCATCACTTTTGGGTTACTTTATTTCAGGTGAATTATCTTCTGCGAAAGATGGATCCCCCTCAAGTATTGGAACATGGAAAGTGAAAGATGATGTTCTCCAGAAATTGGCACAAGAACCGCTTCGTCCTTCCGGTACAGGATTTGGTTCCTACCTGAACTCCGAATTTATTACTAAAGATGATCTGCAGAAAATGAAGGCGAAAGAAAACGCCCTCAGCCAGGGAATAAACCTATCAGGCAAGATTGATGTCAGGACCACTGCCAACACAAACCTTACATTTGGCGGATCGATGGATTATAGCCGTTACAAAGCATGGATGTATGGTTATTCTTTGTTTAATAATAAAAACAACCCCCTTGTTACTGATAACACCTGGCGTGTATATGGCAGATTTACACAACGGTTCCCCGCAGATAAAGACAGTAAATCTACTATAAGGAACGTATATTATTCCATACAGGCTGACTATTCCAAGTACACTCAGGTTGTTGAGGATGCCGAACATAAAGACAACTTATTTGATTATGGTTATGTTGGCAAATTCAAAACATATAAAATAAAATCTTATGAATTAGGTTCCGACACTGTTCTTGGTTATAATAATATATGGGTTCATAACGGTTTCGCCGACACATTGTACGATTTCGAAAGATCGGAAACAAATCCTGATCTTGCCAATTACACCAGTCAGTATTATGATCTTTATCCTCTTAATTCAGGATATTACATGAATTCCGTTCTTGTACAAAATGGTGGCGCTTTGTTGAATGGAGAACAGCCTAAAGCTGTTTATAATTTATGGTCAAATACAGGCGCCAAATATAACGGTTATGGAGTAAGCAATGCCTCACAAATTGGTATCAATGCAAACGGTTCAGCAGATATCAAAAACCATGCGATCCAGTTTGGTTTGCAGTACGAACAACGCATTGACAGGTATTACGGATATAGCCCTGTTGGTCTATGGACACGAATGCGCCAATTGGCAAATAAACATATCGAACAACTTGATAAACTTAATCCTCATCCGGTATATGATGCCAATGGAGTTTTCCAGGATACTGTTTGGTACGACAGGTTATTAGACCTTTCATCTCAGTCTTTCTTCGATTACAACCTCAGGGTTAAACTTGGTCTTGACCCCAATGGCCTTGACTGGATTGATGTGGATAATTTAGATCCTTCCACATTCTCTATTAATATGTTCAGCGCTGATGAATTATTAAATGATGGAAACAGTTATGTGGCATATTATGGATATGATTATACAGGGAAGAAGCTTGATCATAAACCCTCATTTGAAGATTTTTTCACTGCGAAAGATGATTATGGAAATTACAAACGTGAAATAGGCGCCTTCGAACCGATTTATATGGCAGGTTATATTCAGGATAAATTCGCTTTTAACGACCTGATATTTAATGTGGGATTACGTATCGATCGTTTCGATGCAAATCAGAAAGTTCTGAAAGATCCATTCTCCCTGTATGAAACAAAAACTGTTGCTGAAGTAGCAGAATTAGGCGGTAATTCAATTACTCATCCTTCAAGTGTGGGTTCTGATTATGTGGTTTATGTGAACGACCTGAAGAATCCCACTGCTGTAAAAGGTTATAGAAACGGTAGCACCTGGTATAATGCACAGGGAACTGAAATTGCCGACCCCTCTGAATTAGAAACCCCTTCCGGTATAGCTCCTTGCTTAGTTGATCCAAACAATACAGAATTAAAAGCAAGCGCTTTTAAAGATTATGAACCCCAGACAAGCTTTATGCCCCGTATTTCTTTTTCATTTCCAATTTCTGACGAAGCATTATTCTTTGCCCATTATGATGTAAAAACACAAAGACCAACCAGTGGCACACGTTTCGATCCAACGGATTACCTCTTTCTCGAAAATCAAAACGATGTAATCAATAACCCGAACCTGAAACCGGAAAAAACCATTGATTATGAATTGGGATTTCAACAAAAGCTTAGCAACTCTTCTTCTTTAAAATTCTCTGCTTATTATATTGAATTAAGAAATCAAGTTCAGATATACAGGTTTACCGATGCTTATCCAAAGTCTTATATATCATGGAACAACATTGATTTTGGTACTAATAAAGGTGCCACAATTTCTTATGACCTTAGAAGAACGGGCAATGTTTGGTTAAAAGCAAGTTATACAATTCAGTTTGCTGATGCTACAGGTTCTTCTGCAACATCAGGCATTAACCTTGTAACATCCGGCCAGCCGAACCTTAGAACAACCGTTCCTATCGACGACGATCGCCGTCATGCAATTTCATGCGTAGTCGACTACCGTTTTTCCGAAGGTAAACATTACAACGGGCCTGTTTGGACAAGGAAAATCAAGGGAAGCGATAAAGTCAAAACTATCCCGATATTACAAAACACAGGCATTAACTTCACTTTTCAGGGAGGTTCCGGTACTCCTTATTCCAGATCAAGCAAAGTTGTGGCTTCAGCGTTCGGCGCAAGCAACACTGTTTTGCAAGGTTCGCTGAATGGCTCAAGATTACCCTGGCAGTTCAGAATAGATGCCAGAATTGATAAAGACATTACTGTAAAATTTGGTAAAAAAGACGCTAAAAACAGGAAAGAAGCATATTTAAATGTCTATCTGCAGGTATTGAATGTACTAAACGCGAAAAATATCATGGGAGTATATCAGGCAACAGGGAATCCAGACGACGATGGTTACCTTGCTGCTGCTGAATATCAGGCTGCTATCAACGCCCAGATTTATCCCCAGTCATTTAGAGATATGTATTCTCTTTTTGTTGACAATCCTGGTAACTATAGCTTACCAAGAAGAATTCGACTGGGAGTTTCTTTCAGCTTCTAATACTATTTTGCACAAACATAAATTATAAATGTAAAAATATCGCAACTATGAAAAATAATATTCACCTGATTTTTTCAGTGGTTTTCAGTTTAATTGTAACTGAATTTGTTTTGGCTGAAAAATATCACACAACTGCCGGCAACAAACAAACTCAGAATACAAACAAAGTAACTGCCGAAGCCTGTTCTCCCGCCACAGGATACAAAGATTTGGATATTAACAATGTTAGAACCCGTATCAACACAGGTGGCGATATGTGGTGGGACCTCATCGATATTGCAAAATATGAAGTTCCCAAAAATTCCGGCAAAACATCATTATTTTCCGCCGCTCTTTGGGTCGGAGGAGTTGATGCAAACGGACAGTTGAAACTTGCCGCACAAAAATACCGCCAGACTGGCGTTGACTACTGGACCGGGCCTCTTACAACCGATGGTACAGCATCTGTGGACGCTGCTACCTGTGTGAAGTTCGACAAACACTTTGCCATCACACGTAAAGAAGTGGATGATTTCATTGCACATTGCGACCCTACTACCGGAGTTTTTATCCCAACATCTGATTATCTGTCTCCTCCATTATCTATTGTAGATTGGCCTGCACATGGCGATCCTTTTAAAAAACAGAGCTATTATTTAGCTCCGTTCTTTGACAGAAATAATGATGGTACTTATCGTTGGGAAGATGGCGACTACCCATATTATGACATAGAAAATTCATTATGTCCAACCAATCCTGCAAATATTGGAAATCCTCCGGTTGCAACTGTTGAAGGCAATGGGATACTTGTTGACCAGGTACTGAAAGGCGACCAGACATTATGGTGGGTATTCAACGATAAAGGAAATGTTCATACTGAATCGCAGGGAGCGCCAATTGGTTTGGAAATTCGCGCACAGGCTTTTGCCTTTGCAACTAATGACGAGATCAACAATATGACCTTTTATAGTTATGAAATTATTAACCGATCAACTTACCGTCTTACAGAAACATACTTCAGCCAATGGATCGATACCGACCTTGGTGATGCAACAGATGACTATGTAGGTTGCGATGTTGGAAGAGGTTTGGGCTATTGCTATAATGGTGATGACTTTGACGGAACAGGAAAACCTCAGGATTACGGCGCTCAGCCGCCTGCTGTTGGCGCTGACTTCTTCCAGGGTCCTTATATGGATCCTGATGGGATTGACAATCCTAAATACGACCAAAACGGTAAACAGATTTGCGATGTAAGCGTCAACGGTGTAAACTTTGGTGATGGTATCGTTGACAATGAACGTTTTGGTATGAGAAGATTCGTTTATCATAACAATTCCGGACAAGGCGCCCCCTGGTACAGCACAGATCCGGACATCGCCATTGAATATTATAACATGCTGAAAGGTATTTGGAAAGACGGAACCAAAATGCTTTACGGCGGAAATGCTCATGCCGGAGCGGGGGCTTACGGTCCGGAATGTGATTTTATGTTTCCTGGTGATTCCGACCCTTGTGACTGGGGTACCGGAGGCGTGCCTGTTGATCCGAAAAATTGGACGGAAGTAACAGCCGGCAACCAGCCTGATGACCGCCGTTTTATGCAGTCTGCAGGACCATTTACTCTTGAGCCGGGCGCAGTGAATTATATTACCGTTGGTATTCCATGGGCAAGAGCCAGCCAGGGAGGCGCCTGGGCTTCAGTTGAATTACTTAGAATTACTGATGATAAATGTCAGCGTTTGTTTGATAACTGCTTTAAAGTAGTTGATGGACCAGATGCTCCTGATTTAACTATACAGGAACTTAATAAAAAAATTATTATCTATTTAACAAATAAGAGAACATCAAATAACTACAATGAATTATACAACGAATGGGACCCTTCAATTGTTTCACCTGATGTATATCAAGGTCAACGTTATGATTCAGTGTACCGGTTCGAAGGATACCAGATTTTCCAGTTAAAGGATGCCACCGTTTCTGTTTCCGAAATTCACGATCCTGACAAAGCCCGTCAAATTGCTCAATGCGATGTTAAAAATTTTGATGCACAAGGCAATCCAATCGGGCAACTCGTAAACTATTATTACGATGAAGCTATTGGTGGAAATACTCCTGTTGAAGAAGTTAACGGTGAAAACGAAGGTATTGTTCACTCTTTTGTAATTACCGAAGATCAATTTGCAAGCGGCGACAAACGCCTTGTAAACCACAAACAATATTATTTTCTGGCGCTTGCTTATGGTTATAATAACTATATGAAATATTCTCAGGAAACTGGCTCACAATTACCCGGATTCAGTGGTCTCGACGGCCAGAAAAAAGTGTACCTGGCAGGTCGTAAAAACATCAAGGTTTCTACTGCAATTCCGCACAATCCTTCTCCTGAAGCAAACGGTACTGTTCAGAATTCCGAATATGGAACAGGTCCGAAGATCACGAGAATTGAGGGACAAGGCAACGGAGGATTAACACTTGATCTTACACAGGAATCGGTAAACGAAATTTTAGAGCACGGAAAATATGAAACTCCCACTTATGAAAACTCACGCGGGCCTGTTGATGTTAAAGTTGTTGACCCGCTTAATGTGAAATCCGGTAATTTTACTATAAAATTTAATGTTGATACTGTTTCATCAATCGATACAGCTTCATGGACATTGACCAATAATACTACCGGTGACATTTATTATTCCGATAAAACCATTAAAGTGGCAAATGAGCAGTTATTATTAGATTTAGGCTTATCTGTTACAATACAACAAACGAATGCTCCAGGCAGCTATGAAATTGTTAATGATGTAGTAACATATACTGCTGAAAATAACGGATTTATTGAGGCTACTATTTCTTATGCTGACAGTTCCAAACGCTGGTTAACCGGAGTTCCCGACATTGACGGGGGGGGGGCATATAACTGGATACGTTCAGGTACAACGAAAGATGACGTTAATTCTGATAATTCAGATTATAATCCTACTCCGGAATTCCCTGTTGCAGGAACTCTGTATTGGTTAGACCCGCAAGGAAATTATGAAAAAATACTGGAAGGAACATGGGCGCCATACAGGCTTTGTGCCCGTGCATACAAAGATCCCGCTACAGGGATCAGAGGATATGGTGTTGCATGGGACCAAGCTGCTTTTCATGCTTTTAATAAACTTATAAATCTTGCAAGTGTAGATATTGTATTTACACCTGATCAGTCGAAATGGACAAGATGTGTCGTTTTGGAGATGTGTGAAGATATAAATTCCACATTAGCAGAAGGTGGCGCAAAAAAGTTTGACCTAAGAAAAGGACAATCAGTAGGGAAGAACGGATTGCAAGATGGTACAGGGACAGGCATGAGCTGGTTCCCCGGCTATGCAATCAATGTTGAAACCGGTGAAAGATTGAACATTATGTTTGGAGAAAATTCATGGCTTATTGGCGAAAATGGAAGAGATATGATCTTTAATCCAACTTCTCACTATGCAACTGACCTTGGCAATATTCTTTGGGGAGGGGAGCATTTTGTATATATAGTGGGACATAACGGAGATAATAGTGCGCAAGATTGCCCTGCTTATGATGAAGGTCAGTGGTTGCGCAATTGTCTGTCTAATCCTACTAGTGTTGACAAAAAGAATGCATTCAAAGATATATTGTATGCGAGTATCCCGATGTCACTTCCTAATGAAGAATGGTTATCCAATGAAGTTAAAATAAGGATCAGGGTTGCAAAACCTTATAAAACCAATTATTCTACTTATGGATCATCTAATCCTCTGAATAACGACTACCCGATGTATACATTTAATACTGACGATATTGTGACTAAAACAGATAATGTTGAAACTGCAAAAACTGCTCTGGATCTGATCAATATTGTTCCGAACCCCTATTACGGTTATTGCGGTTACGAAGAAAACCAGCTTGACAATAGAGTTAAGATCATTAATCTTCCTGAAAAATGTTCGGTGTCTATTTACACTATTAATGGCGTACTTGTTAGGCAGTACCCCAAAGATGAAGTTAAAACATCTATTGATTGGGATCTTAAGAATTTCGCCGGCATCCCTATATCAGGCGGAATTTATCTTATTTACGTTAAAGTTGACGGAGTCGGTGAAAAGGTGTTAAAATGGTTTGGCACGCTAAGACCAATTGACCTTAACTCATTCTAATAATGTAAATAAATTAGTAGAAACGTATAATAAATAATAGATATGAAAAGAATTTATAAGATTTCAGCCCTTTTGATATTAATAATTACATTATTTCCTGTAATTCGCCTGACAGCGGGAAATGAAGACAGGTCTGGACAGGCAGGAGCATCGGAATTATTGATAAATCCATGGGCGCGCAGCTCCGGATGGGGTGGAGCGAACTCCGCCGCTGTACGCGGGGTCGAATCCATGTACATGAATATTGCAGGAACTGCTTTTACAAAGAAAACGGAACTGATTTTCGTAAGAACAAGCTGGCTGAAAGGTTCGGGTGTTAATATCAATAATTTCGGACTTTCTCAAAAAGTGGGAGAAACAGGCGTTCTCAGCTTTTCCGTTACTTCAATGACTTTTGGTGAGATTCAAAGAACCACGGTAGATTTACCGGAGGATGGGCAAAATACATTTTCACCTAATTTAATGAATATAGGAATTTCTTATGCAAAAGCCTTTTCAAACAGTATTTATGGCGGCGTTACATTCAGGATAATTTCCGAATCAATATCTGATGCAACAGCACAAGGAATAGCCCTTGATGCGGGGATACAGTATGTAACCGGTGAAAAAGAAAATATCAAGTTTGGTATAGCCCTTAAAAATGTTGGCCCTCGCATGAAATTCAAAGGAGATGGTTTGTCTTTCAGAGGTTTTATCCCGGGAAACGTGAACCAGTTTACAGTTGAACAGCGTTCTGCCGAATTTGAATTGCCTTCATTGATCAATATCGGAGCCGCTTATGACTTTCATATTAACAATAAAAACAGGCTTACTGCTGCCGGCAACTTTACATCCAACTCTTTTACTAAAGACCAATATATTTTGGGATTAGAATACGGCTTTATGAGTTACCTTATGTTGAGAGTTGGGTATTCTTATGAAAAAGGCATTGCTTATAAATCTACAAAAGGTACTACTAAAAGTTCGGAAAGAACATCAGGATTTACAGGTCCAAGCGCTGGTTTTACTGTTGAAATCCCGTTAAACAAGGAAAAAGAATCTTCATTTGGTCTTGATTATTCTTACAGGGCATCAAATCCATTCCAGGGCACACACAGTATTGGTGTCAGGATAAATTTGTAATTATTTATTCATTTAATTTCTTGCTTTTGATAAAGAGTCCCGCATTTGCGGAATTCTTTATATTATATAAGGGAATCTCTAAAAACTCAATTAGAACGTCATTGCGAGGAAGGTACGACCGAAGCAATCTTAACATTGAAGCATACTACATAAGATTGCTTCCCATTTCGTTCCTCATGGTTCGCAATGACGATGAGGTTTTTAGAGATGCCCATAAGGGAAAGAAATTTTATATTTAACTCACTGAAAAATGGAAACAAAGTATTTTACAAAAGAAGGTTTGGAAAAACTTAGAGATCAACTTAGCAAATTAAAAACTATTGAAAGACCTTTGATCTCAAAACAAATTGCCGAAGCGCGAGATAAAGGTGATCTCTCGGAGAATGCTGAATACGATGCCGCAAAAAATGCCCAGTCAATGCTAGAATTGAAGATCTCGAAAATTGAAGAATTGCTCAGTAATGCTAAAATTATTGATGAATCGAGACTCGATAATTCCAAAGTCTTTATACTTTCCACTGTTCGATTAAAAAATCTCAAGAACAAAGCTGTTTTAAACTACACATTGGTTCCGGAAAGTGAGGCCGACCTTAAATCGGGGAAAATTTCAGTTACATCCCCTATTGCGAAAGGATTGCTTGGTAAAAAAGTTGGTGATAAAGTTGAAATAAAAGTACCCTCCGGCACCTTAACCGTTGAAGTTATTGCAATAACCAGATAAAAAAAATAACAAGCTTTGTAAAGTTGAATTAAGTAGTGTTTGTCCATAACGTCATAGATACTGATTTAAGAACAAGGATTAACGATTTTAGATTTCAGTTACTTCTAAAATCATCATTCGTTAATCGATATTCAAAATATGAACATTATATACAAGCACTAAGTAACTAATCTATCAGGGTTCTCTGCTAAAAAAGATTTCCATCCGGAGTAAGATTTTCTTTTTTCCGTAGTATTTTTCTGAAAAAAATGACAAACAGCAACAGCCAACCCATCCGTCGCATCAAGATATCTGGGGGCTTCTTTAATTTTTAAAAGCATTAAAAGCATGGCGGCCACCTGTTCTTTTGAAGCGTTGCCATTGCCGGTAATTGATTGTTTTATTTTTCTTGGGGAGTATTCAAAAATAGGAACAGATCGGAACAATGCCGCTGCAATAGCTACCCCCTGCGCCCTGCCTAGCTTTAGCATTGATTGAATATTTTTCCCATAAAAAGGAGCCTCAATGGATAACTCGTCAGGTTTGTATTGATCAATTAATTCTAATGTGGTTTCAAAAATTTTTTTTAGTTTTAACGGCTGATTATCAATTTTTGCAAGTCTGACCACATCCATTTTAATAAGTTCGATGAAATTACCTTTGTTTATAATCAATCCATAGCCCATGATATTTGTTCCGGGATCTATGCCTAATATAATTCTTTCGGTCATTAGCTAAAAATGAAAAACAAAACAAAAATATACAAAATTTATAGTCTGATTATCAAAATAACTATTATTGTTTTGGCATTCTGGTTTATTTACCACCGCTTGTTTGTGAAAGATAACTTAGACGAGGCTCTCCTTTCTTTTGAGAACTTGCCCGGTCAGCCTTTTTTTATCAGAACAGTATTGCTGATAGGACTCCTCATGGTTCTTAACTGGAGTTTGGAATCATTTAAATGGAGATACCTTATTCGAAAAATTGAAAAAATAAGTTTTATTAAAGCATTTGTCGCTGTTCTTTCGGGTATTACCGTAAGTGTTTTCACTCCTAACAGAATTGGCGAATATGCAGGAAGAGTATTTGTTCTTGAAAAGGCAAATCGCTGGGAGGCTGTTTTGATCACAATGCTTGGTAGTATGAGCCAGTTGCTGATAACAGTACTGGCTGGTTTAATTAGTTTTGTTTTTTTTGCTGATAAATATATTGACCTGCCCGAAGACCCGGGATATTTTTTCTATGTTCTTGTTTTAATAATAATTATCCTTGTTGTTATTCTTATTTTGTTATTTTTCAATGTGTCTTTTTTAACAGGATTTATTGGCAAATTACCAGGTAAACTAAAAAAAATAAGACGTTATGGCAGAGTATTTTCTTTTTACTCGGTTAATGAGTTGCTTATATTGCTATTGTTTAGCTTTTCAAGGTATTTGGTTTTTGTCACCCAATTTTTTCTGCTGTTAGGATTTTTCGGAGTCAAGATGCCGTATAATCAGGCTTTTCTTTTGATATCTTTGATATACTTGGTAATGGCTGCTATACCTACCATCGCTTTAACAGAACTTGGCATCAGGGGATCGGTAGCTATTTATTTTATCGGGATGTATTTCGAAAAGCATAATTATCCTGTTGGCGCAAATGATGTAAGTATTATAGCTGCCGCTTCTACATTATGGCTTGTAAACCTTGCTGTACCTGCATTACTAGGGGCTATTTTTATTTTCAAATTGAAGTTTTTTCGTAAAAGTTGAATCTATATTGCAAACGGGTATTAGTTGACATTCTTTACTAATAATCCCAACGAAGTACGAAAGAGGTACGAACCTACGAACTACGAAACCTGCCTGCCGGTAGGCAAGTTCGTACTTCGTAAGTTCGTAATAGGTTCGTATTTCGGTGGGTTAATAAAACTCAAATTATGACCATTCAAAGTATAATCACCGAAATATTGCTTTATTTTTTCCTGAGCATCTCTGCTTTTTATATTTTCTTGTTAGTAGCATATAACGTAGCATGGTTTCGTTCTAAAACATGGTCAGCAATCAGAAAGCAGCCATCAACAAGAGTTTCCGTTATAGTACCCGCCCGTAACGAATCGGAGAATATCATTAAATGTTTAGAGGGTATGTCTTCACAAGACTATCCTGCCGTGCTTTTTGAAATCATTGTTGCAGACGATTCTTCTACTGACAATACTGTTCTGCTGGTAAATGATTTCATTCAAAAACATTCATTGAAAAATATTCGTCTTATTGAGCTTTCAAACAGCAAGATATCCCATAAAAAGCAGGCTATTACTGAAGCAATACGTGTATCGGAAGGAGACCTCATCGTTACAACTGATGCTGATTGTATTGTTTCGCCCCGATGGGTTTCCACTATAGTGGAGTATTACGAAACGTTCGAGCCTGTGATAATGGTTGGTCTTGTCAGGTTTTATGACGAAAAAACAATCTTTCAAAAATTACAGAGTTTAGAGTTTCTGAGTCTTATTGTATCTGGTATTACATCCATAAAATTGGGATTCCCGATAATTTGTAATGGTGCTAACCTGGCATATTCGAAGAAAGCGTTTGATGAGGTCGGAGGATATGAAAGCAACCAAAAGTATGCATCAGGAGATGATGTTTTCTTGTTGCATAAAATGAAAAAAAAATTCCCGCATAGAATTACTTTTATCAAAAACTATGAAGCTCTTGTAAAGACAAAACCACAAAAAAGTCTTTTAGATTTTATAAGCCAGAGGAGAAGATGGATATCGAAAAGCTCCGGATATCAAGATCCGGGAATCATTATTACGGCATTGATTATTTACTTGTTTAATTTATCCATTTTAGTATCAGGGATTTTATCAATATTTAATCCTGTTTATTTTCAGATGTTTCTTTTTGCACTTTTAACAAAATTATTCATCGATTTTCCTTTACTCGCAGGAATATCCTGTTTTGTAAAAAAGAAAAATCTATTGTTATATTACCTTCCCTTGCAGTTGGTATACATACTTTATGTAATAATTATCGGCATAACAGGTAATATTGGAAGTTATACATGGAAGGGAAGAAAGTGTAATCGGTAAATAACAATGTGCATTTTTTTGAATAGGTAATCAGTAATAGGTGGCCGGTAATCGGTCTTTTTACTGATTATTGATTACTTTTTTCACTGATTACTAAAATTAGAAATATAACAATTTATCCTTTGCAAAGTATAGCGTCTTTTTTAAAATTCAGCAATGCTTCTGCAATTGCAAGGTCTGCGCGAGTGGTTATTTTAATGTTCTCTGCATTTCCTTCAACCATGTAAATTTTCTCATTAAGATTTTCCACTACTGTGGCATCATCCGTAAACCGTTCATTATATTTCTGTTCATATGCTTTTTTTAGTATGTTGTATCGAAAGCATTGTGGTGTCTGTATTGCGCAAATTTGATCTCTTTTAAGTGGAGCGCTTATGTTTCCCATCAACATTCTTAACGAATCATTCAGCTTCATACAAGGTACGGCCGTTCCATGTTTTGCGCCTTCAGAAAAAACTCTTTGTATTACTTCGCGTGACACAAGGGGTCTGACACCATCATGAATAGCGACAAGACTATTATTTTCCACAATCAAGGCAAGTCCGTTTTTTACAGATTGAAAGCGAGTACTGCCACCGGCCGTAATGGTGTGCGGAACAATAAATTTATGCGCTTTGCAAAGTTTCTGCCACGTGCTGATATTTCCTTTAGGCAGTACTAATATTATGTTGATCGTTTTTTTATAGTCATAAAAAGCCTTGATGCTATGCATTAAAATGGGGAGTCCATCAATATAAAGAAATTGTTTTGGAATCTCCGACCTCATTCTTTTTCCGGCTCCTCCGGCAACAATTATAACGTATTTTTTCAAGTATAAAAAATAAAGAGGCTATCTCAAAAGCCTCTGTATAACTTAATTTCCTTATCCCTTTTGACTTATTACTTGTAACTTATTATAATATCAGCATTGCATCTCCGTATGTAAAGAATTTGTATTTCTCGCTAATTGCTTCCTTGTATGCTTTCATAAGAAAATCGAATCCGGAAAACGCAGATACATGCATCATTAAAGTAGACTGAGGCAAATGAAAATTTGTGATCATCGCATTGGGCACACTGAATTCGTAAGGAGGGAAAATGAATTTATTCGTCCATCCGTTAAATGGTTTGAGCATCCCGGAAATTGCAATAGACGACTCAATAGCCCTCAAAACAGTAGTTCCAACTGCACAAATCTTTTTCCTATTTTCTTTGGACTGATTCACAATTTTCACTGCTTTATCTTCAATGATCACCTGTTCCGAATCCACCTTGTGTTTTGACAGGTCTTCCACATCCACACTTCTGAAGGTACCGAGTCCAACGTGCAAAGTAATTTCTGCAAACGACACGCCCTTTAACTCCAGACGCTTCATTAATTCACGACCGAAGTGAAGCCCTGCTGTTGGAGCCGCAACAGCGCCTTCGTGTTTTGCATAAATTGTTTGATATCTTTCCCTGTCTTCAGGTTCAACAGGGCGTTTAATTAATTTTGGAAGCGGTGTTTCCCCAAGGCTTTCGATCGTTTTTTTAAATTCATGATATGGGCCGTCAAATAAAAAACGCAATGTTCTTCCTCTTGAAGTAGTATTGTCTATTACCTCTGCGACAAGCGTACCATCATCTCCAAAATATAATTTATTCCCGATCCTGATTTTTCTTGCAGGGTCAACAAGGACATCCCATAAACGTGCTTCATGGTTCAATTCCCTTAGTAAGAATACCTCAATTTTAGCGCCCGTTTTTTCTTTGATCCCATATAAGCGTGCAGGAAACACCTTGGTATTGTTTATTATCATTACGTCTCCATCACCAAAATATGAAAGGATATCCTTAAATATTTTATGTTCAATGGTTTGAGTTTTTCTGTTAAGTACCATTAACCTGCAATCATCCCGACTTTTAGAAGGGTAGTTCGCTATAAGTTCGGGAGGCAGATGGTATCTGTAATCTGATAATTTCATGGTTTCAAAATAATTAAGAGATTTATATTAATTTATTTAAAGAAATGCAAATATAATATATCAAAAAGGCGAAGTCCACTATTTTGGAAGAAATTTTTCTAAAGAGTATTTCTAAAAACTATGAAATACGTCATTGCGAGGAAGGAACGACCGAAGCAATCTTGCTGAAAATAAGATTGCTTCGCTGCGCTCGCAATGACGCTCTTGGAGTTTTTAGAGACGCCTTAAAAGCAATATAACCACTTCCTGATTAAATTTTTATATCTAAACTCTTAATACGTACAGAATCGCCTTTTTGTTTCACTATCATCTCTTCAATTTGTTCCATACTTAAAGCAGCGTTAATGCTAAAATCCCCGATGCGAATTCTGTGTAATGCAGAAAGATAAGCGCCATTATGTAGTTTTTCGCCGAAATCTTTTACTAATGAACGGATATATGTTCCCTTTGAACAAACAACACGGAAAGAAATCTTTGGCAGGTCAATGTGGGTGATATCAAATTCTTTTAGAAATACTTCTTTTGCTTTCATTGTAATATCAATGCCTTTTCTTGCAAATTGATATGCCCGTTCCCCGCCTATTTTTTTTGCGGAATATATTGGCGGAACTTGTTTGATATTACCTACAAAAGTTGTTGCTATACTGATTATTTTTTTATCATTAATATTTGAAAGCTCAAAGGTTTTGTCAATTTCTGTTTCCATATCCGAAGATGGCCGTGTAGCGCCAAGTACCATTGTGCCTGTATATTCTTTTTCGAGCGCCTGAAATTCATCAATTTTTTTTGTATAACTTCCTGAACATAAGATAAGTAAACCCGTTGCTAATGGATCGAGGGTTCCGGCATGACCCATCTTCACTTTTTTGATACCAAGATGATATTTTACCAGACTTCTGATTTTATTTACAACATCAAAAGAAGTCCACCGATATGGTTTGTCGATCAGGATAACGCACCCGCTAAAATCTATTGTCATCAGTCGAGTCCGGTTTTTAGTTGAATACCAAAGACAAGAAAGATAAGAATAATTATTCCTAAAATAATTCTGTAATACCCAAAAAGCTTGAATCCATGCTTTTGCAGATATCCAATAAATGTTTTAATAGCAATAAAAGCAATTATAAATGCTACAATATTTCCGACAATAATAATATTAACATTTTCAACACATATCAGTTTATAGCTTTTTAAAAGTTTATATCCTGATGCTGCCAGAATTGTAGGGACAGCAAGAAGAAATGAAAATTCAGCCGCTTTTTTTCTGCTTAGTTTTTGTGTCATACCTCCAACAATGGTAGCTGCAGATCTTGATACCCCCGGAATCATTGCAATTATTTGAAACAATCCGATTTTAAATGCAGAAGGATAAGATATCTCTTTATTATCATCATCGGAATGAGAAAACCATTTGTCAACGAATAATAAAAACACTCCGCCAACAAGCAAAGAAACAGCCACTACAAATACATTCCCTAATGTGCTGCTGATATAGTCATCTAGTAAAAAACCGGCAAAAGCAGCAGGAAGAAACGCAATAAATAATTTATAATATAATGTCAACGATTTAAAAAATTGTTTCCAGTATAAAATAACGACAGACAAAATGGTTCCGAAATGAATACTTACTGCAAAAAGATTAGTAAATTCAGAATATTTAACCCCAAGCACAGATTGGATAATGATCATGTGTCCGGTAGATGAGATTGGCAAGAACTCGGTAATTCCCTGTACTATTGCAATAATTATTGCCTCAAAGTATGACATAAGACGTTATTGTTCGGGTTATTGGTCTTGGCTGCCGGTTTGAATAAAAATGGTCATTAGTTTTTGGTCATGGCAGTTGGTTTGGTTTTTTGTTTGGAGTCATTGGGTTTTTAATTCTATAGACTATGATCATTGACTAAACTGGTTGCTCTGACCACAACCCATCAACCAGAACAGTTACTATAAGACCTATATTTATTGTTCTTTCGGCCTTTTCATAATGGCAAAAATCTCAATAATAAAGCCTGTAAGCAGGAGAAGCGGGGCTAACGTAAGCCTCTGGAAATTGAATAATGCAGGGCTGAATACGTTAGGATCGTCAGAACCTCCGCCGATCATCAGGATAAATCCCAATCCTAAAAATGCAAGACCGATCAGAAGCAGCCTGTAATTCTGTTTTCCAAATGCCAATATTTCTTTTTTTTGTTCTTTTGGTTGTTTCTTAATATCTCCCATAATGCATTTATTTTCTGTTAATAATTTATTAGTCATTTAATATTTTCCGAATGTAATAATGAACAATAGAACATTTGAATAACGAATGTCGAAATTTATGTTCTTTTTGTTGCTGTCGCAATGCTTTTCACAAAGATTGATATTAATTCATTACATTCTGTTATCAACTCTTGCACTTGCTGTTCTGATTTGTAAATTCTTGCTTTATGCATTATTCTCAGACAATTGTATGATTCTCTTAATTCTTTCAAGCATACTTTCATTTTGTGAAGAAAATCACCCTTTGATTCGGCGCTTTTAGCCTCTCCATAATTTAAAGAAGGAGATGTGCCAGACCTTAAAAGTTGTCCTCCCAAATGGTTTGCTGATTTGGAATTAGGCAAACTTTCAACATAGTTAATAATAGCTACCGCAAAGTCAATTAACCGTTCATCAATGTCATATTTCTTTTCAATCATTTTATATTTCGCTATTCGTTGTTCTTCATTCGTTATTCTATATTGTTTATAACTGGGAGCGAATAGTTACTTTTAATAATAATACAGGTAATCCGTTTTAATCCTTAGGTATTTCCTCACAGCCATATAGGTAGAAGCCCATGAAATGATAATACCTAAAACTGTAACAAAGATAAACAGTTTAATGAACAATGCAGCATCTTGTAGTTTCTGTAACTCAGGCACCTCTTTTTGCGCAAAATAAAGCGTAAAAACAAGAAGAATTAATGCTATAACTGACCCTGCTATTCCCTGTAACAAACCTTGCAACAGAAATGGTTTCCTGATAAAATTTTCTGTTGCGCCAATCAGTTGCATTGTTCTGATCAAAAAACGTTTCGAATAAACTGAAAGCCGGATGGTATTGTTTATCAGGGCAATAGCAATGATAAGCAAAAGGCTGCTGAAACTTAAAATGATCAAACTTATTTTGCGAATATTTTCATTAACCATTGACACCAGTGATTTCTGATAGGATACCTCTTTTACATTTTTATTTTTTACCAATTCGTTTTCTAATACAGTGAGGCTGTCCGAATTAGCAAAATCGGCTTTTAGCCTCACCTCAATGGATGAAGGCAGGGGATTATACCCGAGAAAATTAATAAAATCTTCACCCATATCTTTTTGTAATTCTGTTGCTGCTTTTTCTTTGGTGATATATTCGGTTGACTTCACATATTCGCGGGCATCAAGGATTTTCTGAAGTTGAATAATATCTGCTTCCTTTACTTCTTCATTCAAAAATACCGTGAAACCTATGTTTTCCTTTACATAATCCGATAGTTTTTTTGAATGCATTATGATAAGCCACAGAAGACCAAGCATGTAAAGAACCAAAGTAATGCCTACAACCGTAGACAGGTAAGAAGTCTTCAGTTTTCTTTTTGCATATTTATCTTCCGGCTTTGTCATGCATCATCTGTGAGTTGGTAAAATTAATATTTATTACTCAGGAATATACTTAAGCAGTCCAAAGAGCTCTTTGTCAGTAAGGTTTTCTTTTTCTGATTTGTCGTATATTGATAAAAGATATACAGTGTCTTCAGCCACCACGAAGTTAGTAATCACTCTTGCACCACCGCTTTTGCCTTTACCTTTGGAAGCAATGGAAATGCGGATTTTATAACAATTTTTACCAATGGACGTTCCTTGCTCGGGTTTTTCTTTGAGTAGCTGTACAAGTACTAAAAGTTCATTTTTTAGAGAAGCATATTTTTTAATAAGCTTTTTGGCTTGCTTCTCAAATACAGCAATTGTTTTTACCTTATAGTTCATTGAAAAAATCTTCAGCGTTACGAGCTTTCTTTTTGCCTGCCCTAATCAATTTCATTTCTTCTACAGCTTCCCTTATTTCTTCCATCAGTTTAGCCTTAGCATCGGTAATAGGTTTAGCCGTTACATATGAAATACTTTTGAGTAATTCCATAAGAGAATATACTTTACTGTCAGGTATGTCTAATAATATTTTCATTGCATTAAATTTATTTAATGAGCAAAAGCTTGTTTAGTTTTAACATCATGCAAATATATACATAAAACCTGTAAGAAAAAAATCAGAAAAATTGTTTATAAAATCCAGAATGTTCTTTATCACTTGATGTTCGGATAGCTTGATGGTCGTGTTAAAAAAAGGAAATGACACCAAATTATGTGCTTTACTTGATATAAAAACGGAGCAACTTCTCTTTTTTCCCAATCTAAAAAATAGTATATTTGCTTAAACAATGCTAAAAGGTAGCATTTGTGTTTTAAAGTAATTTAGCCCTTTATGATTTTTCCCAAATATCTCCTAATTTCGCATATCCTTATACTTTACTCTGAATAAATTATTACATTAATTTTCAACACATGAAAACATCAAAAATCATATTGATAGTATTTATCAATCTTATTTGTACTGGAGTTTTTGCCCAGGATATGAACAGGACAAAAATTGATGAAAAATCGCAGATGGAAGTGCTGATAGGTTTATGTACCCGCGATGGATTAAAATCCAATCTTTTTAAAACTTATTACGAATCGGAATACACTGCATATACTCCGGATGTGTCAACAGTAAATAATTTAAAAACTTTACTTTTAAACAAAAATATCAAGGTTACAATTGTAATGGGTTCCTGGTGCGGTGATAGCCAGGAGCAGGTTCCCCGCTTTTATAAAATAATTGATGCACTCGGATTTTCTGAAGCGGATGTTACAATTTATTGTGTTGACAGGACAAAAAAAACCGACAAAGGCGAAACTGATAATTTAGGAATTAAGTTTGTTCCCACATTCATTTTCTATAAGGAAGGCAAAGAGATTGGCCGGATCACGGAATCGCCAAAAGAAACATTGGAAAAAGATATACTTGATATTGTTTCATAGAAAAATAAACCACCACGCCCAAAGGACGTGGTTTTTACTTATTCTCCCACTTTAACTTTTATGCCTTCGGAATGAGCGCTAAATTCAGGCGCATACATGCTCTGTATGGTTGATATACCATTGGAGAAATTTCCATTATGTGTAATCACCAAGGGATACTCAAAAACATAAGCGCCCTTGGGCAAATAAGAGAAGAAAAAGTTTGTGGATGCGTCGCGGGTGCTTTCATAATAACCCAAACCATCCTGGTATTTGTATTGAGAAAAAACATTGATGGGTTCAAAACCTGATGCCCGCATATCCTTCATGTGAACGTATTCCATATCGCGGTCAACCCGCAGTTCAATTCTCACTTTAATTTTATCGCCTACCGCAAGCTTGGTTGTTTCTGTAATTGGTTCTATTACCGGACCAGTATCAGAGGTCTTTTGCAGGAACAATTTCTTTTCGAGTTTCAATGGAGTTTCTGCAGGCGTAATCTTGTCAAGCTGCTCGAAATATTGCCAATAAATGGCGCCCCATGAAACACCTGCATCTGTCTTGGTAGCTTTTACCTTTCCCATTTCAGGAGTAATTTCGTTGCTGCTCCATGATGTCTTAAAATATCCTGTACCTGCTTCTACTTTCACATTGTCCATTTTCTTCGGATCAATTACCTGGTCGCCTACGGTAATCTGAACAAGCTGGTCGCTGGCTAACCAGTTAGCCCCCCTTAGCAGCAATGCATAACATGCTTCAGATGTGGCTTTGGTTGTTTTCCAGTCTTGAGTCTGCTTTTGCTTTAGCAGCCATACTTTAAGATTATCTACAGCAACAGAATCATTCGCTACTTCATCAAATGCTTCAATTAATAATGCCTGTGTTTCAATAGGTGCCTGGTACCAATAATAACCGCCCGACATATCTTTCCAGTACATACCCATTTCATCGCTGGTGATGGAATTTTCTTTCAGAGATTTAATAATGTCCATTGGTGTGGTTTTGTCGCCTATCCTTTTTAATGCAAGAGCTATCATTCCCTGCAAATAGCGATTGTTATCAAGCCAGTATTTCTTAGCTTGTCCTACATAATAATCGTAAGCATCCTTGTTTTTGTTATTAATGCTGATGTCTTTCAGGAAATAGCTTCGTGCATAGAGATACTGAATTTCGAGACCACTGATATGGTTCTTTGCAAGCTCTTCCTTTTTGTAATATTTTTTCAGCCATTCGTAATCCTCGTTGATCCTGTCGTCAAGATATTTTACACCGTCTTTTATCATGTCCCGGCATTTCGTATCTTCACGTATATTTTTAACGCCTAATTTATCAAGATGTCCGAAGCCTGTAACAATATGCTGTGTAATATATCTGTCGTCTTCCATTCCTCCAAACCAAGGCCATCCTCCATTAGGAAGCTGCATTTTTTCTAGTTTTCTCAATGCTTTGTCAAGCTCATAACTCATCTTGTTCAGGTCAAAGAGTAATGCCACTCTCTGCTTTCTTTCCGTTTCATTTTTTGCATCGAGTACCCACGGAGTTTCTTCAAGCATAAGCGATTTCAGATCTTCATTTTTTTCAAGATTCGATAGCAATGCGTCAGGTGTCAGATTTTTCCAACTATCAAACACTGCTTTTATCTTAGGATGTGAATTGGCTATATGAGCGGCTATACTATTTGCATAAAAACGACTGAAAACCTGTTCAGCACATTCATAAGGATATTCCATAATGTACGGCAACGCCTGAATGGCGTACCATGCAGGATTGGATGTAAATTCAAGAGTCAACTTGTAATTTTTTAATGTTGTGGACGATTTGGAATGTACAAGCTTTGCGAAAGTATAATCTTTTGTTTGTTTCCCGCGGATTGGCAATGGCAGCGTTTCCGTAACAAGCATCCTGTTGTTAAGTACAGGAATCACCATTTCTTCGCCATCGCTGAAGTTACCTGATTTTGCAACTACTTTATACTTAATAGCGCTAACTCCTTCAGGTATTTCGATGCTCCAGCTTAACGCAGAGCTTTGGCCTTTCGATGCTGTGAAAGTTTTTATTCCGCCTGTATTTTTGCAAAGATCATCAATCGCTTTTTCAGTAGTAGCATCAAACAGGAATAATTGCGCCTGCCCCGTCATTTCTTTTTCAGTAAGATTGGAAACTTTTGCCGTAAATGAAATCTTATCGTTTTCTCTGAAAAATCTTGGTGGGTTAGGCGCGATCATCAGGTCTTTCTGGGTTACAAGCTCTTTTTCAATCTGTCCGAATTTCAAGTCTTTTGTGGTTGCAAGCCCCATCATTTTCCATTTTGTAAGAGCTTCCGGAATGGTGAAAGAGATAATAACATCGCCGTTTTCGTTGGTCTGTAATTGCGGATAGAAAAATGCAGTTTCGTTGAAATTAGAACGCGCCTGAACACCAGCCAGATTCTCACCAGCTAGATTCTCGGTTCCCGATTCTTCTGCCGGTTTATCATCTTGTAAAAGTTTTTGTAATAATCCTCTTTGGGGTTCCGAAAGAGCACTTCCCGTTTGAGTATTATCATTCCAGTTCTTTTCTTTTTCAGCAAATGTTGGACAGGCGACCGCTAACGATGGTTTTTTTATGTTTGCTTCTTCGGACATAGCACTCATCATTACCGACCGGTCTGCTCCTTCATAATTATATTCTGTATTTTTATATCCGTAATATCTACCATAATTAAAACCAAACCAGTTGAGCTCGTCATATTGCCTGTAAATGGGATATGGGTATGCGTCCTTATAAAATGAATAATAAATTGAAGAATTGATATAAAAACAATCATAACCATCCCAATATAAAGAAGAATAGAAGGAGTTGTAAATATCGAAATACCAGTAATGGGGCGTAAATGCATCAAGTGATGCATCGTACATGGCTGCCAGCATTTCGGCCGCAACTTTATCACCATTTTTCCCTTTTATTTTAATCTTCCATTCTTCCTTTTGCCCGGGTTGTAATTTATCTCTGAATGTTTCAAATTCAAGATCAAGTTCTTTGTTTGTGAATGGAACCGTCACTATTCTCTTGTTGTTGAAATACCTGTTATGTTTTACTGTGAAAAGATGAATAGCTAAACCACCGCGATATTCCTCTTTAATTGGTATATAGATCAACTTCTGCTCATTGTTTAATTTCAGCCATTCCTTGCTTAAAATCTTTCCGTCAAATTCCACTTCATAAAGGAATATTGTATTTTCATCTTTTGTGCCTATAATGAAAGAAGCGCTGTCGCCGGGTTCGCACTCACTCTTTATCATTGTAAAATAATTAATGGCATTATCGGGAGTTTGTTTTTCTTTTTTGCCATAAACTGTGAAATATGAATAATAGTCAACGTCTTCACCAAATTTATCTTTGGTTTTTGCTTCCAGCATATAGTATCCGGGCTTCCAATTGCCAAGGTCTTTTATTTTTATCAAAGAATCCTTTGGTGTTTCAAATGCTGTTTCAAAAACTTTTGTGTCCTTTTCCCACTTGTACATATTGTTTTCATCATCATACAGATCGTAAGGAAAAGCCTTGTAATATTCTTCTTTTGTCATCACATATTTATCCGGTTTGTCCCATTGCCTGTCACGAAAGACTTTGTCAGGCTGCTTCAATTTATAAATCTTAACAGTTCCTGCTGCCGGTTCTTTTTCGCCATTAAAATTTATTGTATAAAGTTTGTATTCTCCTTTGTCGGATTTTTCAAGCTGCGATGGAATATCAACAGAAATATTAAACGATTTATATCCTACCATTACATATTTCTGAGCAGAATGCGTTTCCCCGTTTATATCTGTAACATCAGCATAAACAGTGTATGTAAATGTCGGGGTATATTTTTTTGAAATACTAAGGTCAGGCAGAGCTTTGAAAACAACAGTAAATTCGCCTTTGTCATCGGTAGTTGTAGTGCCGTTTGTAATTTCCATTTGTGGCGAGCTTGGATAATAACCCCTCCACCAGTACCACCAATAGGGGAAAGAAGCTGTACGAACCACACGGTATTTCACATCGGCATTATCAATCACATTGCCTGCATAGGCCGTAGCAGTACCTTTAACGGTAATAGTTTCATTAAGTTTATAGCTGCCTTTAATCGGGTTTATTTTTACCTCAAATTTTGGCCGCTTATATTCTTCCACAGATAAATAAACTGTACCACTGCCATTTGTAATATGTGCCTGTCCTGTTATTGCGGCAGGCGCCGTAAATGTTCCGGTAAATGTTCCATAATCATTTGAAGTTAATTCTAATTCAGATATTTTCTGATAATTTACATCATAAAAGGTTACTGTGGTTTTCTTGTTTGGTGCGATATCATATTTCTTCCCGGTTTTATCGCTTTGCAATAACATCCCCTTAAAATAAATAGTCTGACCTGGGCGATATATTGCTCTGTCGGTAAAGAAAAAAGTTTTAAAAATATTTGAATAATCAGAATCATAATTTTTATACTGATAAAAATTATTCTTTGCAATGAATCTGTCATTTCCATAACTGAAATCAATCCGGAAATAGTGGTAATCAGTAGCTACAGGAACTTCAAAATATCCATTTTCGTCAGATTTAAATTTTTCCCATTTTGTTTGTCCGTATTCGCGGGTTATATAATTATATGAACTCGTATAAGCCTGAGCGGATACATTCTTCAGAGGCGCTCCGGTTTCTCTGTCAACCATATAAAAATCAATGGCGCCTTTATCCTTTGTTCTGTTTACAAAACTGATGCTTGTAACCCAAAAATCAGAGTAAGCAATGATTTGATCTTTCACCGAAAATACTTTATTATCCGATGCAAGAATTACATAAAACCCAACCGGTAGTTCAGGCATCTTAATTTCAACCGAATGTTTCTGATAATCACCGTCATCAGGAAGAGTTACACTCCATTCCTTTAAAACAGGCTGTTTCAGATACTTTTTGACAAGATCTTTGCCGTATTCTTTTTTGCTTAGTTTTTCATTCTCATCATAAGTGATATTTAAAATACGGAAGGTAATATCAGTAACATTTTTATATGTAACCAACGACCTGAATGCTTTGTCAGGAGCATTGCCTTCTTCGAAGGTCATAGCGATTGATTTTTGAAGAAGCTGATATTTCAGATTTTTACAATTTATAGCGCCATACGATTCCGGATAAGTTTTGATGGCAACATCGCATTTTTCAATAGCTTTTTTGATCATCCATTTATTGTCGTCTGATTTTGAAGGATCGTAAGTGTTTCCTTTGTTACTATATTCAGTCGCTATTGCATAAGTAACATCCGTAAATGAAGGGAATTTTAAAAACAGGGATTCAAGATTAATCAATGCTTGTAAATATAGACTGTCTTTGAGATCAAGTGTTGCATTCGCTTTCACAAATTTCAACCTCTTTAAATCCACGTCAATAAGCGCTGCCGGATCAGGGTCATTTGAATGGAACGCAATCAGATCCTGAAGAATTTTGGCGGCATAATATTTAAGTGAAAGTGAATCTCTTGATGTAATATCCATCTTTGAAAATTCGTTAAAAGGCTTGAAATAATCTTCGCTGTTAATTTCAAATTTATAAACTGGTTTTGTCAGTTCTGTTTCATCATTCATAAAGAAATCCACCGCCCTGTGAGCAAGAAAATCATAAAGAGTAGCCCTTAAATTATTAGATATAGAATCTTTAATGATGATGTTATCATAAAGATTGAGCTTGGTTTTTTTGAGGTTGTCTATATCCTGCAACGAACTGACATAATTATAAATAACTTCTTTTACTAATTTTTTGAGGTCCCATGTTTTTATATCATCATCTTTAAAGTTGACAGTTTCGGTACGGTTGTACCATTTCCACCTGTTTATGGTATAATACCTCCAATACATTTCGGCAAGCACGGAATGCAGTATTGGTTTAATAGGAAAAGCAACTGTATTTATTTCGGTTTTCAGGTCTTTAATACTGTTTTCATAAGAATCTTCCTTGTAAGTATTTTCAAGCTTCATCTTATACATAACCGCTTTTACAAACTGAGGAGCATTATTTTCTTCCTTAGCTTGTTTATAAATGATCAACACTTCATCAAGCGCCGATTTGCTCAAGCCTTTTGTTATCAGGGAGTCTACTTTTTCCCATGCCTTGTCATAACTAAATTTAAAGTCAATATCGGTTATTTTGACAACTTTCTTTTCTTTGGCAATTTGTTGCTTTGAAATGTAATTCCCTGCAAACACAATGATTGCGAATGCACTGATTAATAAAACGAGTTTTGTTTTCATAAGTGTAGTTTGTATATAATGTTCAATATTTTGTAACTGACCAGTAGTATTAATTAAATGATTTACAATAATATAATTACATTATGTATATTTTTCTCGCAGATTTACGCAAATTTTTACGCAGAAAAATTATTCTCTCTTTTTTTGTTTTCTGCGATTATCAGCGACTTTTTCTGCGTTAATCAGCGAGAAATAATTTTTTATAGATGCTGGATTAAAGTTTGAAGTGTAACAAATTTAGAAAATTTTTTAGTAGGAATTAAAAAACATAAATTTTTTCTTGATATATTATTAAGCAACTCCTGAACCTTAATAATATCAGTTAATAAAAAAGGGGCATTTTAGACTGCACCCAAAAGTTTAGACAAATTTATAAATTAATTTTGATAATGATGAGCTCGGTATTCTATCGGGCTCATTCCATTTAGATTTAGTTTTATTCTGTCATTATTATAATATTTGATATA
>Ga0247841_10001959_pt1 | contig 43206 bp, 38 predicted proteins | sample LaCruzMarch2015__2_FD_192410 | JGI IMG/M metagenome (GOLD analysis project Ga0247841, IMG submission 192410) | Freshwater microbial communities from meromictic Lake La Cruz, Castile-La Mancha, Spain - LaCruzMarch2015_18m | ecosystem: Environmental > Aquatic > Freshwater > Lake | place: Spain...
GCCAGAGTATTTGCCTCCGATGCGGCCGTCTACATTCTCGATGAACCGACTTCATCGCTTGACCCTTACGCGGAAAAAGCCATCAACGATCTGATCATCACCAACGCCGGTAACAAAACCATCATCATCATTGCCCATCGCCTGTCTACGGTCGTTGACGTCGACCAGATCATTCTGATCGAGCATGGAAAGATCATTGAAGAAGGCAATCATTTGGAATTGCTTACCCAAAAAGGCCGTTATAATGAACTCTTTACCACTCAGGCCTCAATGTACAAAAAGAACGGTTTTCACGACGAACCGGCGGCCGCCGAAACTGAAAAAACCGAATTGGCAGTTCCGGGACCTTTGGCTGAAACTGACTGATCAATTATTAATCCCCTCCCCCGAACCATGTTTTTCGGGGGATTTTTAAATCTTCTTCGCCGGCTTTGGCTTGTATTGGTTTTGGTTTCATGTTAAAATAAGTCAAATGACAATTTAGGAGGTCAGGATGGCAACACTCAGCAAATTACCCATTTCCAAAATCGGCGCGCAGAATGTGAAAATGTTCAGCCGCGTCCGAACGACGATTGAAACCGCCTTTTATCGGAACAACGTCACTTTCGTAAAAACCATGGCCCAAGCTTATGAATTGGCCAAAAATTCTCCCGGAACGATCATTACCAGCCAACCGGTTTTCCGGGCCGCCGAACTCGGTCTTCCCAAAGACGCCAAAGTTCTGCTTTTCAACGACGGAAACATTACCGGACGGCAAGCCAAGCTCCGCCAATTGGTCAACAAAGACAATCTGGAAAAATTCGGGAGTTTGACGCGCGAAGTCGTTTTCGGTTCGCGAAACAAGAAAATGTACAGCGCTGACGCTTACATCGGTTTAGACAAGAAGTTCATGATCAAAGCGCATCTTTTAGTTCCGGAAGGCTATGAGAATACCCTTTATTCCTGGCTTTTGAATTTTCAGATCGTCAATGACGAATACACGAAAATGTATCGCGATTCGCTTCCTTTAAACGAAGGCGATCTTTACATTTATTCCGATCCGGATTGTTATCCATCGGAATTCAAGGACGGTTTGGCGCTGTTTGACGCCGAAAACAACTGTGCTTGTTTGCTTGGGATGCGATATTTCGGGGAACACAAAAAAGGAACGCTGACTCTGGCTTGGACGGTCGCGGAAAGAAACGGTTATACCGCCTGCCACGGCGGACAAAAACGGTTTAACCTTCCCGGAGGAGTTGAGAAAGTCATCGGGGTTTTCGGATTGTCGGGATCGGGGAAGTCCACCATCACGCTTTCCAATCACGGGGGGAAATTGTCTACCACGGTATTGCATGACGATGCTTTCATCATTTCCAACGCCGATGCGTCCTCGATTTGTCTGGAACAATCTTATTTCGATAAAACTCAGGATTACCCGCTGACCAACGAACAATCCAAATTCTTCGTTTCCATCCAAAACTGCGGCGCTACGATTGACGAAAACGGATCCGTTGTTCCGGTCACCGAAGACATTCAATCCGGAAACGGCCGCTGCGTCAAATCGAAGTTTGCGACTCTGAATCGGGAATACCGGTTTGCTCATCCTTGCGATGCCATTTTCTGGATCATGAAAGACAGTACGCTGCCGCCGGTCGTCAAGATCAATTCTCCGGCTTTGGCCTCGGCCATGGGCGCCACGCTGGCCACCAAACGGACTAGCGCCGAGTATGTTCCGGGCGAAGATCCGAACACTTTGGTCATCGTCCCTTACGCCAACCCTTTCCGGCTTTATCCTTTGGTCAAAGATTACAATAAATTCAAGCAATTGTTCGCGGAAAAGAATGTTGACTGCTACATCATCAATACCGGCTTTTTCCTGGAAAAGAAAGTTACCCCGGCGGTCACTTTGGGACTGATCGAAGACATCGTTACCGGAAAAGCCAAATTTCAGGCTTTTGGGCCATTTACCAAATTGGAATATCTGGTAATTGAAGGCTATGTTCCGAATTTCTCGGATCAGGAATACCTGAAAGCCGTCAAAGACCGGCTGCTCGACCGGCTGACTTTCCTTAAGAAACTGGATTCCTTCAACAAACTTCCGGAAGAAGCCCTTTTGGCGATCCGAAGCACCACCGAAGAAATCTGATTGCGAAAAAAAATTTTTGATGATATAATAAAATAGCCTATAAGAACAAAATAAAGGAGGATAATAAATGAAGAAATTTTTCAAAGAATTCGGAGCCTTCATCTCTCGAGGAAACATCCTCGATCTAGCCATTGGCGTCATCATGGGCGGTGCGTTTGGGAAAATCATTGCCAGTCTGGTAAAGGACTTGCTGATGCCTTTAATTGGCCTTCTGATCGGCGGAAACCTGGCGGAGATGAACGTTGTGCTGGTTGAAGCCGAAATGGACGGCCTGGGGAACATCCTAGTTCCGGCGACCACTCTCAATTACGGAGCCTTCATCATGACCATCATTGACTTCTTGATCATCGCTTTGGTGATCTTCATCATTGTGAAAGCAATCATGAAAGCGCGCCTGTTAGCGGAAAAGATCAAAGCTGATCGCCAAAAAGCCGAGGAACAAGCGGTAGTGGTTGCTGCTCCGGCGGTTCCAAAACCGACGACCGAAGAATTGCTCACCGAAATTCGCGATTTATTGGCCAAACCTAAAACCAAAGAATAACCAAAGAAAAACGGCTCAGCCGTTTTTTTCTTGCAATTTAACCGTATTTTCCTTATAATGATGTATAATGTGAATCAAAGAAACGTTAGGTGATTTTATGAAAACTGTTGTTTTGACCGGGGCTTCCTCCGGGATCGGTCTGGCGACCGGCGAATATTTGGCCCAAAATGGTTATAAAGTCTATGGCTTGTCCCGGACATCCGGGAACAGCCCGCTGATCAATTTCATTTCTTGCGACGTTACCGATCGGCTTCAGGTAGAAAATGCCTTTAAAAACATCCCTGAAGACATTTACGCCGTCATCAACAACGCCGGCATGGGGATCAGCGGTCCGGTGGAACTCGCCGAGGTTGATGAGATCAAGAAAATTTTCAAAGTCAATGTCCTGGGGGTCATCAATGTCTGCCAGATTGCCATTCCGTATTTACGAAAGACCAAAGGACGGATCATCAACATCGGCAGCGTCGCCGGCGAAATGACCATTCCTTTTCAAGTTTTCTATTCGATGAGCAAAGCCGGAGTCGCCACGGTCTCGGAAGGCTTGAACATGGAACTGAAACCTTTCGGGATCAAAGTGACCATGGTCATGCCCGGGGATACCCAAACCGGGTTTACCAAAAACCGCGAAAAAACCGATAATTTGGATGATCTTTACAAGGACCGTTACCTAAGGTCGATTTCCAAGATGGAACAGGATGAACAAAAAGGCAAATCTCCGCTTTCGGTTGCCAAAGTGATCGCCAAAGTACTGCGCCGGAAACACCCTCCGATCAAAGTAACCGTCGGATGGGAATACAAACTGTTGGTATTTCTAAAAAGATTGGTTTCCGCCCGCGCCCTTAACAACATTCTTTACCAAATGTACGCGAGGAAAAAATGAACCGAAATTTAAGTTTGTTTCTAACCTTTCTGAAGATCGGGGCTTTTACTTTCGGAGGCGGTTATGCGATGATCCCTTTGATCAGCCATGAACTGGTTGAAAAGAAAAAGTGGATTACCGAAGAAGAGATGATCAACATGATTGCCATCGCCGAATCGACACCGGGAGTGATCGCTGTCAATTCCGCGACTTTCGTCGGTTATAAAATCGGGAAGTTTTGGGGAAGTTTGTTAGCGACTTTGGGAGTGGTTTTGCCATCTTTGGCCGTTATCATCGTCGTGGCGCTCTTTTTTGAAGATTTTTTGGCCATACCGATCGTGGCGAACGCTTTTCGCGGCATTCGGGCCGGCGTCATCGTTTTGATTATTTCGGCTTGCGTCAAACTGTATAAGTTTTCGCCCAAAACCGTCATTGGTTATTCGCTGATGGCGATTGGCTTGTTTGTCAGCCTGTTCGTCGAATTTCGTTATTTGTCATTTCTGCTCATTTTGTTTGGATTGGTGGTTGGCATCGGTTCGCAAATGATCATCCGGAAAGTTCGGGGTGACAAACAATGATTTATTTTGAATTGTTTTATGTTTTCTTCTCGATCGGGCTCTTTACCATCGGCGGCGGTTATGCCATGATCCCGATGATCGAAGACCAAGTTGTTTCCCGGGGCTGGCTATCGATGGAAGAACTGATGAATTTCTTTGCGATCGCGGAATCGACACCGGGTCCGTTCGCCGTCAATACCGCGACTTTGGTCGGATTCGACCAGGGCGGGATCTTGGGAGCCATCGTGGCCACCGCAAGCGTAATTCTGCCCTCTTTCATCATCATCCTCATCATTGCCCGGTTCATCACCAATTTTCTGAAATACGAAAAAGTACAATGGGCCCTGAACGGGATCAAATCCATCATTGTTGGGATGATCGCGGCGGTGATCGTCAACCTGATTTTCCAAAATGTTTTTGGTGGAGCATTCGAAATGCAAAGTTTTGATTTTGTAGCTTTGGGAATCATGGCGGTCATTCTCGGTTTGCGACTTTTTTTCAAGAAACTGAACCCGATCTTCCTTATTATATTGTCGGGAATTTTGGGGATTCTGTTTTATCACTTTTGGCCAATGTAAAAGAAATAACCGGTCGGTTATTTCTTTTTTTGACACATATTAGCACTTATCTATTGACAGTGCTAATGAAACGGAGTATAATTATCCCTAGAAAGTAAAGTAATTACGGAGGTAAACATGAGTGAAGTAAAAGAGTTTAAGACCGAGTCAAAACGGTTGTTGGATTTAATGATCCATTCCATTTATACCAATCGGGAGATCTTTTTAAGAGAATTGATCTCCAACGCGTCGGATGCCATCGACAAGCATCATTATCTGTCTTTGACCGATGAAAAGGTTGGAAAGATCGATGATTATCAGATCTTTTTGGAGATCGACAAGAAAGCTCGAACGCTGAGCATTTCCGATAACGGCATCGGAATGACTTATGAAGAGTTGGTAGAAGGCCTGGGCACGATCGCCAAAAGCGGAAGCGCTGAGTTTTTACAGAAAATTTCAGATAAGGATAAGGCCGAAAAGGAAAAATTGGACATCATCGGCCAGTTCGGAGTCGGATTTTATTCCGCTTTCATGGTCGGCGAAAGCGTCGAAGTGCTGACCAAATCACCTTACAGCGAACATGGATACTCTTTCAAATCGGCGGGAATCGATACTTATGAGATCGAAACCGTTGAGGGCCTTAATCAAGGAACCAAGGTGATCGTTCATTTCCGTCCGACCACCAAGGAAGACGACTTTGATCAATTCTTGGAAGAATACACCCTGAAACGTTTGGTCAAGAAGTATTCCGATTATGTCCGTTACCCAATTAAGATGAACGTGAAGAAATCCGTTCCCAAGAAAGACAAAGATGGCAAGGACATCGAAGGAAAATATGAAGATGTTTGGGAAGTCGAGACGCTTAACTCGATGATTCCGATTTGGAAGAAACGCAAAACCGATGTCACCGACGAAGAACTGAATGATTTTTACAAGCAAAAGTTTTATGATTACCAGGAACCGATGGCCAGCATCTTCATCAACGTTGAAGGGGCCTTGAATTATAACGCTCTGATCTACATCCCAAAAAAAGCGCCTTACAATCTATATTCCGAGAAATACGAAAAAGGGTTGCAGCTTTATTCCAAGGGCGTGTTTGTCATGGACAAATGCAAGGAATTGGTTCCCGATTATCTGCGGTTCGTGAAGGGATTGGTGGATTCCAGCGATTTGTCATTGAACATCAGCCGGGAAATCCTCCAAAAGAACAAAGATCTGGAAAACATTGCGAAAAACGTTGAGAAGAAGATCCTGGCCAAACTGGAAGGCATGTTGAAGAACGACCGGGAAAAATACCTGGAGTTCTTCAAGAGTTTCGGAGTCAACCTGAAGTTCGGAGTTTATGACAATTTCGGGGAGAAAAAGGATCTGCTTCAGGATTTGTTGGTTTACCAAACCGTTAATTCCGATCATTTTGTGACGCTGAAAGAATACAAAGAAGCCATGCCGGGGGCTCAGGAAAGCATCTATTTTGCTTCCGGAAAGACCAAAGAGCAGGTTTTGGCCCTGCCTCAAATGGATGTCATCAAAAAGCAAGGGTTTGACGTTCTGATCCTGAATGAGGAAGTCGACGAATTTGCCATTCAAGTCATGCAAGAATATGACAAGAAGAAATTCAAATCCATCAATCAAGGCGATTTGGATCTGCTTTCCGAAGATGAGAAAAAGAAGATCCAAGATCTTTCGGAAGACAAGAAACCGATGCTCGAAAAGATGAAAGAAATTTTGAAAGATGAAGTTTCCAATGTCATTTTGTCTAAACGGCTGACGGATTCTCCGGTTTGCTTAGTCAGCGATGAAGGAATTTCCTTCGAAATGGAAAAAGTCATCGCCGCCATGCCAAACGAGGAAAAACCAACCGCTACCAAGATCTTGGAGATCAACCCGAACCACCCGATGTTCAAAGCTTTGGAGAATTTATACAATGACAATAGCGACCTTCTGGCCGATTATGCCCAGTTGCTTTATTCGCAAGCTTTGTTGATTGAAGGATTCCCGCTCAAGGATCCGGTCGAGTTTTCTAAAAAAATGAGCGAATTGATGGTAAAAGTCGCCAAATATTAAAGTCCTCCCTCGGGCCTTCCGGAAACGGAAGGCTTTTTTCTTTGTTTACTTTTAATGGTCCGGATGCTATAATTAACCACAAAGAGGAAGTAAAAATGAATAAGAAAACTTTATTGAAATATGTTCCGTTGCCTGATTTCATGAAATTCAAAAACGTGCTTTTTGTTGGTCCGCACCCGGATGACATTGAGATATCTTCGGGAGCTTTGGTCAAAAAGATGACTTTGGCCGGCATCGAAGTCCATTTTCTGGTGGCTACCGACGGCGGGGCCGGATCGTTTGATCCAAAGGCCAAAGCCGAAAACGTCATCAAGACCCGTTTGCAAGAAGCGAAGAACGCCGCGGCTTTTTTGGGAGCCAAAAGTTTGGAAATTTTGGATTTTGAGGATGGCGGGGTTTACAGCGTCGAAAGAATGAGTGTTGCCATCGCGCAAAGGATCATCGCGTTAAAACCGGATGCCGTCTTTGCTCCGGATCCGCTGCTACCAAACGAAATTCATCCTGATCACATTAATGTTGGGATCGCCGCCCGGGACGCACTCACCATCGCCCGGTTTCCGATCGTGGCCGCCCGCCACGGGTTGGACGTTTCGGCGGTCAAAGATTTTCCGACCGACATTTGTTTGGTTTATTTCTATACCCATCGTCCAAATGTCTTCATTCCGGTTTCGGTGAATGAATTCGCGGATAAGATCACTTCCATCAATCTTCACACCAGCCAGATCAATCACACCATGCAAATGGTCGAGAAGTATCTGCGGTTCAAAGCCATGGAGTACGGCAAGCAAGCCCACAGCAAATACGGGGAAGGCTTTTTTGCGCTGGCTCCGGCTCATCAACATTGTTTTTTGGAGAACATCTGAATGATTTGACCAAAGGAGGGACGACATGCGTTTAAAAATTAAAGTGCCGGCTTCCTTCGGCCGGTTCGGAGATGAACTCGAAGGACTCGGGATTGCCGTTTCGCTTTATAACGATTTTTATTTCGAAAGGGCCAAAACTTGGGAATTCGTGGGATTTCCCAAAGTAACCAAAGTCCCGGAAGAACTGGTAAAGAAAGCCTTCGAAAAAGCCTTTTGGTACGCGAAAAAAGAAACTCCCGTTTTTAAAGTTTCTTTGACCCAGTGCATTCCGATGGCTCGGGGCTTGGGCTTCAACGCCACTTGCATCGCGGCGGGGGTTTTGGCCGCCAATTACTTTTTGAACAAGATTTACTCCCCGATCAACCTTCTAAATATCGCCGCCGGAATTTACGGAAGTTCCGAACATCTGGCTCCGATCATCTTCGGGGGCTTGTGCTCCGATTACCAGTTTGAAGGCGAAGTCAAAGTTGTGAAATACCCGGTTCACGAAGAACTGGTTTTCACCCATTTGATGCCGAAGTTTCCGGTTCCCGCTGCTTTAAAACCCACTCTTCCATCCGCGGGGAACTGGCGCGATCGGCAAGCCAAAGCCGTCAATCTTCCCCGGGCTTTTCAAACCGGCGATCTTCCGATGCTTCGGGAGGTTTTGGCCGCTCAAACCAGCGAAACCCGGTTTTTCGAACAGCTGAAGGGGGAAGCGGAACTCAAACAGTTTTTAAAGGACGAAGTTGTACCCTGTTTTGTGAATGACCAGGATTTTACCCTCACTTTCATTAGCAAAGGGACGATTGTTCCCAAACTTCGCGATCATGGTTTTTGGAACCGTTTCGAAGTCATTACTTTAAACGCCGAACCGCTCGGAGGAACGATCGAAGCCGTTTTATGAAGAATAATTCGGTTGCATATCCAATCGGTTTCAAGTATAATAAAGTCAAGTGAAAATCCCGAAAAATTACCTCTTTGGAATTTCCAAAATCACAGAAGAAGGAAAAGGACTAAATGAAGTTAAATACTCGAAAAACAATCTTTGTTGGGTTGGCCTTTTTGGTCATTTGCATGTTTTGGCAGGTCTATGACAACATCATCGCCAAAATGCTGGTTAATAATTTCGGTTTGAATCAGACTTGGTCTGGAGTCATCATGGCTTTGGATAATGTTTTGGCCTTGTTTTTGTTGCCGCTGTTCGGAGTTTTATCCGACCGGACCAAGACCAAACACGGACGCCGGACCCCTTATGTTTTCTGGGGCGTCATTGTCTCCTCAATACTTTTCATCAGCGTCGCCATTTTCGATTTGGCGCAAACCAATGCCTTAGCGGAAGCTGGGATCCCGGCCATTCGGGAAACCACCAGTTATTTCATTTATAAAGAAGGATTCTATCTGGATAAAGTCGACGCCGTACTGGCCCGATCCGCGGATGTCATCGCGGTGACCAAAGGCAGCATCGGGATCTTCATCGGTTTTGTTTCCGCTTTGCTTCTGGTCTTGGTGGCCATGGCCGCTTACCGGACTCCGGCGGTCTCATTGATGCCGGACGTAACCCCGAAACCGTTGCGAAGCAAAGCCAACGCCATCATCAATCTGATGGGCGCCGCCGGCGGAATCGTTTCTTTGGGATTGATGAGCTTTTTGGCCACTGACCAAGGAAATTTCATTCTGCTGTTTGTGGTTCTGGCCTTAGCCATGAATTTCCTGATGGGTGTTTTCATGTTCACGGTCAAAGAACCGGAACTGGTCGCGAAGATGCATGAAGAATCCCGAAAATACGGAATTGAAGAAAAAGAAGAGACCATTGAAACTTTGGTCGCCGAACAAGAAAAAATGTCTCCCGAGATCAAGCGCAGTTTCCTTTTGATCTTGACTTCCATCATTTTGTGGTTCATGGCTTATAACGCCGCAACCACCAAGTTCTCCGTTTACGCGGAAAACGTTCTGAACATGGGCTTTGCCACTCCGCTTTTGATCGCGCAAGCCGCGGCCATTTGCGTATACATCCCGATCGGCATCATCGCCTCCAAAGTCGGGCGGAAGAAGACCATATTGGTCGGCATCATCATTCTGTTCGTTGCCTTCATCTTGGGTTTCCTCGCCACTTCGGATACGACTTTCTTGATTTATCTGACCATGACTTTGGCGGGAATCGGGTGGGCAACCATCAATGTCAACTCTTATCCGATGATCGTCGAAATGTCCAAAGGCAAGAACATCGGGAAATATACCGGATATTATTACTCGGCTTCGATGGGCGCGCAAATCGTGACCCCGATCCTTTCGGGATTCATGATGGATCAAATCGGAATGAGGTCGCTGTTCCCTTACAGTGCCATCTTCTGTGTTCTGGCTTTCGGAACCATGATGCTGGTCAAACACGGCGATTCGAAACCGATTCCGACCAAAAAAGTCGAAGCTTTCGAAACTTTGGATGAATAAATTAGCACTTTCAACAATGAAATTGATAAAGAAGGAGGTACAACATGGAATTTGTAAATGCTTTTGATAAGCTAAGCAAACTGATCAAGTTCATTCTGACATTCTTCTTGGGATGGATCATTGGAGGAATTTACCGAATTATCAAGGGACGCGTAATCGTTGGCGTTATTTGGATTTTAACCGGCGGATTTTTCTTCATTGGTGTTCTGATTGATCTGATCACCGTTGTTTTGGACAACAAATACACCGTATTGGTGTAGGGATGAAAAACGCCGATGTGAAAAACATCGGTGTTTTTTTTCGGCTTTCTTAAAATTTTTTTGAGGTTTTATTATTTAATAAACCCTAGAAATATGGTATAATTACCTAAAGAGAGGCAAAAAATGGATAAATATAGTTATGGTTTGATGTGCGACTTTTATGAACTGACGATGGCCAATGGCTATCTGAAATTTGGTCTCAAAGACCGGATTTGCTATTTTGACGTTTTTTTCCGGACCGTTCCGGATGGCGGCGGATTTGCAATCACTTGCGGACTGGAACAAGTGGTTGAATACATCCAAAAGCTGAAATTCTCGGATGAAGACATTGAATATCTGCGCTCGAAAAAAATGTTTGAAGAAGAGTTCTTGGAATATTTGCGCAAATTTAAGTTTCAAGGCGACATTTGGGCGATGCCTGAAGGAACGCCGGTATTTCCGAACGAACCGGTCATGACCGTTCGGGCGCGGTCCATTGAAGCCCAACTCATCGAAACTTATGTGCTGACCACTCTTAATCACCAATCTCTCATTGCTACAAAGGCATCGCGGATCGTGAGAGCAGCGGACGGCCGAGCCATTTTCGAATTCGGAGCGCGCCGGGCTCATGGGCCGCAAGCGGCCACTTTGGGAGCCAGAGCGGCTTTTATCGGCGGAGCCAAAGGTTCCTCCTGCACTTACACCGATTTTCTGTATCAAACCAATGCGGTCGGAACGATGGCCCATTCCTGGATCCAAATGTTCGATGATGAATTGACCGCTTTCAAACGCTATTGCGAACTGTATCCGAACGGAGCCTTGCTTCTGGTCGACACCTATAATGTTTTAAGCAGCGGAATCCCCAATGCCATCCGTGCTTTCAACGAAGTGTTGCTGCCGATGGGAATCAGACCGAAAGGAATCCGCTTGGATTCCGGAGACATTGCTTACCAATCGAAGAAAGCCCGGAAAATGTTGGATGACGCCGGTTATCCGGACGCCAAGATCTTCGCATCCAATTCTTTGGATGAATACTTGATCCGCGATTTGGTTTTCCAAGGCGCCAAAGTGGATTTCTTCGGGGTCGGGGAACGACTGATCACTTCGAAGAGCAGCCCGGTTTTTGACGGAGTCTATAAACTTTCCGCCATTGAAGTTGACGGGAAAATCATCCCGAAAATCAAAATTTCCGAAAACCTCGGGAAGATCACCAATCCGCACTTTAAAAAACTATACCGCTTATATGACAAGGAAAATGGCAAGGCCATTGCGGACTTGATCACCGTTTATGACGAAGTTGTCAGCGATGAGCAATATGATTTGTTTGATCCGGCGGCAATTTGGAAACGAAAGATCGTTACCAATTACGTGAAAAAAGAGTTGCAAGTTCCGATTTTTAATAAAGGGAAATTAGTTTATCAGCTTCCGAAGATCAACGAAATTCAAAAATATTGCGCTGATCAGATGGGTACCATCTGGGATGAAGTAACGCGGTTCGAAAATCCGCACAATTATTACGTTGACCTTTCCCAAAAACTTTGGGACATCAAGAATCAAATGATCGAACACAAATGAATAAAACCGCCCGAGGGCGGTTTTTTATTTGGTGATGTTAAAAATTTCTTTTTCGTAAAGTTTGACTTGTTCGACCATGTGGCCGATGTTTCCTTCTCCAGCGTACTTCTGGCCGAAGAAATTGTGGTTCAAATCCGACCAAAACAACTCATTTACTTCGTCTTGGAGGATCACATCGCTTTTAAGTTTTCCAACATAGACTTCAACCCAACATTCCTGATAAAAATATCGGAAATCCATCAGGTGATGAAGTTCGATGTTGGCCGAAGAAATCCCGGTTTCTTCCCAAAGTTCCCGATAAGCGGCCGAAGGACCGTTTTCGCTGTCTTCAATTTTTCCCCCAACCAGATTGAACAAACCAAGGTAAGGGTCTTTTTTCCGTTTGCACATCAGGAGCTTTTTCAGATCCTGGCTGTAAACCATGATGACGTTGTATCCTTGCATGAACCTTGTCCTAAAACAGATTCCGACGGACGACAGTTTGAGTTTTATCCGGACCGACCGAGAACATGACGATTTCCAAACCAGTAACGGCTTCGATTCGTTTCAGATAATTCTGAGCATTGATCGGCAGTTCCTCAAAAGTTTTCACGTTGCTCAAATCCTCGTCCCATCCCGGCAGTTCTTCATAAACCGGAACGCAGCGCTCAAATTCTTTGATCGAAGCGGGGATGGTTTTCAGAGTCCGGCCGTTGATCTTGTAAGCCGTGCAGATCTTTAGGGTCTTCAACTTGGAAAGAACGTCAAGCAGCATGACCGAAATTCCGGTCAAACCGTTGATCATCTTGCTGTAATTGAGGACGACGCCGTCAAACCAGCCGATGCGGCGGGGACGCTTGGTGGTGGTTCCGAATTCGTTGCCGGTAACGCGGATGTAAGAAGCAATTTCATCTTCGAACTCGGTTGGGAAACACCCGCTTCCGACGCGGGTCGAATAAGCTTTTACGACGCCGATGACCGCATCAATCTTGGTCGGGCCGATGCCGGTGCCGGTGCATACTCCGCAAGCCGACGGATTGGAAGAAGTGACAAACGGATAAGACCCGAAATCAACGTCAAGCAAAGCGCCCTGGGCGCCTTCAAACAATATCTTCTTGCCCTGATCATAAGCCACATTGAGCATCGTGACCGTATCGGTGACGAATGGAGCGATTTGATCGGCCAACTGTTGGTAATCCTGATAAAGTGTTTGAAAATTTAGCGGTTCCATTTTATTCCGAACCAGTTCGCGGTTTTTGTCCTGAACTTTTTCCTTGAAAATGCTATAAAAATCGGAAGAGATGAAATCGACCATGCGAATGCCATCCCGGGAAATCTTGTCCGTGTAAGCTGGACCGATGCCCTTTTTGGTGGTTCCAACTTGGTTGACTCCCAGTTTTTCTTCTTTCAGCCCGTCCAAAAGGACATGGTAATCAAAAACAACATGGGCCCGGTCGCTGACATAAATGTTTTCGCCAGGGAAACCTTGTTCTTTCAGAAGTTTAATTTCTTCAAGAAAATTTCGGGCATTGATGACCATCCCGTTTCCCAAAACGTTTTTGACGTTTTTATTGAAGACGCCGGACGGAATGAGGTGCAGTTTGTAAGTTTTTCCTCCAAACTTGACGGTATGTCCGGCGTTGTCTCCGCCTTGATAACGAACCACGAAATCCGCGGTTTCACTCAAAAAATGGGTTATTTTTCCTTTTCCTTCGTCGCCCCATTGCGAGCCGACCACTACAACGGTTTTATTCATTTTTCTCTCCTAAATTTAATCTTTCATAAATGGCGTGGACGTTTTTTAAATAATATTCTGACAAAAAACAGCTGTCCAATTCCGCCCCCGATAACCATTGACCGATCCCCGCCTGTTGTAGGGACTGCGAAAATGTCTGATTCGTTTGGTCACAGACGATGGCAGCCTTTTGGGTAAAGTCATAACTTTCTTCTCTGGTCAACCCTTTTTCGATGAGCATGGAAACGATCCGACCGGAAAAAACCAGCCCTTTCGTCAATTGAATATTTCCTAGCATCCGGTCCGGATAGACCTTTAGGGTTTCGAGGGTTTTGGCGAAACGAACCAACATGTATTGAATCAGGCTGGTGGCGTCCGCGATCATGATCCGTTCCGCCGAGGAGTGGGAAATGTCGCGCTCATGCCATAAAACATTGTTTTCGAAAGCCGCATTCACGTAACTGCGGACGATTCGGCTGCAGCCGCACATGTTTTCGCTGGTGATCGGATTGTGCTTGTGCGGCATGGCGCTGCTGCCTTTTTGGTTTTGGTCGAAGAATTCTTCAACTTCGCGGATCTCCGTCCGGCTCAGATTGCGGACTTCGGTGGCGATCTTTTCGATCAGAGAAGCGATCAGCCCGAGGACGCAAACATAGTTGGCGTGGCGATCGCGGGACAGGACCTGAGTAGAAATGTCCGCCCGGTTGATCTTAAGAGCCGCGCAGGCCTTGGTCTCAACATCGGGATCAAGATTGGCGAAATTGCCGACGGCGCCGCTGATCTTTCCGGTTTCGATTTCGGCTCGGGCTTGATGAAAACGCCGGAGGTTGCGTTTGGCTTCATCATAATACAGCACCCACTTCAAACCGAAAGAAGTGATTTCAGCGTGGATGCCGTGGGTTCGCCCGATGCATGGGGTATTTTCAAATTTTAGGGCCAGGCTTTTCAAGACTCCGATGAAACGATTCAAAGCCGTTTCGATCAGATCATTGGCTTGTTTGATCAAAAGAGCGTTGGCGGTATCGACCACATCGGTCGAAGTGAGACCAAAGTGGATCCATTTCGATTCCGGTCCGAGCGTTTCGCTAAGCTGCCGGGTAAAAGAGATGACGTCATGATGAAGGACCTCTTCAAGCTCAGCTATCCGCTTCGGGTTTATGACCGCGCTTTGGACGATTTTGTCATAATCGGCCTTGGGGATCAACCCTTTGGCAGCATAAACTTGTAAAACCGCCAGTTCGACCCGGAGCCAATTTTGGAACTTGTTTTCGTCCGTCCAGACGGATTTCATTTCTTTGGTTTGATATCTTTCGATCATTTGCATCACCTGAAACCATTATACCAAAAACCAAAGCCGAATAAAAGAAATTTCTTGATTATTGAAGACAACAAAGGTAAAATAAGTTCAAAGAAATAACCAAGGTCGAAGGGATGATCCCTAGACCGAAAGGAGCCTTATGCTGATTTTGATCGGACCTTCGGCCAGCGGGAAAACCGAGGTCGCCAAACTGCTGATTTCCAAGTTCGGCCTAAAAAAATTGGTAACTTACACGACCAGACCGATCCGCCAAAGCGAGACCGACGGGGTGGATTATCACTTTCTTTCCGCCGAGTCGTTTTTGAAACTGAAAGACGCCGGGGAATTCGTGGAAACAACTTGCTATAACGGCAATTACTACGGAAGCCGAAAATGCGATGTTTGTGACGATAAAGTCGTGGTCCTCGAGGCCAACGGGCTGAATGCTTTTTTGAAACAGATGCCAAAAAAGATCGTTTCGGTCTATTTGGAGACTCCCAAAGCCATCCGTAAACAGCGGATGATCGATCGCGGGGATGATCCGCGGGACATTGAACGCCGTTTGGCTTCCGATGATGTGCTGTTTGATAAATCGCGATTTGAACGGATCGATTTCACCGTCGAGAACCTGGGCATCAGTCTTGAGGAACTGACGGAAAGAATCGCGAAATTGTACCGGAGTAGATGCTTCGCTCAAGCCTAATCAATGGCAACAATGATCAAAATATGATATAATAATCGACGGAGGTACCATTAATGAAAGGACTCTTAAAATTTTTATTCGGATTGCTGGTTTTCTTGCTGATCACCGTGGTGATCCCGGTCGGTTTTCTATACTATAAAGTATCGGATAACCGCGACCTGGCGCCGACGGAACTATATACCGAAGATGTATCCGTTCAATCGCTGTTAACGCAAATGATGGCGGATGCTTTGGAATCAACGGATGACAAAATCTATTTTGGGATGAATGAAGAAGAACTGGATTTGTTGCTTTTGGCGATGATCCGTGAGCAGTTCAACCCGACTTATTACAAAACTGAAAATGAGGAAGACCAATACATTCAAAAAATGGTCATTCCGGAAGGAATGTGGATCCTTTCCGGAAAAGAAGTGATCTTGCGCCATGCTTATGCCACGATTTCGGGAACCGAGATCTCGGTTTATGTTACCGCCGAAGCATTGGGGATCAAGACCAGCCTGAATTTCGGGCTGTCGATCACTGAAGCCGAAGGCGCTTATACGATTACCGCCACCCGGCTGGGAATCGGAAAACTGAATGTTTTGAGCGGATTGGCCAAAATGTTTCTGCCGACGATCATGAGCGCTTTGGACATCGGTGGCAAGATTGAAAAGGTTATGACGGATTCGAATCTGCCCGGGACCTTTGACGTCAATACGCTTTCCTATACGATCACCTCGGAAGAGATGGGTCAGTTCCTCGTCAATCTGGCGGCATCGGGAGAATCCGGGACTCAAAATGAACTTTTGGGCGAACTGGTTTCCGTTCTGACCGCTTCCGAGAATGAGCTGTTCGGGATCGGGGTTTTCGAAAACGACGCGGAATCGATTTTCGGCGCTTATCTGGACATTACCAATGCGATGTATGATGCCCTTACCGATGGGACACCAACATACATATTGGATTACACCGATTTTCAAGCCAAGATGGCGGCTTTGGTAACCGTAAACGGCGGCGAGAACTTTGCTTTGATGAGCAAATTCATGCTTTACGGGTATGCAAACCTGTCCGTTGAGGAACAAGCCATCATTGATGGGATCGACTTTACCGGCGTTCCGATTCCGGATGTCACCGTTTATGTGGGGCTGGTGGACAAGACCGTTCCGGATCTGGAACAAAATATTTCCGATGATCTGTACGCCGAACTGGGAGATCTGACCGATGCGGCCATTACCCTTAACATTGACGAAGATTTCATCAACCAGATCCTCTGGGCCAATGGTTTGGTGGGATTGGGATACAATACTTTCTATGAAGACGAAGGAGTAAACAAAGTCGTTTACGCCGGCGTCGAAGCCATTTGGATCGATGTCGTGGACAACGAACTCGGGTTCAAATTGGTCTTTAATCTGAACGGAAGACGGATCTGTCTATTTACCAACTTTATCGACCAATCGACAGTAAACGCGAAAATTGAGGCCAATTTCGACGAATTGCGCATGGGTACGATAGTTTTCTCGGATTCCATGAAAGCCTCCATCCTGGCGCTTCTGGGCGACAGTTTGGGCGGCACGGACATGACCGTCATCACCGTCGCGGACAACAAAATCACCATTGACAGCAATACTTTTTTGGAAGAATTCAATGACAACAGCCTGCTTGGCAGTTTGCTTGGGATCATCAAAAACGAGGACATGCTCGGGTTGGAATTGACCGGAGCAACCATGGATGCCAACGGGGCCATTTCCTTCGAGATTGACCTGACCAAGATTCAGTCCGAAGAAGATGTAACCGCCACCTTGCTTGATGCGGCCACCCCATTCAATGTCACGACTTTCATTGAAAACAAAACTCAGACCTTCATCATCAGCGGTTTGACCGGCGGAGAGAATACCCTGACTTTCTCCAACTCCGATTTTAACCGGCTGCTGTATCAGGAAACGAACGGTTATGACGGCTTTTCCAATGTCACCACTCTTCCGGACGGAGTCACGACTTTCACTTATGAAGTGACCGGGGTCTTTTTGGAGTTCGGAATTACCGCCACAACCATTAAGTTTGTTGTAGAAATAAACGGTTTGCAAACCGTGATCATCATTGAAACCGCGGTGGTGACTACTCCGGCAGAAGATCAAATCACTTTGGTCATGGGCGACAACATCACGCTTGGAACCGTATCGACTCCGAATGATTTCTTGTTGGACCTTTTGGGAGCCAACATCTCCAATCTGGGGATCATGACTTACGAAGCTTCGACCCAGAGTCTCATCATCGAAAAAGAAGTCTTCCAAGACTTCATGACCATCGGGGGACCGGCAACTCCGCTCAATGTAGACAAGATCCGAATTGTTGATGGAGCTTTTGAAGTCATCGTTACCTTCACCGATCCGGCTTTGGGAACTTTGATCGATACCGTTACCGACGCCATTGAAAGTGCGCTCGGCGATGATTTCTTGAATGAAACCGGATTTGACGTCACCGATCCGGATCAACAAGCCGCGGTTGATGCCTTAAGCGACACGCTCACTGACATCCAAACCGTTCTGAATGACCCGGGACAGACCTTGACCGAGGAAGATACGCAAGCTTTGGTCGACGCCATCAACGAATTGGATGAAGCCAACCAACAGGAATTCTTGGATCAATTGGAAACGCAAGCCAACGCCGCCGAACTCGCGGCTTTGTATGACGCATTATTCGGAAACTAAAAAAGGGAGAAGAATTATGGAAAACAAAATTTTAGTGGAAACATCCGCCCGGCATGTTCATGTCACCGATGCGGATTTGGAGATCTTATTCGGACCGGGAGCCAAACTGACCCCGAAAAAACCGCTCTCGCAGCCGGGACAATACGCCGCCGAGGAAAGAGTGACCGTGGTTGGGCCGAAGAAGAGCATCGAAAACATTTCGATCCTCGGACCGACCCGCAAGCAAACGCAAATTGAAGTATCGGCGACCGATGCCCGCAGTTTGGGAATCGAGACTTTCATCCGGGAATCCGGAAAAGTCGAAGGAACTCCGGGTTGCACCCTGATCGGACCGAAAGGCCAGATCACCGTGAAAGAAGGCGTCATTGTGGCGAAACGGCACATTCATCTGAATTTGGAAGAAGCGAAAGCTTTCGGACTGACAGACAAACAAGTCGTCAAAGTCGAGATCGCGAATGATTGTAGATCTTTGATCTTCGGAGATGTGGTTGTACGAGTTCGCGGAGATTTTTCCGCGGCCATGCACATTGATACCGATGAATCCAATGCGGCTCTGTGCGGATCGAAAGTTTTCGGAACCATCATCAAGTAACCCAAGAAGGCACTTAATCGTGCCTTTTTTCTTTGTGGCTTGAATTGGTTTTTGGGAAAGAGTATAATGATTACATAAAGGTACATTATGGAAACAAAAAGCATTATCGAAACCGCCGAGGCCCTTTTGCATTCGTCAAAGATGACCGCTTATTTTGCTCCGGGCCGCGTCAACCTGATTGGCGAACACCTTGATTACAACGGAGGGTTGGTTTTGCCATGCGCTCTGGATATTGGGATCACTGGCGTTGCGTCTTCCCGGACGGACGGAATGGTCCGCTGTTATTCCAAGAACTATCCGGAAAAAGGAATCATCGAATTTTCGATCCAAAATCTGGTTTTTGATCCGGCGCACGGATGGGCCAATTACGTCAAAGGGATGCTTTTGGAAACAAAGGCCACTCAAGGCTTGGATCTATATGTTTCCTCCAATCTGCCGGTCGGAGCTGGACTTTCCTCAAGCGCCGCCTTGGAGATCCTGGTCGGGATCATGGTCAATGATTTGGAAAACCAAAAACGGGAGCGGATTGATCTGGTGAAAATGGCCCAGAAAGCCGAAAACCGGTTTATTGGCGTTCAGTGCGGCATCATGGATCAATTTGTCATTGGTTTGGCCGAACCAAAGTCTGCAATGCTTCTGGATACCAAAACCTTGCAATACCAAAACGTTAAGATCGATTTCGGAGATTATGCCCTGATCATCGGAAATACCAATAAAGTTCGGGCTCTCTCCGATTCCAAATACAATCAGCGCCGGATGGAGTGCGAAATTGGACTTAAGAACCTCAAAAAAGAACTGAACATCGCCGATTTGTGTGAGGTCGACGAAACGACTCTGCTTCGGCATCGCAAGCTGATCGCGGACGAAGCCGTGTTTCGGCGGGTCCGCCATGTGGTGACCGAAAACGAACGGGTCAAGAAAGCTTTTATGGCTTTGAAAAAAGGCGACCTGCTTGGCTTTGGATCCTTGCTTTATGCCTCTCATCATTCTTTGAAAGAAGATTATGAAGTGACGGGACCGGAACTTGATGCCCTGGTAGCTTCGTTTCGGGATCATGGAGCCATCGGCGCCAGAATGACCGGGGCCGGCTTCGGGGGTTGCATGATCGCTTTGGTAAAAAGTTCGGAAGCGGAGTTGGTTCTTCCGATCATTGGAAAAGAATATAAAAGAAATATGGGAATAAATCCGGATTTTTATTTCGTGAAAATCGGGAAAGGGGCCGGGAAATATGGATATTAATTTAAACATCAACGAACTTTTGCAATATGGGCTTAAAAGCAAGATCATGAACCAAGCCGATTTCACTTATAATGCCAACGTTCTGATTGCCATGTTCAACCGTCATAAATTCGAACCGGTTGAGATTGAAGAACGGCCGCTGGAAGCCATTTTGGATGACGTGGCTACTTTTGCTTACCACGCTCATCTCATTTCCTCAAACGATGTGGTGATAATGGACAATTTCAAAGCGGCGGTCATGGACGTTTTGATCGACAAGCCGCAAACCGTCATCAATAAATTCAAGGCTTTGCAAGCGAAGGATCCGGTTTCGGCGACCGATTACCTCTATGATCTTTCCAAAAAAAGCAATTACATCCAAACCCTGCGGATCGCGCAAAACGTCAGTTGGAAACAAAGCGTGGACTATGGGGAACTTGAAATGACGGTCAATCTTTCCAAACCGGAAAAAGACCCGAAACTGATCGCCATGCAAAAAGACCTTAAGTCCAAAACTTACCCGAAGTGCCAACTATGCGTCGAAAACGAAGGCTACCGCGGGACCGGATTATATGATGCGCGCAGCAACATGCGGATCATCCCGATCACTTTGAACAAAGAACCTTGGTTTTTTCAATATTCTCCATATTCTTATTTCAACGAACATTCCATCGTTTTGCATCAGGAACACAAACCGATGATCATCGACCGGACGACGTTCGTAAAACTTTTGGATTTTTTGGATCTGTTTCCGACTTATTTCGTCGGTTCCAACGCCGGCTTGCCGATCGTGGGAGGATCGATCCTGGATCATGAACATTTCCAATCCGGAAAACATCATTTTCCGATTGAAAAAGCCAAAGAGAAACTGGTTTGTAAGAAAGAAGAAGTGTCGGTTTATCAATTGGTTTGGCCGCTTGCAACCATTCGTCTGCGAAGCGCGAACAAAACCCAGATCATTGATTTGGCGAACAAAATTCTTTTGAACTGGCAAGATTATGAGAATAAGGAACTGAGCCTCTGCAATTCCAACGGCGAACCCCATCATACCATTACGCCGATTTCCCGGAAGGAAGGCAAAGATTACGTGTTTGACGTGATCCTGCGCTCGAACTTCATCAATGAAGAATATCCGGGTGGGGTTTTCCACCCGCATGCGGATTGCCACCATATAAAAAAAGAAAACATCGGCCTAATCGAAGCCATGGGCATGGGGATATTGCCTCCGCGTTTGAAAACCGAATTTAACCTGATTACGAAAGTCTTGCTTGGAAACGAAGAATTGCTCAAAGATCTGCGTTTGACCAAACATTTAAGTTGGATCGCCGAACTAAAATCGAAATTTCCGGCGGGAGCAGACCCGATGGAATTCGTTCAAAGAGAAGCGGGTTTGGTTTTCTCCAAAGCGCTGAAAGACGCGGGAGTATTCAAAATGGATCCAATCGGTCAAAAGGCTTTCTTGGACTTTATCAAGAAATCAACCATGTAAATCGAAGTGTCGCGAGAGCGGCACTTTTTTGGAAAAAACGTTTAAAAAAATTGACTTATCAGTGAAAATGTGTATAATATAAGAAGTCAATTTTATGCACCCTTAGCTCAGCTGGTAGAGCAATTGACTCTTAATCAATGGGTCTGGGGTTCGAGTCCCCAAGGGTGTACCATTTTGAAAATATGGTCGTTGCATCAAGGCAACGGCTTTTTTTACTTCCAAGAAGTTTATGGAAGTTATTTTGGTAATCCTTTCTCCAAAAAGAAACCGTTGCAATGCTTTCCCAATGGTAGTAGAATGTGCCTGAAGAGGTGAATATTGTGGGAAAAACCGAACTGCTTCAAAGGGCTAAGGAATTACAACTGACCGACGAACGCGAACTGCTTTGCAAAGTTGTCATTTCTTATTCAAATTTGAGGAAAACTGTCAATGCTGTTTTTGGCCGTAACCAAAACGCGGGAACCGATGGTTTTCTGGGAATCTTCAAAAATCAGCTTGTATGCTTTGCATCGAACATGTTTGGAACGAAACCGGACAAAGAACGTTTCCGAATCTCTTTTGAACTGATCCTTTCACATGAGATAAAAAAGGGTTTTCTGGGACTGAACAACCAATACCTCGTTGCTAACGCCACCGATCGCTTCAAACTGTATTTCCGTAAAAAACGCTTGGAGATGATCGAAGCGATCGACCAGGCCATCAAATAACCCTAACATCCAAGATAACTTCAAAAACCTCTCAATAATTTTGAGAGGTTTTTTAAAGGTTTTCATTGAAAAACGCCTTTTGATTCAAAAACTATGTTCAATCGTTAACGAAAATTACCTTTTTTTGGTTTGTAATTTATATAATAAAACGATTGATGGAAGCCGAAAAACATTTCATTTACTTATCGTAAAAACCGGGGTACAATGCTTACGGAAGTCAATTAATGGAAATGAAGACTTCCCAAACAGATAAAAAGGTTGGGATTATTATGAACAGAACTTTGAGAAAATTTTGTCTTTCTTTTGTTTCCTTGGCTTTGATATTTTTTCTTTCCGCTTGTTCGCTGTTTAGTAACAGCGAATACATTGAAACCAGCCTTCGGGAGATGGACAGCGGGCTTAGAAATCCTTTAATGGGTTTCCGGTTGCCTTTTTTTGGCGCTGAAAATTACCAGAGCGATGTGACGGAGGAGGACTATCAAAGCATTTTGAAAGAACGGCCTTACGGAACGCTTTCCAGAGAATACTTAAATTGGATCGAACTGGAATACGATGGGAATTCCGATTTTGATTTTTTCCTCGAGCGGTCCGAAGAAATACTTAATCAAATTGAAAAATTCAATATCAAAGTTACCCCCCGAGTGATCCTGAACTGGCCGGGACAAAACGATGTGTATTCCGGGGTCTATTGGCCGACGGACATGTCGGCTTATGATTATGAAAGCGAACAATTCCAAGAACGTCTTTCTTTAATGGTTCACAAAATGGCCATGGCTTGGGACAACGATCCTCGGATCGCTTACATTGAAATGGGTATCTTCGGCCAATGGGGAGAACAACACACTCCGACTCCCAACGCCGAAATGCAAGCTTTCGCGGCCGACTTGTTTAATTCCGAATTCCTAAACAAAAAAGTCATGGTTCGGTATCCTTATTTGGATTTATACCAAAACAACGAAAACATTGGGATTTATTGGGACGAATGGGGAAGCAACACTCAGTATGATTCCTGGGATCAGATTAACTTGGTGGAAACCGTTGAATTCAAAGACCGATGGAAAACCGCCGTCTTTGGGGGCGAAACCACCTTCAATCAGGCCTTTGATCCCAATCTGGGAGGGGGAAGGTTCATGACCTTCGGTTTCAACGCCCCGTTTACCGCGGATGATGCTTTTACGACCGGACTTCCGGAAGTTTTAAAATACATTGGTTTAACGCATACCAACCATGTGGATATGGTCATGACGCCCGGTTACCACAGTTTAAGCGATAAAACCAGAGCTGGTTTTGATGCTGCTCAAAATGCCATGGGATACAAGATGGTAATCAGCGATGTGAAATACACGAGAAACATTGCATCGGAAAGAGAACTGGAAATTGAGCTGGACATCACCAACCAAGGGGCCAGCCCGTTCTATTACGATTGGCCGGTTTCTTTCAGTCTTTTGGATCCAAAAACCAAAAACCCGGTTTATTCGGATGTCTTCTCCGGGGTCAGTACCATGGATTTTTTGCCTGGCGAAGAATGGGACACCGCGAACGCCGAATTTGCCATTGCTCCGGTTACTCATACCATTTCCGAGACCTTCACCATCCCGGAGAGCTTGGCCAACGGGAAATACTTGTTGGCGGTAACGATGCTTGATCCGGCGGGAATGGTTCCGGCGGCCCGGTTCGCCAACACCTCCTCGATCCAAGGCGGTTATACCGGACTTGGTTATGTTGGCATCGCCAAGAAAGTGTTGTTTACGAATTACCGGGGAAGCAATGATTACATGAACGATTCAACACTTCGTTATTACCAAAACCTCGGGTTGTTCGCTTCCGCGACATTGGGCATCACTCCGATTTCGGAAATAACCGATGGGGTTTCTTCCAGCGCGTATGTAGCAACAAATGGTGAAAACAGCCTGGTGATTGAACTTGAAGAAAATGCTAAAGTTTTAAGCGTGGAAACGGTTTGGAAAAACCTTCCGGAGTATGAGATATTCACCTCGGAAGACGGAATAACCTGGAAACCGGCGGGAAGAGTCCTGACCGGACGCAATGAAACCGGCCGAAACATCGTGAATGAAGAAGATGTCGGGTTTGTGAAAATCGTTTTTGATGAAGGTTTAACCGAGGACATTCGGCTTTATACAATCAATGTTTACGGCGAATAAAGAAGAAGAACCAGGATTTATGAAGCAAGAGAACAAAGACATGATTTCTTTTTTTCAAGGAATCATGTCTTTTTTTTAAAAAAACATAAAGGGTTATCCTTTATGTTTTGCAAAGTAATTTGAAATTAAAAATCATTCATCACCATTGTAAATTAATCAGCCTTCCAACCCAATTGATTACCGAGGAGTTAGAAGCATCATTCCTCGTTGAGCCGATAACCAATTCCGACTTCAGTCAAAATGTATTGCGGATTATTGGTATCGGTCTCGATTTTTCTTCGGATTGCGGCCATAAAGACTCTAAGGGTTTGAAAATCATCAATTGATTCATAACCCCAAATTTTCTTTTGTATGAAAGAATGAGTCAACACCTTCCCTTGAAATTCGACCAAAAGTTCCATGATCTTATATTCAATTGGGGTAAGATGGATTTCCTCAGAGGAAACAAATACTTTACGCTTTTCGAAATCAATGCGCAGATCCTTCATCGCAAAAACATTGCTTTGGTCAAAAGGTTTATTCCTCTTTCGAAGGGCAACTCTCATTCTTGCGAGCAATTCGCCGATGTTGAAAGGCTTGGTCAAATAATCATCAGCTCCTTCATCAAGGGCGCCGACTTTTTCTTTTTCCCTGCCCCGAGCCGAAATGATGATGATGGGAACTTCGGATTGACTCCTTATCTGAGTCAAAACTTCCATTCCGTCAATGTCCGGAAGACCCAGATCAAGCAAAATCAGGTCGGGATTATTGGCCATAAACAGACTGATTCCCTCAATTCCGCTTTCGGCTTGAAGATATTGGTAATCATTGGTCTTAAGGGCAACCGAAAGGAACTTCGAGATGATTTTGTCATCTTCAATTACTAAAATTATTTTACTCATTTTTCTTTTCCCTGTCTTTTTTTAATGGGAGATTAAAGGTTACCGTCATTCCCCCGATGTCATTGTTAAAGGCCTTTATCTTTCCGGAATGGGCCTCAACTATGCCTTTGCAAATGCTTAACCCCAATCCGGATCTTCGGTTCTTATCGGGATTTAAGGCTTTTTTTTCTAATAGTCCATCAAAAATCCCGGCGATTTTTTCTTTCTCGATTCCTCCGCCATTGTCGCTGACTTCAAACCAAGTATATAAATCGTCTTGATAATATGTTAAGGTTATTTTGGTATTATCCCGAGTGTGTTTGATGGCATTATCCACCAGATTGACGAGCACTTGAGAAATAAGCTGCGCATCTCCATAAACAAACAGGATTTCTTCAATTCCCTTGACCGCCAGGGTTTTATTGCCTAATTTTTTTGAAGTCCGTGAGACAACCTCAGAAACGATGTCATCGATCACCTCTTGTTTTTTTTGAATGACAAAGTTTTTGGAATCGATTTTGGTAAGGTTCAACAGATTTTCTACGAACGCGGAAAGATAAAGAGTCTCGGTATTTATATCCGTCAGGATCAATTTTTTTGTTTCATCGTCGAGTTTATCAAAGTTGTCCAAAAGGAGGCTGCTTCCGGTTGACAAGCTGGTCAAAGGGGACCTAATGTCATGAGAAATGCTTCGAAGCAAAGCGGTTTTGAATTTCTCGTTTTCCATCTCAACCACAATTTTTTGTTCCTCTTCAGATAAAATTTCCCGTTCCAAGGCAATATCCATATGAAAAAGAACGGTGAGGATGAACTGCCTTTCATTTTCCGTCAAATTTCCCGTTGAGCAATCAACCAACAAAACTCCCAAATTACCTTTGTTGCTTTTTAAAGGAAAGATCTTAAAACTCAAATCCGGGAAATCATTCTCTTTGTATCCACAAATTTTGCTTGAATTAAGGCAGAAATTTATCTCATCTTTATATTTCTCAACGTTTATGAAATTTTCCACTCCAAAACTCTGGTTGTTTTCCTTGTTTTGAAGAAAAACAATGATTTTTTTATTTAAATATTTTTGGAGGTTCTTCATCTCGTAATTGGCAATGCTTTCAACCGAATGAATATAAAGAAGTCGGTTGCTCATCTCATAAAGCATTTCCATTTTGCTCTGGTTTTGCAATGAGGTATTGATGTGAAATTGGAGTCTTGAAGTCAGAGAACTGATGATGAAAGAAACAATGATAAAAATCAGGATGGAAACAAAGTAATTTTTATCACTAATCAAAAAAGTATATCTTGGTTCAATGAATAGAAAATTGAATAGGATGACAAAAAACAAAGAAGAGATTAAGCCATACCATAACTTTTTTGTTTCGACGATAATGATCATGATTCCCATGATGTAAACCAGAAGAATGTTTTCTTGCCTGAAATTGAATTCTTGCAAGGCAAAAGAAAACAAGGTCGTTAGGGAAAAAACAACCAGTATGATTCCGAGGTTTTTTATGAACAACTTTTTAAACAATTTTGTAGCCTTCCTCTTTTTTAATTAACCAAGTGCCCCTTTTCAATAATAAAGATTTTGATTCATTAAACATGGGATTATCCGGAAAAGGGAAACTGGCCCCCAAAGTATTGAAGCGACGGGGGCCAATTTTTTGGTTTTATGGCATGGCGAAAGGCGATTGAGAGCAGTTTGGAACTCGAGTTTTCATTGAATGATGGGACCAATTTAACTGGGTTACCGAAAAAAATCAAACTACCCCTTCAACCCACATTTCATTAACTTAATTATAGCACCGGTCAAGGGAATTCTCAACTCAATGTATTTTGGACATGGAGATGCGAAATGAGTCCATGGATCCCATTGGCCGGGGTTTTATCAGACGAAAATGAGGTGGGAAATCATTGAGTAACCCTTTTTGTCCACTTGGTGATGGCCCTAAATATGGTAAGCATCACGATGTAAATCTCCAATCTACCCAAAAACATTCCCACGATTCCTGTCCAAAGGATAACTGGATGAGCAAAGTACCCGGTGATTCCAACGGAAATTCCGACGGTTCCCAAAGCCGAGGCGAATTCAAACATGGAATCCGCAATCGAATAACCAAAGGCCGCAAAAATGAAGGAACCGATTAAGAAAATGAAAAGATAAAGGGCTATGAAACTATAGTTTTCTTGCAGATCTTCCTCGGTAACAATGATGCTTTCTCCAGCTTTATGAAGGAAATTTGTTCGTACGACATTTTTGCTTGACAACCGTTTTTTGAAATTCCAAAAAACATCTTTTAACAATATGGAAACTCGGTATTGTTTGATTCCTCCGGCGGTTGATCCGATTCCCCCGCCGATCAGCATCAATATTATTAAAATTCCGTTGAAAAGAAGAGGAAGGTCTCGGAAATCTTTAATTGACTGAAACCCAGTCGTGGTGATGGCGGTTGCAAATTGGAAAGAGCTGATTCGAAGGGCTTCCCAAAAACTCATATTGGAAGCATTGACGAGAATCAAAGCCAACAATGGGACCAAGATCACAAACAACGCCAAAAGAAGTTGGGTTTCGCAATGTTGAAAAACCTTTTTGAATTGTCTCTTCAACAAAAGCAGATGAATGAAAAAATTGGTGCTTCCAAGTAACATCAAGAGAATGGATACTATTTCTATCCCAAGGTTATCATAAAATCCAATGTTAAGTGTTCGGGTGGAAAATCCTCCGGTTGATAGAGCTGAAATGGAGTGATTGATCGAATCAAATAAAGACATCCCGAAGATTACATACAAAATGGTTCCCAAAATGATGTACCCGGAATAAATAGCAAGAATGATTCGAGCCGATTTCACCAAATTAGGGAGCAGTTTATCCGTATGGCCCTCAGCGTTGTAGATCCTCATGCCATAACGATCCGAAAGAACGGAGGTCATGACTAACACTAAACCCACACCGCCAAAAAACAGCGTTAAGCTTCTAAAAAGCAAAAAAATCCGCGGGGACTCTTCAACGTTGACTACGGTTAAACCGGTTGTAGAAAAACCACTGGTGGCTTCAAACATTGATTGGGTGAAATTGTATTTTCCGGTCAGTAAAAAAGGCATTGAACAAATAACGATGGTGATTACCCAAATTAAGACCACGAGCAACGAATCTTGATGTTTCTCCAAACGCCGCTTTTCTCTTCCCTGAATGGGTAAATATAGCAAATACCCCAAAAAAATGGCTAATACCCCGGGAATTGCGAAATATTTGGCGTTCTCCAATTCCTCGGGATAAAAGAACAATAACAATAATGGCAAGAGACAGATGATCCCCACCATCAAAATGGCGGCTCCCAAATAACCAATTATCAGTTTGGGGCCGAATGCAATTTCATTTTTTGACATGATTCTTTCGCTTTTGAATGAAATTTATCGTATCGTTTTGTTCTTCAAGAGCGGATACGATTATCAGAATGTCTTTTTCGCGGACCGTGGTTTTTCCGTTTGGAATGATGATTTCATTTCCTCTCAAAATACAGCTGATATTGATGTTCGCGGGGATATTCGCCTCCATCAGCATCTTGCCAACGATCGAATAATCTTCTTTTATTTCAATTTCGGAAATCACGATTTTATTTTCTTCGATGGTCAAAGTTTTAATCAGGTTGTCAATCATGGCTTCTCTTTTGATGGTTTGAGCAATCAAGTAAGTGGCACTTATGACGATCGTTACACCAAGTTTTTTGAATATTTCTACATTCTTGGGGTTGGAAACGATGCAAACGGTCTTTTTTACATTGAAAAGTTTGCTGGCCATCTCACAAATGACCAGATTGTCCGCATCCTTCTCGCGCAGGGAAATGAGCAGATCAAAGTCATTGATCTGATTTTCTTCCAAAACATACCTTTTTAAGGCGTCGCCGCAATACACCGGAATTTTGTTGTTTGCGCTCAGGTAATTGCAAAAATCCTGGTGTTCATTAATGACGATCAATTGATGATGGGAATTATTAAACATCTTGACTAAGAAATCGGCTTCGTGTTTTCCGCCTATTATTGCAATTCTCATATTCTATTCTTCTCTTCTAATTCTTTCGAATTCCTTCATGGACAGTTCGAAGGGAAATATCCCCTTAATGTTGGTGTTCTCCAATAATACGGCTTTATCCACGTCATTCAACCTCGCAAATATCTGACGGATTTTGAAAATGTTAAAAGCCATTTGGGAGATGAAAATGTTGGTGGAGTCATCATCCGTGGTCACGATCAGCATTTTCGCGTCTTCAATCCCGGCTTTTTCCAAAGTGGTGATGTCAGCCCCGTTTCCTTGCATTTGATAGCCGCTGAAATTTTCATCCAATTTTCGGAATGATGCCGCTTCTTCATCGATAATCACAATGTCTTCGCCTTCCAAAGACAATTTGGTAGCCAGGTTGGAACCCAGTCTTCCGCAGCCGATCACGATTATTTTTTTATGATTCATCGCATTAGCCATTTTCCTTTACCACCTTTATTATTTTTATGTACGCTAAAGAAATGTATTCCGGACCATTGTCCGTTTCAATCAACAAAAAACCATTTTCGATTTTAATAAATTTTCCGCTGCTACAAATAACTCCATATGAGGAATTTAAAAACACTTTTATTTTAAAACCAATCAGTTCTTCCATGAAAAGGTCCTCCTTTTACAACTACATCTTACTTTCATTCCCGTTAAGAATCTATATCGGAATTCGGAAATGGTGTAAAGATTTTGTTAATGGTCAAAAATGCGAAAAAAAAAGACAGGAGAGGAAAAAACCCGTTTCCATTTTTGCCGGCTCATTTCGAAACACGGCTTTACCAAGGGAACCATTATTTTGAAATCATTGATTATGGGACTTTGAAAAAATGATGTATGTTTATAAATCATGTGAGACCAAAAAGGGATCCGCTTGGACTTCAATAATTCTTGCATACCCAACTTAATCGTGGTATAATCATTAAGTTTTAAATTGACTAAATAATTTTTTCCTTTTGGTCATCTTTAAATTTGGATTACGGAACGATTCGTTTTCATAGAAAGTGAGAATATATGTCTAAACAAACAAAAAATAAAAATTCCTGGTTTTTTATCGCTTTTCAAATTCTTTTTTTGGCCTTTCTGCTGGTCTTGGTCTTAATCCTATATTCCGATGGCCAGTTGACCTTCAATAACCTGATCATTATCATGGTATTAATTTTTGCCCTCTCGATACCGGTTATCATTTCCGTCAAAAACAAACTGTCCAAAGAACCGGAGCAATCTGTAAAAGCCCAACCGTCCGGGGACAATTTAATGCAAGCCGAAGTAACTTCGGAAAGTCAAGGACCTGATTCAAGCATTCCCTCAAATCCAACCCTAGCAGCTTCTCCGGCTTTGGCTCAACAAATCAAGAATAAAGCCCTAATGAAAAAAATATCGGCCATAATTCCGATCCTGGTCATTATTTTTTGTGTTTGGTATGTTTATTCCAATGGCAGCTTAGGCCTCTTCAACGCTTCGCCGGAGGGAAAATGGTATCAATACGTGGATCCAGACAGTTGTGGCAGCGGGGTGACTTGTGTTACCGAATACTGGTATCTGGAATTCGATGCCAACGGAACCTACGATATCGGATGGAAGAATCCCGGTTATAACGAGGAATCTCAAGGGGGAGGAACCTGGACGAAATCCGGCAGCCGGATCACGATAAGCGGGACCGTCGGGGGAATGTACAGCACCGGCACCATGGTAATCAAGGGGAACAAGATGTACGCCGAAAATGACTTCGGGGGTCTTGACCCTAATTTCTTTGAAAAGTAATAATTGAATCAACAAAAAGAACGGACAACGAAAAACCGTTCTTTTTTTGTAAAATCACCGAAAAACCGGCGGGTTTGGAAAAAAATCCCCTAAAAAAATGATTACTGAGTTTTAAAAAAATATGGAGGCTTTACAAAGTCCCATTTCTTTGATACAATGAAATTAGCTTTTGGCTAGTAAGAAGCAGAAAAGCCCTCCATAAGTTGCTTGGAAGCCTGAAAGAAGCCGAATAAACCCCTCAAAACGGCTGATTCAAGCGGAAGAGAAAAACTTTCTTTCCATATTTGGGCCGTGGATCCCAGAAGCAGTTGACTCCGACTGGGACGAATGTGCCGATGAATGAAGCCTGATAAAAAAATCCTGCTTCATTAACTTTAAATTAGGTTAACAGCCTAGAAAGGATTGAGAATGAATAAGAAACAACTTATCGATGCAATGGCTGGAAAAGCTGGAATCACTCCGGAAGTCGCAGGAAAAGCCCTCGAAGCTTTCGTGGATTCGGTTACTGAAGCCTTAAAAGCTGGCGATAATGTCCAATTAGTAGGCGTTTTTTCGTTCCAAGTCAGTAAGAGACCGGCCCGAATCGGCCGCAATCCTGCTACCGGAGCCGCAATCAACGTACCTGCCAAGAAAGTCATTAAGTTCAAAGCCGGCAAAACCTTGGAAAACGCCATTAAGTAAGAATAAAACTAAAAATATTGATTTTTTGTTTTCAAAAAAAACAGCGCCGCTACCTTTGTGCAGCTGAAAAAAATCAGGGGTCGTTAAAAATTTTCTATTTAATTACCAGTGAAAATCAAAAGAGGCTGTCTTGCTTGCAAGATCCAGCCTCTTTTTTAAATGTTTTCCATGAAGGGAAAAGATTTTTATGGTTGCATGGCTCCGAAAAGCACCAACCAAGCCAATAATGATTTGGCTACCAAACTTAAAACGATGTAGGTTCTTTCGCCATACAGATAGTCTTTCCATTTTCCGACTTTTTTATATTGGAGAACCATGTTGATCGGGAAAGTATTAAAGGCAACAAAGTAAGTGATGACAATGGCCCAAACGAACCACGGAACCATATCGAAATTGCCGGTTCCGAACATGTAGATCAGAATGACGATCCATGGCGCGATTCCCGCGATGGCGCCCCAAACAAACGGACCCCAATGAACTTTTTCGCCTTCTTGCCGTTTGGAATTCAATTGTTCCATGACCAAACCAAACAAGTTCATGCTGGCATTGACGATAAAGATCAGGATTAAAGATCCAATGTCATAGATCCCAAAAAGGGTGGCGATCAAAACGATCATGACCGAAGAACTGAGGGCATACTCGAACCAGCGGAAACGATTCATGTTTTTTTGCAGGTCGGCGGTGTAAATTGCATTCAGTTTTTTGGGAATCGAAACCAAGGCGTGAGCCAGGGCGGAGAGAAGCAGAAAGACGGCTACAAAAACTCCGAACGGAAGATCAAACAGTTCCCGGGAGGTCAACTCGAGCGATTGGGTGAGGGGATTGAACCAAAGGTAGAACTGAGTGATGGTCGGTTGGAATTCGCTGATTTTTTGAATGACTGAAGTGGCCAAGAAGAGCATCATTACGCCTTGAATAAGGTGAAGTCCGCCCATGATCAAATTAAATTTACGAAGTTTTAGAAATACAGTGTTTTCCATATTATCTCCTTTTTTAATATTACAAGATTATATTATCAAAAATTTTTCTAATGTCAATCGAAATGCTTAAGGGGTAAAGCCCGGCAACCTCGCGAATTTTCCCCGCTGACCATTTTTAAAGAAGAACCAAGCGGTAAACTTACCAAATGTTACATTAAACCATGGGGGATCCGTCAATTGGGGGAATTTAAGCAGGAATCGTGCCAAATTAGATTGAAAATGCTTTCGGTTTGTGTTAAAATATACCCAGTTTTCAGAAACAAAGGAGTTGAAGAAATGGAAACATATTTTATCGTTAGCACGATTGTTATTTCAGTCGTGGCTTTTGCCTTTGCTTTTTGGCTCTACCTGTGGGTAAAAAGACAGCCTTCAAGCAATAAGAAAATCGCCGGCATCGGTGAATTGATTCGCCAAGGCGCGAATACCTTCCTGAAAAAGGAATATATCGTCCTGGCCAAGTTCGCCGGCGTTGTTGCTATTTTGATATTTGTTTTCTTACCGGAACCGATTTGGAAGAGTGACATTTGGAGCAATCTCATCATGTTCACGGCTTATTTGGGCGGAACGGCTTTTAGCGCTCTGGCCGGAAAAATCGGAATTCAAGTTGCAACCATCGCCAATGTGAAAACCGCGGAAGCTTCGCAAAAAGGCATCAAACCAGCCTTCTTGAGCGGATTCCGAGGGGGTTCGGTCATGGGAATGGCGGTCGTTGGCGCCTCCTTGTTGGGAGTATCCCTAGTATTTTTACTAACTCATAACGGAACTTATCTGCTCGGATTCAGTTTCGGCGCATCCAGCTTGGCCCTGTTCGCTAAAGCCGGAGGCGGAATCTTCACCAAGACCGCTGACATCAGCGCCGACTTGGTCGGAAAAGTCGAAATGGGAATTCCGGAAGATGATCCGAGAAATCCTGCCGTCATCGCTGACAATGTTGGCGACAACGTCGGCGACGTCGCCGGAATGGGCGCGGATCTGTTCGACTCAAACGTTGCTTCTCTAGCTGCCGCTTTGGTCATGGCCTTGGCGCTCGGCGGCGGAAACAACATCATGATGGTTTTCTGTTTCGCCGGCATCGGCTTGTTGGCCTCGATCATCGGGGTTGGCTGCGCGCGGATGGGCAAAAAAGGAAATCCTACCAAAGCTTTAAACACCAGCACTTATCTGACTACTGCGATTTTCACCGTTTTGACCGCGGTTGCCACTTTCGCTTTTGAATTTTCATGGCGCATTTGGGGAGCATCAGTCGTTGGATTGTTCGTGGGAGTCATCATCGGAATCACTTCCGACTACTTCACCAATGATGTAAACAAACCGGTTCGCAACGTGGCGAAAGCCAGTCAAAGCGGCCCGGCCTTCACCATCCTCAATGGCGTCAGCTACGGATTCCTAAGCGTTCTTCCAGCCATGGTCGGAATCGCGATCTCGGCTTTGATTTCTTACAAATTGGTCGCACCGCTTGGTGAGGCAACCGGAATGACCGCTACTTACGGAATGTTCGGAATCGCCATGGCGGCCGTCGGAATGCTTTCGATCGTTGGCATGATCGTTTCCAATGACGCTTACGGCCCAATCGTGGACAATGGCCGCGGTTTGGTGGAAATGGGCGACTTGGGCGAAACCGCCCTCGAAGTTACCGATGCCCTGGATTCGGCCGGAAACACCGTCAAAGCCATCACCAAAGGATTCTCCATCGGCGCCGCCGGTTTGACCGTCATCGCTTTGTTGGGAGCCTTCATGAGCGAAGTCAACGTCAAAGTTGATGAATTGATCGCCCAAGGCGTAAATGGTTTGGAACATTTGACCGGATTTGATGTCATGGATCCGATCGTATTCTTCGGATTGTTGGTCGGAGCTGCCGTTCCAGCCGTCTTCAGTGCCTTATTGATGTTGGGGGTTGACCGCAACGCTCAAAGAATGGTCGGAGAGATCCATCGCCAATTCAAAGAGATTCCGGGACTGAAGGAAGGCAAAGAAGGCGTTTCTCCAGAATATGACAAGTGCATTACCATCGCCACCAAAGGCGCCCTGAAGGAACTCATTCCAGCGGGCTTGTTCACCATCGTCATGACCGTTTTGGTCGGATTCGTTGGCGGCGTCAAAGCCATGGGCGGATTCCTGGTCGGAAACATCGTCAGCGGATTGCTTTTGGCTTTGTTCATGAGCAACGCCGGCGGACTTTGGGACAATGGCAAGAAGTTCGTTGAATCAGGCAATTTCGGCGGAAAAGGCAGCGATGCCCATAAAGCCGCTGTCGTTGGCGACACCGTCGGTGATCCGTTTAAGGACACTGCCGGCCCAAGCATCAATACCCAAATCACCGTCGTCAGCCTGTTGGCCAGCTTGCTGAGCACCATCTTCCTGACCCTCTCGATTTTCTAAAATCATCTTGATTACAAATAAAAGTTTCCGTGATATAATTTAACACGGGAACTTTTTTTATGGAGGAATTATGAAGCTGATACTCGGAACTATGCGTTGGGCCAAGTTGGATTATGAATCCGCTCAAGCCCTGATTGAAACGGCTTTGGATAACGGGATTTCTTTTTTTGATTTCGCGGACATTTACGGAAGCGGACGAAGCGAAGAAATATTTGGTGAAGTCCTAAGCGATCATCCGACCTGGCGGGATGACATGATCATCCAAAGCAAGTGCGGGATCCGGCCCGGGTATTATGATCTTTCGAAAGAACATATTTTGGAATCGGTGGATAAAAGCCTGGAAAGACTTCAGACCGATCACCTCGATGTTTTGCTTTTGCACCGGCCCGACGTTTTGATGGATCCGGCGGAAGTCGGAGCGGCCTTTGATGTTTTGAAAGAACAGGGAAAAGTTCGCTATTTTGGCGTTTCCAACATGAATTCTTCGCAAATTGAACTGTTGCAACAGCATTCGACCGAAAAGATCCTTTTTAACCAGCTCCAATTCAGTTTGGTGCACGCGGGTATCGTCGGCCAGGGAATGTATGTTAACACGAATGAACCCGAAGCCGTTGATCGGGATGGCGGGATCTTGGAATACTGCACGGCTCAGGGGATCACCATCCAAGCCTGGTCGCCGCTTCAGGCTTCCTTTGAAAGCTGGACTTTCATTGACAACCCGCATTATAAAGGACTAAACGAAAAACTGGAACTGATCGGAAATAAATACGGCCTTTCTCCGGCCGCCGTGGCCATTGCCTGGATCCTTCGACACCCGGCGGACATCCGTCCGGTCCTGGGAACAACCAATCCCGAGCATCTTTTGGAATTGGTCAAAGCCACGACCGTCGAACTGACCAGAAAAGAATGGTACGAGCTGTTTATTGAAGCCGGTCATCAACTCCCATGAGCAAAAAAGCCAAAAGCAAACGCCGCTATTTGCGGCGTTTTTTCATGGAATGCTTAGGAAATATTTGGATGAATTCTAAAAATAAAAAATCTTGCGAAAAAAAGGGGAAAGTGATATAATACCTTAGCATTGAAGCCCGAAGGTGCGATAACCCGGGCTTTGGCGTACCGGAGCAATTTTCATGACAGCCACGTTAGTCATTTCGATATTGACAATTATTTGTTTGATCGCTGCGATCATCTTCAAACCGGAGATTAGGATCGGTAAACGGTCCTTCGAAACTTTCTGGATGGTCGCTCTGCTGGGAATGGCGATGCTTCTGATTTTTGGGAAAGTAACTTTTCCGGAGATCATCGCAAACATCACCGCTTCAAGTTCCATCAATCCTTTGAAGATCCTAGTGCTGTTTCTTTCCATGACGATTTTATCGGTCATATTGGACGAACTGGGTTTTTTCCGTAAATTGGCTTATTTGGCTCTCAAGAAAGCCAACGGAAAACAACTGCGGATCTTTTTGTACCTGTACATCACCGTTTCGATTTTGACCATCTTCACTTCCAACGACATCATCATTCTGACTTTTACCCCGTTCATTTGTTATTTCTCCAAAAATGCAAAGATAAATCCGCTTCCCTATCTGATCAGCGAATTCGTGGCCGCCAATACCTGGAGCATGATGCTGGTCATCGGAAATCCCACCAACATTTACTTGGCTTCGGCCTACCATATCAATTTCCTTGCTTATTTCCAAGTGATGTTTTTCCCGACCATCATTTCTTCGCTGGTGGCGTTCGGATTGCTGCTTTTGTTGTTCCGAAAGGAACTGACCAAGCAAATCACCATTACGGAATCCTACGAATATGAGCTGAAAGACAAAAAGATCGTGGGGATCATTTTGGCTCATCTGATTATCTGCACCATCCTGCTGGCCGTCTCGTCGTACATCGGTTTGGAGATGTGGTACATTTGTCTTTCCTTCTGCCTAAGCGCCTTGCTATGGCTCGGTGGCTATGAACTTTTGAAGAAGAAGCAAAAATTCCTCCTCCTCAAGGCCTCCTTGAAAAGATCGCCTTGGAGTTTGGTTCCCTTCATTCTTTCGATGTTTGTCTTTGTGATGGCGCTGAACAAATATGGCATCACCGCGATCATATCCGCGGATCTAAGCGCTTTGAACCCGGTCTTCGGTTTTGGTCTGTCTTCGTTTCTGACGGCGAACATCATCAACAACATCCCGATGACCATTCTGTATTCAAACATTCTGGCAACGGTGGTTCCGGTCCTTCAGACCCCGGCGATCTACGCCGCAGTCATTGGTTCCAACATTGGGGCTTATCTGACCCCGATCGGAGCTTTGGCGGGGATCATGTGGATGCAGATCCTTAAGAAACAGGGAGTAAAACTCAGCTTTCCGAAATTTATCGAATATGGGATGCTGATTTCGGTGCCAACGATTTTGGTTGCGCTTTTGACCCTGCTATTGGAATTTTAAAAAGCACTGAAAGTGCTTTTTATTTTGAATAGCCAACGAGTATTGTTTGATATTGAAGCCCTTTTGTGTTAAAATAACAAAGCGCGGAGGAACGAACCATGAGCATCATGGAAATCAAGAATTTAAAATTCAGTTATGGGGAAAAAGCCCTGTTCAATAGTTTGGACCTGCAACTGTTTCCCAACGATCATCTTGGTTTGATTGGTGCAAACGGCGTCGGAAAAACCACGCTGATGAACTTAATGGCCCATCGGCTTGACCCCGATGAAGGAACCATCAAATGGGAAGACGGGGTTACGTTTTCTTATTTGGATCAGCACTTGCAAGTGGCGGCGGATTTAACCATCCACGACTATTTGTATGTGGTATACAAAGACTTATTCCAGATGGAAGATCAGATGAACGGTTATTACGAGAAATTGGCATCCGCTGATCCGAGCCAGTATGACAAGCTTTTAAGAAGCGCCGAGTTTCTCCAAAACACTTTGGAAGAAAAAGGCTTTTATTCATTGAAATCCCGGATCGCCAATGTTTTGAACGGTTTGGGGATCGATTACGATGAAAACTGGCTGATGATGAACCTTAGCAGCGGCCAGAGAGTCAAAGTATTTCTCGCCAAAATGCTGCTTGAAGAAAGAGACGTCCTGCTTCTCGATGAACCGACCAATTTTTTGGATGTCATTCATGTGGATTGGCTGGCCAAATTCCTGACCAGTTACAAAAAAGCCTTTGTAGTGATCTCGCATAACAAGGATTTTTTGAATTCGATCTGCAATCTCATCATTGAAGTCGAAAACAAAACCATTGATGTTTTTAAAGGCAATTACGATACTTACGTTGAACAAAAAAATCTGCGCGCGGCCCTGTACAAAAAACAATACGAAGCCCAGCAGAAATACATCAAAGTCACCCAGGACTTCATCGACCGCAACCTGGTTCGCGCCAAAACCACCAAGCGAGCGCAAAGCCGGCGCAAGATCCTGGAAAAAATGGAAGTTTTGGAAAAACCGATCGGAATAAAGAAAATCACGTTTTCTTTTCCTTTCACCAATGGTTTCAACACCGAAGCCCTGATAGTGAATAAACTTTCCATCGGTTATGCCAAGCCCTTGCTGCCCCCGATATCTTTAAAAATCCGGTTCGGCGAGAAAATCGCGGTCATCGGTAAAAACGGCGTTGGAAAAACCACTTTTTTAAAGACCATTTTGGGGAACATTCCCGCCTTGGCCGGGGAATCAAAACTAAATCCTTTGAACAAAATTACTTATTACTCTCAAGAACTGGAAAAATTGTCCGAGTTGACGGCGGTCGCTTACATTCAGGAAGATTATCCCCTGATGGAAGACAAATTGATCCGGGATCTTTTGGGACAATATGGGATCACCGGCGAACTGGCCATCAAAACGATGGACAAATTATCCGGAGGTGAACTCACCAAAGTCCGTTTCGCAAAACTCAGTTTGGAATCTTCCAACTTGTTGATCCTGGACGAACCGACCAACCATCTGGACAAGCAGGCCAAAGAAAGCCTCTTCAAAGCTCTGGGAATCTATCCGGGAACCATCATTCTGGTCACCCATGAGACCGCTTTTTACAAAAATCTGAAAATGAAAGAAATAATCTTTAGTTAGGAAACCATATGAATATTAGAAATGTAGCCATTATTGCCCATGTTGATCACGGGAAAACCACGCTGGTCGACCAGCTATTGAAAAAGTCGTCGACGCTGGCGGCCCGCGAGACCATTGACGAAAGAGCAATGGACAGCAACGACATCGAAAGGGAACGCGGGATCACCATCCTTTCCAAAAATACGGCCATCAAATACAAGGATTACAAGATCAACATCCTTGACACTCCGGGCCATGCGGATTTTTCCGGCGAAGTCGAAAGAATCATGAAGATGGTCGATGGGGTTCTTTTGGTCGTCGATGCGGTTGACGGCACCATGCCGCAAACCCGCTTTGTCCTCAAGAAGGCTTTGGAGTCCAACTTAAAGCCGATCGTCGTCATAAACAAAGTTGACCGCGAATGGGCCCGCCCGGACAAAGTCGTCGATCAGGTTTTGGATTTGTTCATCGAACTGGGAGCAAGCGACTACCAAGCCGATTTCAAAGTGGCTTATTGCAGCGCTCTAAGGGGGACTTCCAGCCTCTTTAGCGACCTATCGACTCAAAAGGAGACCATGGATCCCATTTTTGATTTGATTATTTCCGAGATTCCCGAACCGCCGGTCCAAGTGGACGGACCGCTACAATTTCAGGGAACGCTTTTGGATTACAACGATTACGTGGGGAGAATGGCCATCGGCCGCGTTGCCCGCGGAACCATTCATACCGCGGAAATGGTGTCTTGTCTTAGAACGGACGGATCGATCAAACAATTCCGGATCCAAAAATTGTTCGGATTTTTGGGATTGCACAAAATGGAAGTCGATCAAGCTTTGGCCGGCGACATTGTAGCCGTCAGCGGACTGCCTGACATCAACGTCGGGGAAACCATTTGCCAAATCGGAATGGAAGAAGCGCTTCCGCCGATCAAGATCAGCGAACCGACGGTGGAAATGTATTTCTCCACGAATGACTCGCCTTTTTCGGGAAAAGAAGGGACTTTCGTCACTTCCACGAAAATCGACGAGCGGCTGTTTCGCGAGACGCAAAAAGACGTCAGCCTAAAAGTTAAGCGAATCGGAGCCGGCGAAGAATGGATCGTTTCCGGCCGCGGCGAATTGCATTTGGGAATTTTGATTGAAAACATGCGCCGTGAAGGCTATGAATTCCAAGTGGAAAAACCCAAACCGATCATCAAAGAAATCAACGGACGCAACTGCGAACCGTTTGAATATACCCAAGTCGATTGTCCAAATGAGACCGTCGGCGGGGTCATTGAATTATTGGGCCGCCGAGGGGGAGTCATGGAAAGCATGGACAACTCTCCGACTCAGACTCGTTTGATCTATACCATGCCTTCGCGGGGACTGATCGGTCTTTCGACCGATTTCATGACCGCCTCCAAAGGTTATGGGACGATGACGCATATTTTCCTGGATTACCGTCCAACCGAATCAATGAGCGTTGGATCGCGAAAACTGGGAGTCTTGGTGGCTTCCAACACCGGTAAAACGACTGCTTACGGAATTGGCCAAGTTGAAGACCGCGGAATCATGTTCGTTGAACCGAACATGGAAGTTTATGAAGGCGAGATCGTCGGCGAATGCAACAAATCCGATGATTTGGCTGTCAATGTAGTCAAAGCCAAAGAACAAACCAACCAACGAAGCTCGAACAAGGACTTTACCGTCGTTTTGAAACGACCAATGACCCTCAGTTTGGAAGCTTGTTTGGAATACATCAATGACGATGAACTTTTGGAAGTCACTCCGCGAAACATTCGTCTTCGCAAGAAGATCTTGAATACGAGCGAAAGAAAGAAGTTTGACAGCCGGAAGGCCCGACCATGAAAAAAGTTTTCCTGATCGCCTTACTGGCTTGGTCACTGCTCATTTTGGGCGGATGCGATGGATTTTTTTCAAACGTTAAACTGACGGTTCCCGAGGAAACCATCAGTTTGGAAGTTTCTCAAACTTATCAAATCGTTCCAACGATCAGTTCCGATAAAGAAATTTATTCCGTCGCCTATTTTTCAAACAACAATGACGTGGCTTCGGTCACAACCGCCGGGATCATCACCGGTAAGGCCGAAGGAATTGCGGTCATCAGCGCCGTCCTTTCGAAAAACGGAGTCGTCACGACTACGAAAGCCACCATTACCGTCACCGTTACCGATGAGGGCAATCCCACCGATAATAATGTCATCAATATTTTTACCTTAAACGATTTTCACGGCGCCATCTTTCAAGATGGCGACGAAGCCGGCATTTCCCGTATCGGGGCTTATCTGATGGCGGAAAAAGCCGCCAATCCCGATTCAACGGTCATTGTTTCGGCCGGAGACATGTTTCAGGGAACCGCGGTTTCTTCCATGACCCGCGGGTCAGTGGTAGTAAGAGCGATGAACGCCATCGGTTTTGATGCCATGACCATCGGCAATCACGAATTCGATTGGGGAATTTCCGGGATTACCCGTTTCAACGATGGCAACTTAGCCAACGATGAAGCCGATTTTCCGCTTTTGGGCGCCAACATCGAAGATTCTTTGACTTCCCAATTGGCCTCTTGGAGCGAACCTTACACCGTCATTGAACGAGGCGAGTTAAGAATCGGGATCATCGGCCTGATCGGAGAAGACGAAAAGAGCGATATTTTGGCTTCGATCGTCGCCGATTACGAATTTACCAGTCAGATGACCGCCATCCGCACCTATGCGCCGATTTTAAGAACGACCGAGGATTGTGACATCGTCATTGTTTCCAGCCATGACGACACTTCGAACATCAATGCTCAGATCGCGGATCTGACCGGAGATTATCAAGTCGATGCGGTCGTCAACGGGCACACCCACCGCTATTACGCCGGGGAACAATCGGGGATCCGGGATGTTCCGCTGCCTTATGTTCAATCCGGAAACAATGGCAACAACATCGGTAAGATTTCTTTACAGATTGATCCGGAAACCAAAACCGTCATTGACGTCAGTGCCGAAAACATTTCCACATACTCCAATTGCACGGTTGAAAGTACCGAAATAAATGACATTGTAAATGAATATGCGACCGAGATCGCGATCGCCAGCGAAGTCCTGGGGACCGCGGGAGAAACCATCGAAAAAGACGCCACCGTCATCTGGGCGGCCGAGACCATTAGGCAGCGCGCCGATACCCAAGTCGGGATCGTCAACTACGGCGGGATCCGCGGGTCCGCATTTCCGATTTATCAAAACGCCACCGTCACTTTCGCCAACATCTTCAAAATCATGCCATTTGAGAATACGGTCATCACGATGAGCTTGACCGGAGCGCAATTGATTGAACTCATGGGGATCTATTCTCTGTATTTCAGCCGAAACGTTGATCCGGACCTGCTGACCATTGATGGCTTACCGATTGTAAGCGGCAACCTTTACACCGTTTCGACGATGGATTTCGTTTTTGAAGGCTATCCGAGCATTTTCGGAAACGCGCAGTCCGTCGTTTATACCAATGACTTGTTTCGCGATTATCTGGTCGCCGAAGTCCGGGAGTCCGTGGATACTAGCGGTTCTTGGACTTTGAATAATTAAAAAAAAAATCCAATCACGATTGAACTGCACCCCAAATATTGGACATACAAAATTAGTATGTTATAATATTTTAAAAGGGGTGCTTTTTATATGGGAAGACCAAAAGGCGGAAATAATCATCGTTATACACCGGAATTTAAACTGAAAGTTGTAATGTACAACCGCGAACAGGGCAAAGCCCAAACCGAACGCGTTTATAATATTTCATCCTCGGTGTTTTATAGATGGGAAAGAATATATCTCGAAGAAGGCATTGAAGGATTATCCATCGAAAGACGAGGAAGATCCATTAAACCCGGAGGTAAACCCAAAGGCCGACCGGTTAAACTTAGCGCCAAGGTTGAAGCGGATCTAATTTCGGAAAACCAAAGACTAAGAATGGAAAACGACTACTTAAAAAAATTGGCAGCTTTAATTCAAGAAGAGGAAAAGAAACCAAAGAGATCAAAGTAAGAGCGATATTAGAATTAAAGCAAGAAAAAAGTTATGCTATCCTTCCTCTTCTAAAAATTGC
>Ga0247841_10001960_pt1 | contig 43181 bp, 40 predicted proteins | sample LaCruzMarch2015__2_FD_192410 | JGI IMG/M metagenome (GOLD analysis project Ga0247841, IMG submission 192410) | Freshwater microbial communities from meromictic Lake La Cruz, Castile-La Mancha, Spain - LaCruzMarch2015_18m | ecosystem: Environmental > Aquatic > Freshwater > Lake | place: Spain...
CTATCTCTGTTATGAAAATATCAAAGCGAAACGCGGTAAACCCCATTTTCCCTATCAAAAAGTCGTCATGCCAGTTGGCAGCTTAGCCATTCTTAGTTTAATTTTTTATTTTCTAACGAGGCACTAATATGAATAAAAAAGATCTAAATGAATTTATCCAAAAAGTTCAGAATTCCAAAAAAGCGAATGCCTTGGACTTATCATCTGACGAAGATTTGAGTATTGCCATAATGAATTTGGTTTCTATTGAGGAGCATTTCTTCTTTACCGCTAAAAAAACTGGCAAAGATCATTATTTTGATCTCATGAATGAGGCTCGAGAAATGCGGAAAGATCTTTTAAAAAAAATGATCAAAGACTACGAAGGCGAAGTCTGGTGCATTTCAAAGCATTTATTAGCCGCTTCCATGCGACTATATGAGGTAGGAACAAAAAAACTTTCCCATGGTGACAAAGAAGAAGCTTATGATTTATTCGAAAAATCTTACAATTTATATTCTATTTTCTGGGGACTAGTTCTTGGCGCCATTGACGGTAAAAATATTCAAAAAATTGAGGAGGGAGCACTCAATAAATCTGACGAGACAAAAAATGGTTTTGTCCAAAAACTTGGACAAATGGTTCAAAAATTGGTTGATTGCTGCCGCGAATAACTATAATCAGACTCAATAATTCATTCTATACCTTGACAGAGAGCATTTTTTTTGTTAAAATATGACTTCGTTTAAAAAACTAACAAAGTCAAAAGGAATTCATGCGTCAAGAAAATTTTATGCAAAAAATTATCGGTTTTATCAACAATAAAAAATGGTTTATTATTATCGGTCTCATTATTATTGGGATTGTCTGGTTTAGTATTGCCAAGAAAAACGCTAACCAAGTTCAATATATTACCAGCACTGTCCAACGCGCCACAATTACGGAAAACGTCACCGAAGCTGGTAATATTATTTCCGATAGTCAAGCTGATGTGACCCCATTAGCCAATGGTATTGTTAAAAGCGTTTTTGTGGAAAATGGTGATTTTGTTTATGAAGGTCAACCTTCAGTCACCACCGAGAGCTTATCTGCGGTTGATCAACAAGCACTCGCCTCGTCAAGTATTGCCAACGCAGAAGCAGCCATAAGAAATGCTGAAGACGCCAAAATTGCTCTCCAGGCACAAATGCGATCAGCCAAAAAAACTTTAGCCGATGCTCGTGTCGCTTATACCACTGCGGTTGCAGGATTTAAAGATCCTTTAATTACCAATCCTATTACTGGTGTTGCCTATACTCAGCATGATGTCACTAGTGCAAAAATTGCCCTGGGTGCTGCTAGTAAAAGTTATGATGCCGCTGTTGCCAAATACAACAGTGCCGACACCAGTATTGCCGCCGCTAATCAGTCGAAAACTGCCGCTCAAGCCTCTTATGATAAGACTTTAGGCGAAACAGTTAACGCCCCGATTTCTGGAACCATCACCAACCTAAATATTAAACCAAACGATAAAGTCAGTGCCACCATTGCTCCAACTGGTACAGCTAGCATTCCGCCAATGGTAATTGCCAATATGAAAAAGTTGTCGGTGAAAGTTCCGATTAACGAAGTTGATATTACCAAAGTAACCCTAGACCAAACTGCCAGTATTACTTGTGATGCACTCAAGGATAAAACATTTACTGCAAAAATCACTAAAATCGATTCTTTGGGCACTTCCAGCCAAGGAGTTATAACTTATAATGTTTATCTAAATCTTGATAAACCAGACGCCGCCTTAAAACCAGGTATGTCTGCCAATGTTAACATTGAAGCCGTTAAGCATGAAAATGTTTTAGCCGTATCAAATTCAGCTGTCAAACCTTACCAGGGAGGAAAAGCTGTCCAAGTTCTAGAGACAACTAAAGTAAATGGTAAAGACAAACAAACTCCTAAGTATATTCCGGTTAAAATTGGCATTAGAGGAATAGAAAAAACGGAAATTCTTGAAGGATTACAAGAAGGTCAAAGTTTTATTATCTCCACAAAGACAACTGCAACTAGTTTGTAAAAAGGAAACTATGCCCACAAAACCAGTTATTTCTCTCAAAGATATTGTCAAAACATATCAGACTGACGACGAAATTGGCTATACCGCACTTAAGGGCATTAATTTAGACATTTTTCCCGGTGAGTTCGTGGCCATCATGGGTCCGTCCGGTAGCGGAAAATCTACTTTAATGCATATTATGGGCGCACTGGACGTACCGACATCTGGTAAATATTATTTATTGAATAAAGAAATTTCTTCTTATAGCGATGACCAACTCGCCGATATCCGAAGTAAACAAATTGGCTTTGTGTTTCAATCATTCAACCTTCTGACGCGAACGAGCGTACTGGCTAATGTTGAACGTCCCATGCTTTATGCTGGAGTTGGTGCCGCAGAAAGAAAAAAACTTGCACTCGCCTCTCTCGAAAGGGTTGGCATGAAGGAAAAAGCCAACAACCTTTCCAACCGAATTTCTGGTGGTCAAATTCAAAGAGTAGCAATTGCTCGCGCCCTAGTTATGAATCCGGCTATCATTTTGGCTGATGAGCCAACTGGCAATCTTGATAGTTCCACTTCACATGAAATCATGAGTTTTTTGCAAAGTATTAATGATCAAGGCCACACGATTTTAGTTATTACCCATGAAAATGACATTGCCGCCTTTGCCAAAAGAATTATTCACATTAAAGATGGTCAAATTATTTCCGACGAACAAAATCAGCCATATAAAGCGGTAGGTCAAAATGAATCCTAAAGAGCTATTTCAATTAGCAATCAATGCCTTGCGATCAAATATCTTAAGAACCTCGCTTACTATGCTCGGAATAATTATTGGCATTGCTTCGGTCATTATCATTATTTCTATTGGACAGGGTGCCACTCGCTCAATTACTGATCAAATTTCTTCTTTTGGCACGAATCTTGTTCAAGTAATCCCCGGCTCTCAGAGTTTTACTCGCGGCCCGAGCGCACCAACCAGAACTGACACACTTACGATTGAAGATGCAAAATATTTGGCCGATAAAAACAATATTTCCAATATTGATATTGTCTCCCCCGCCATTGCTCAGAGTGAGGCAATTTCTGCCAACTCCCAGAGTCAAGTTGCTAATGTCTTTGGTGCCGAACCAAATTATTTTACGATTAATACGCTTCAACCAAAATATGGTGATTTTTACACCGAAGATGATGACCTCGGTCTTGCCCGAGTCGCCTTTATCGGACCGGAGATTTCAACTAATTTATTTGGCGAAGACACCAACCCTGTTGGACAATCAATCATGATTGATAATAAAAATTTCCGCGTTGTCGGAGTTTCTGAACCAAAAGGCAGTATTGGACTTTCTAATCCGGATAAAAATGTTTACATCCCGCTAAGAACCGGATCAAAACTAATTTTTGGCCGAGATTATTTAACCATTATGTTCGTCAGAGTTTCCAATACTGACCTATTAAACTCAACTATGGACGAGATTAAACAGATATTACTGGATCGTCATAAAATTACTGATCCAAATCAAGCCGATTTTACTGTTGTAAGTTCCAAAGATGCCTTATCAATTTTAGGCACAGTCACAAATCTACTAACTCTGATGTTGGCCGGAATCGCTGGCATTTCCCTTTTAGTTGGCGGAATAGGCATCATGAATATTATGCTTGTGACCGTAACGGAACGGACGAAAGAAATTGGATTATTGAAAGCCATTGGCGCCAAACGCAAAGATATTTTAAACCAAATTCTAGTCGAATCCCTAATGCTAACAATCTTAGGCGGACTTGTAGGAATTATTATCGGCATTTCTGCCTCCTATTTAGTCTCTAGACTCATAAATATTCCTTTTGTTATTCAGATAAACTCAATTTTATTAGCTGTTGGCGTGTCCAGTGCAGTCGGAATAATCTTCGGTCTTTATCCTGCCAGACGAGCATCGAATCTTAATCCGATTGACGCTCTAAGATTTGAATAAGAATTGACAAACGCCTAAAAATGAGTTAAACTAAATTAGTTAACAAAAACTCTAAGGAAGTAATGGATATTCGTAATATTGCCATCATTGCTCATGTTGACCATGGTAAAACTACCCTGGTTGATGAGCTTTTAAAACAATCGAAAACGTTCCGCGATAATGAGGCTGAAATGAGTCAGTCTTTGATTATGGATTCGAACGATCAAGAACGCGAACGCGGCATCACCATTTTGGCCAAAAATACGGCCATTCACTATAAAGATACCAAAATTAATATTATTGACACTCCCGGTCACGCGGATTTTGGCGGCGAAGTCGAACGAACTCTCAATATGGCTGACGGTGCCCTACTTTTGATTGATGCTCAAGAAGGGCCGATGCCGCAAACAAAATTTGTTCTCAAAAAAGCCATGGAGATTGGTTTAAAAATTATAGTTGTTATAAATAAAATTGATAAAAAAGACGCTCATATTGCCAATACCATTAATCGCACTTATGATCTTTTCCTAGACTTAGCAACCGATGATGATCAATTGGAATTTCCTGTTTTCTTCTCCATTAGTCGCGAAGGTAAAGCCTGGGATGAATTACCTACCAATATCTCAGAACCAGCGAATCTAAATCCAATTTTTGAGGCAATCCTAAAATATGTCCCCAAACCGTTAGAAAATGCCGACGGCCCATTCCAAATGCAGATTAACGCCTTGGACTGGGATAACTTTAAAGGAAAGTACGCTCTCGGTCGCATTAAACGTGGTATTGCCAAAACCGGTCTATCTGTAGCTGTTATGAATGAAAACGGGATAATCAGCCAGGGAAGAATTGATAAAATTTTTACCAATCAAGGCCTAAAACGCGCTGAAATCAATGCCGCTGAAGCTGGAGACATTATTGCCATCACCGGTATCCCATCCGTTGGAATTGGCGATACTCTCGCCGACAGTCAATCTCCAGAGGCATTGCCCTCAATAAAAATTGAAGAACCCACACTTAAAATGGCCGTTTCCGCCAACACTTCTCCATTTGCTGGTCGTGAAGGTCAGTTTGTGACTAGCCGTCAGATTTTGGAACGGATCAGAAAAGAGCTACAAACAAATGTCGCTCTGCGCCTTGAAGAAAAAGATGCCGAATTTATTTTATCTGGCCGCGGAGAATTACATTTATCGGTCTTCATTGAAACATTACGTCGCGAAGGTTATGAATTACAAGTCGGTAAACCACAAGTTATCAATAAAATGATTGACAACGTTCTGTGCGAGCCAATCGAAGAATTAACCGTTGATGTCGAAAGTGAAAGCGCTGGTGCGGTCATTTCAGAAATCGGACGTCGCAAAGGCATCTTGCACTCACAAGACGAAAATTCCGATAAAACCACACGACTAGTTTTCGAAATAAGCACTAGGGGTTTATTGGGACTTAGAAACCAGTTATTAACTTTGAGCAAAGGTACCGCTGTCATAAACTCAATTTTTTTGCGTTTTGATCCAATCGGACAAGAAATACCAAAACTACGTAATGGAGTATTAATCGCTTCAGAAGCTGGTAAAGCTGTAACTTATGGCTTAAATATTGCCCAAGGCCGCGGTGCAACTTTTATTGAACCGCAAGCCGAGGTTTATGCCGGTCAAATCATTGGTCTAAACGCCAAGCAAGAAGATATTGAAATAAATGTTACCAAAGAAAAGAAACAAACAAATGTCCGCGCATCAACTTCGGATTTTTCTGTTGTATTAACTCCAGCCACAATTTTGAGCTTAGAGCAATCACTCGATTTTCTTGAGGACGATGAGCTTTTAGAGGCTACGCCAAAATCATTGAGATTAAGAAAAAAAATACTCTCTTCTTCGCTTCGAAGCAAACAAAGAAATTAGCTCTCAATAAATTTTTCGAAACGATCGTGTTTGGCACCGCAAATTGGACAAATTTCCGGAGCGTCAGTTCGTGCACAAACATAACCACAAACACTACAACGCCAGACCGGATAAGTAAGATGTAAACCATCTTTTTTTGTTTGTTCTTCCATGACAATTCCTTTTTTAGTATTGCGCCGATCAGGAATCGGCATTATTTTTTTTAATCCGTTTTTTATGGATTCATTCACATACAGACCACAATAACAGGCACCAAATTCCATTAAATCCGGGTCGCGATAAATACAGGGGCAAATTATATCCAAATCTTTTTGTTTGTCCTGATAGGCTAATCTGCACGGACACGACTGATAACCATATCTTTTCTCGTTTGTCAGCAAAGATTCAAGTAAAGAATTCGTAAAGTTTTCATCTGGATTAAGAAAATAACCCCTTTTTGTGTAAAGTTCTAATTCTTTTTTAAGTTTAGAAACTTTTGAATTATTTTCCATCTTTTAATTTCCTGATTTTTCCTTCGTCAAAACCGATTATCAGCTCAGTGCCATCATCAATCACGATAGTAGGGAAAGAAGTTTCGGGATTAAATTTTTCAAAATCCTGCATTAATTCAGCCTTTGTTTCATCCAAAACTAAATCAACATCCACGAATTGATAGCTTAAACCCAATTCCTTCATCAAAACTTTTGTTTTCTTGCACCACACACAGGTACTCAAAGTAAACATAAATATTTTTTTCGACTTCCTGCCATCTATCTCCTGAATATGTTTATCATAAGTCATAAATCGCCTTTCTTTTATTTATTATAGTCTTTGTCAAAAAAATTGCCAGTTGATTTTTTTCTCTCAAATGTTAACATTAGATGAGATAAAAGTTAATTTTATAAAGGGATTAGTAATGAAAACATTTTTTGCTTTCGTTTGTTTAATTATTTTAATTTTAATTGTGGCCGGATTCGCCAAAATGGGCAGCAAACCAGTTATAAATAGTAATAGTAATAACAATAGTAATAGTACCAATAATAATAAAGAAGAGGTAAAAACAATGAAAGATCTACAATTCCCTGGCGTCTTGTCAGACGAAAAAATCAAAAATAAAAAAGCGATTATTAAAACAGCTAAAGGAACGATTGAGTTCACTCTTTATGCTGACAAAGCGCCTAAAACAGTCAGTAATTTTGTTTATTTAGCCGAAAAAGGCTTTTACGATGGTTTAACTTTTCACCGCGTTGTACCAAGTTTCGTGATTCAAGGCGGCGATCCAAATGGGACTGGTACAGGCGGTCCAGGATACCAATTCCCAGACGAGCCAGTCCAAGGAGATTATCTTGCCGGTACGGTCGCCATGGCCAATTCCGGTTCCGATACAAATGGATCGCAATTTTTTATCTGTACAGATGACCAGCCAAGCTTGCCAAAGTCATATAATCTTTTTGGGCAAGTAACAGCCGGGATGGACATCGTTAAACAAATCCAAGTTGGCGACAAAATGGAATCGGTAAAAATAGTAAATCTTTAAAATAATTTGCAAATCCAAGGAGGCAAATGGATATCCCTACAATTCACAAACGAATGCGTGACGTTGAAGTATTTAAAGACAAGAACAAGGTAGCTCGCGAAGCCTTGAAAAACGAGTTAGAGAATAATCCTGAGTATTTAGAAGTTTGTGAAGAGCTTAAGGCTATACTTTTAAAACGCAAAAGAATTCGTGACGAAATTTGGGCTCAAGTTGAGACTCAAAAATTAGTCTCTGATATCAAAGAAAATAAAGAAGAATTAACAACCTTAGAAGATATTTTATCGGTTGAACTAATGGATTACTACAAAGAAAACGAAACCGATGAGATTGATGATGAATTTGGTGAGCCCAGACGTTTTAAAATTTCGATTAAACTTTTGCCAAAGACTAATAAATACTTAGAACGCGACCAAGAAGGAAAATACGCCTCCAAAGTCGAACCCTTCGTCCAGGAACTACACGGCGAAAAAGCTAGCCAATAATTGAGCCGATTTTTTCTCCCTGAGCTGCTCGTAAAATATTATTTGGAGTACTCATTTTGAAAACTAAAATTTTGATTTTATTATCCATGCACAATGTGATGGCCGTGCTGTCCATGACATTGTAGCCTTTATTAATGACGTCTAGATAAGAAAGTTCAGGAAGCATTGTGGCGTCTTTAAATTTCTCGGGATCAGCGTCAAACACTCCTTCGACTTTTGTCGCTTTAAAAATAATTTCGCAATCAAGTTCGCAAGCCCGAATTGCTGCGGCCGTATCGGTGGTAAAATAAGGATTGCCACTACCAGCGCAAGCAATAACAACTCGATTTTTTTCTAAATGACGAATGGCTCGTTTTCGAATATAGGGCTCACATACTTTGGGCATATCTAACGCCGACAGTACTCTGTTTTCCACTCCAGCTTTAGAAAGCGAGTCACCAAGCGCTAATGAATTCATCACTGTTGCCAACATGCCCAAATAATCTCCAGTCGCCCGATTCATGCCGTGCTTTTCAGCAGATATGCCTCTAAAAATATTACCACCGCCCAAGACGATCACAATTTGCGCTCCCAATTCTTGAAGATGAGAGATTTCTTTAGCCAAGTAATCACAAATTTCCGGGTCTATGCCATAGGCGCGATTACCTAAAAGGGCTTCACCGGAAAGTTTTAATAAAATCCGGTTGTACTTTAGTTTGTTCATTTTTTCCTTCTATTATTCTAATCTACATCGAAAAGTTATGGTTTGTAACGGACTATTGGCGGGAATAGAGGCAATATTCCAAGTAATAGTCTGGCCACTTACAGTCGATCCGGGTGGAGTAGCAATAAGATGCGCTCTCGGATTTAATACGTCAGTAATAACAGCGTTTTGAAAGACTTCGTTGCTCGTGTTCTGATAAGTGATGGTATAGGTAACAATTTGGCCGCTAGGCGACGAAGCTTTATCCACGCTTTTGACAATATTTAGATTCTTCTCGGCATATAAATTTTTAATTTCCTGCTCGGAAAGAGCTTGATTATAAACCGCTACTTCGTCGATTTTACCCACAAAATCTTTGCCGATATAAAAGTCTGGTTGAAGGTTACCTACCTCAGTCGGAAGGTTAGTGGTTATCTCTTGTTGCAAAATTCCATTGACATACATTCGCATATAACTGGCTGGTTTATAAGCTCCTGTCACAAAATACCACTTTCCCGCTTCAATGTTCAAACTTCCTGATCGTACCGGATGGGATTCACCACTATCACCAACAGAAAACATAAATAAATGCCTCGAGGTTTCGCGCGTATACTTCAAGGAGTAAACGTTTGCCTGCGAACCTTCGGCCGTGGCCGCAATGTATCTGCTCCCATCTGCGCTCATGAGCTCATCGAGTTTAACCCAAGCCGAAACTGAAATTTCTTGAGGCGTTAAAATTGTATCGTCAGTATCACAAGTTATCAATCCGCCCGCGCCACCTGTGAAATTGGCATATTTATGATTTCCGTCTGTCCCCCAACTACTATTGATAAACATACAGTGGTGATCGCGGCCGCTAATATCATTGGTTAGCGATCCAGCCTGTTCATTAAAGTCCCACTTTCCTGCCAAGTTACCAACTTTAACCGTAATAGAGTTGCTGACATTCCCCAGCGATACGCCAATCTTGTAATCTCCGGATACGCTGGGTGCCGTATATAAGCCATTTTGATTAATTGAACCGCCAGTCGCGGACCAAACTAAACCGCCGATAGAAAAGTCTTGATCATATTGATCCAGCCCTTTAACAGTAAATTGTTGTATTTGGCCTGTATTAACTAGTGCATTGTCCGGACTAATAACCAGATGAGTTAGCTGAGCAGCTGCATCGTTTACCGCAGTCACCTGGCCTGACGACTCATATACATGATAGAAATTTCCAGCCGTCGTAACGTCAACCGTAATATTTTTAACTTGTGGTGTTGTTGTATTGTCCAGCGGAATAGAAATGATCACGTTCTGGCGATTCTCGCGAGGAGAATGAGCATAAACCAACCATTCACGGTTTGGGGCTGTCCCCTTGGTTAAAGCCATCGAATAAACCGGAATCTCCTTATTCGTGTCGGGATTAGTTGTAAAATCTAGCCATGGCAGTGACGGATCAAGATTTGTATTGAGCATATACCAACGACCTAAACCATACATATTTCTAATTGTGGTATTTGTGTAGCCTTCAGTTGCTTCGATTAGATTATATGGGTGATTTTTAGAACGGTTTTCTACCAATGTACCATTTTGCCAAAAATCAGTTAATGTAGGAATATTGTAGACTCGATCAACTGTTTTAGTTAAGGCTAAAAAGTATGGCAATTCACTATCCCATGTTTGAAGCGGAAAACGAAATTCTCTCACAGAGTTAGGACGCGTCAGCCACATGGAATACTGAACCATGGCCGCGTAACGCGCTGGAGTCCATGTCTGCCCCCAACTAGCATAGGCTGTTCTTCTATCGCATGAAGCTGTTAAAGTATTGCAACAGTAGCCAGATCCAGAAGGAATATCAGCGCTACACAGAGGCTTGTGACCATCCCAAGTAATAAGTTCGAATTGATAGTTAGGCTTACGCCGATAAGTTTCTTCAAGCATAAAAATCCAGTTCTGCGATTCAATCTGCGGACTCATAGCATTGAAGTCAGTCAGAGCATAATATGGTGCTAAATAAACTTCTTCTGAAGATCCGTCCCATGCATACGGATAAGGACTAATACGCGGAACCGTGTCGCTATGGCTAATCAGATCAGGAACTGTATAAGTTGTGGGATCATTATGGCCATTACTGGACCAGCCCCACCAACGGCCAAAATAACTTGGGCCGAAAGAAGTATAAGCCGTAAAAATAGAATTGTTTTTCCAGTTTTGATTGACCAAACCATTGCGGAAGGAATCAATCATCACCCCAAAACGGTCGATCCAACCATCACCTGTAACCCGACGACGAAAGTTATACAAAGTTGATTGATCCATACCGGTATCTCGACCAGTATTTGAATACAGTTCTTGATATCTCTTAGAATAAATTGCCGAGTTATCTCCGGGACCAATTTCAGCCCAACGCATCAAACTATTTTCATTATTAGACAAGAAATTTATTTTTGGCGGATTAGGATAAATACTTTCAATAAATTGTGTTACTTTGCTACTCGCCCAATTCCCGCCCACTTCACGCCAAAAATCGATTTGTCCGGCCGGCCCAAAAGGATCAAGTTCATCAACAATAGTATTATTTGTCTTGATAAAAAGCGGGTTATTGCTGTCCATTGCCCTCGTGCCCGTAAAAACACCATTCGTGGCATCGATATCTCGATATGGAGATTCTAGCAAATCCCCATCCCATTGCGTCGAAGGAAAACTTAGAGGCAAATTCTGTCTTTGTGCTTCTAAAATTGTTTGAATGTCAAAACCACGCAAGGCCGTTTTGCCACTACTAGTTTTGGAAAACAACGGCAAATCTATCGAAAGATGATGACCTCTTTGGATCATGGCTAGTTCTTGAGTCGAAAACGCGTCTGTAAAATGTGAAAGTATAGGTAAAGGACGCGTTCCCGGATTATAGTCGGCTCTGAATTTAGGGATAAAATAAGCAATGATCAATAAAACAAGTAATATTCCCAAAAAACTCGAATATAAAATAATTCGTTTGATCATTAATTTTCTCTTCTCATGCTTATTCATAAAAGTTGTCTAGCAATACATCTAGCTTATCACAAGGAAAGAGTTGTTAGCAAATTGTTTTTTAGACTTCTTTTTGCTTGATAAATTTGATATAGCCCAAGATCAAAGCAAAAATCAGACCGACGGTTACAATCAAAAATCTAAATTTATTGTCGCTACTTTCAAACCCACGAATAATTCCGTAGAGAAGCGTCAGAATGCTCCCGATTAGAAAACCGTTAGAAAAAACGTCGGAAAAATTTTGCAAAACAATCAGCGCCAAAGCCATAAAAATAATACTGGCGGCAATGGCCATCATAGAAACATTACGAGCATGAGTTTCATTACGTTTTTGATAATCCTTAACCATTTGATCAAAGTCCTTCTGTATCTTTATTTGTTCCGCGCTCAAGCCACCATTAATTGCTTTAGTTTCTTGACCGAATTGTAGTTCGGCTGGAGTTTCCGGAAATTTTTCGGTTGGATAAAAAGCCTCAATCCCCAAGCCAATAAAGAAGGCCAACATGACGCCGAGCAAGATTGCAAAAAGAATCTTAAGCATTGTTTCCTTTCTTTTAATTTATTTTGCTTTTAAGCAAATGATAAACTGAAGGCAGTACAGACAAAACAACAATTGCTAGAATTATGGGCAGAAGATATTTATCGACATCAGGAATAATTTTACCTAAAAAATATCCACTATTTGTTAGAAGTAGAGTCCAAAGTAAACCGCCAATAATATTATTAAAAACAAATTTTTTATATTCCATTTGGCCAACTCCGGCTACAATTGGAGCAAAAGTCCGGACAAAAGGCATAAAACGAGCTAAAATAACTGTAATAGCGCCATATTTCTTGTAGAAATCGGCTGCCTTGATTAAGTTTTTCTTACTAAAGAATAAAGATTCTTCCTTATTAAATATTTTCGGTCCAACTTTTAGACCAAAAGCATAGCCGACGTTGTCACCCAAAACCGCACAAATAAAAACAATAATATTTAAAATAAAAATATTTAAAAAGTTTTGGGAAGCCAAAAAACCAGCCGTAAAGAGCAAACTGTCCCCCGGCAGGAAAAAACCAAAAAATAAACCAGATTCAGCAAAAACAATCCCGCCAATGCCAAGATATCCAACAGTTTTAATCAAATTAATTAAATTTTCTCCAGAAAAAACATCTAATATTCCCATTTAAATAATCCTAATTAATTGAGTTTACTCAATTCATTATGGCACAAATAGCCACAGATTAAAACAGTATAAACTATAAAAAAATACAAAAAAAAGAGACAATTATATTCATTGTCTCTTTTTTATTGATTGGGATTAACGACTAAGATTCGGATTTATTTGTACATTTTGAGCAGTAATACTTCCGTCGGAGTTCTGCGTGCCAACGGTCATAACCTTATCGCCTTGCTTCAAATCTGCTTTTGAACCAGCTTCCGACTTGTTAATTACCGTCGAATCAGCTAGAAGTACAATCTTAGAACTACCGTCACTCATCTTCACGGTTATACTTTTATCATCAAGGCTAGTAATTTCACCGCTTACTGGTCGCGCACCATTTTGAGCGCCTAGATTATTTTGACCCAGACGCATATTGCCGACACCGGTACGGTTAGCGAAATTACCACGCTGTTTAGTTGCCTGCGTTTTTTGATAATAAGTTCCACCATAAAAACCCAATCCTCCGACAACAAAGGCTATAACTATAGCTAAAACTAAACTAATTTCTTTCTTGACCATTTTATTTGTTTCTTGTGACATTTGTCCTTTCTTTTTACATTAATTTATTTATTTTATTCATATCGCAAAGCTTCAATTGGCGAAAGACGGGCCGCTTTCTGCGCCGGAAACCAACCGAAAACAATCCCGATTACAGCTGAAACGCTAATTGCCAGAAAGATTGAACTGACAGAAACCGTAAACGGCAAACTCATAAAATAGCTGGTAATATAACTAATTACCATCCCCAAAATCATACCAATAACTCCGCCTAACAAAGTCAGCACGATTGCCTCGGCTAAAAACTGGGCAATAATAACTTTGCGTCTTGCGCCCAAGGCCTTTCTTAAACCGATCTCTCGCGTCCTTTCAGTCACCGTAACAAGCATGATATTCATAATACCTATTCCGCCCACTAGAAGAGAAATAGCGGCTATACCAGAAAGCAGAGTGGTCAGTGTAGTAGTAACAGATGAAACAGCACTAGCCACATCTTGTTGGGAAATAATCGTAAAGTCTGCCTTTGTTGGATCGCTAAATTTATGTCTCGCTAGAAGAAAATAGCCAACTTGATCCTGGGCGGTAGTAATATTATTTTTGTCTTTTGCCGTTAATGAAATTGCCGTTAGATAGTCTATGCCGAAAAGCGTTTTTTGAGCAGTAGTAAGCGGAACGAAAATTCTATCATCCTGATTTTGAAACCCCGTTCCACCCTTAGATTCAGTTACGCCAATAACACGAAAAGCAATTTTATTTATTCTAATTGTCTGGCCAATCACGTTGGCATTTTCGCCGAACAGATCAGTTACGACTTGCGGGCCCAAGACAGTAACTTTCGATTGACTGTTAACATCATTTTGACCGATGAATGTGCCTGATTTAATATTTACACTATGAACTTCTGTGTAAGCATCAGTTGCGCCAATGATTGATGTATTTGTATTATTTTTTCCGCCAATAACTTGACCGCGCTGTGATACTTCTGGCGAAACTTTAGTAATTGTATTAATTGTTCCCGAGCTTTGAATTGCGTTTGCATCTTCCAGAGTCAGTGTTTTGATCGAGCCGGCCGCACCGCGGATATTACCAGACGTACTTGCTCCGGGAGAGATGGTTAAAAGATTTGCGCCTAATGTAGAAATCTGATTTTCAACTGAAAGTTTAGCTGATTGGCCGATCGAAATTAGAGCAATAACTGCGCCAATACCAATAACAATTCCTAATACGGCTAAAGCAGTACGGGTTTTCTGTAAGCTCAAAGCTTCAAAAGCGGAAGCAATAATTTCACTCAAATTTGACATATATTTTCCTTATTTTCTTCTATCTTCGACAATGTTACCATCTCTCAAAGTGATAACTCTATCCGCATAAGCAGCAACAGTCGGCTCGTGCGTAATCATCACAATTGTTTTACCTTGTCGATTAAGTTCCGTCAGTATCTCCATAATTTCTTCGCTCTGACTAGTAGCCAAATTACCGGTTGGCTCATCGGCCATAATAATCGCGGGGTCAATTGCCAGTGACCTGGCCATGGCCACACGTTGCTGCTGACCGCCAGACAGTTGACTTGGCGTATGATCAATGCGATCCCCTAAATCAACTAATTCTAGAAGTTTTTTGGCCCGTCCCGGTCTCTGATTTTTAGGTACGCCAGCGTAAAGCATAGGCAACATCACGTTTTTCAATGCCGTAGTTCGGGGCAATAAATTAAATTGCTGAAAAACAAAACCAATTTTACGATTTCGGATTTCGGCTAATTCGTCTTCTGAAAGTTTCCCCACCTCTTTGCCGTCAAGTTTATAGCTGCCGGTCGTCGGCGTGTCCAGTAAACCTAATATATGCATCAATGTTGATTTACCACTCCCAGAAGGCCCAACGATGGCGACAAATTCTCCTGTTTTAATTTCAAGATCAATTTTTTCTAGTGCAATAGTTTTAACATCACTAGTTTCGTAAATTTTAGAAATACCACTAATTTTAATCATATTAGTTTCCTGGTCTACCGCCAAATGAGCCACCGCTCGAGCCTAAACTTGAAGCCCCACCAGTTCTTGTAGTTCCGCCGAATACAGATGAGCTGCTGCTTGTCGTAGTCGAAGTCTTGGTTACTGTACTAGTTATAACTTCTTCTCCCTCGGTCAGACCGCTAGTAATTTCAATTGCTTCGTCTGAATTCATGCCTACTTGAACAGTTTTCGTTTCAGCCTTACCATTAGCCAAAACTTGAACTGTATATTCGCTGCCGGACTGGGTTACAGCCGCCGAAGGTACAGATAAAACATCGGTTTTCGTTTCTAAAATAATGTTGGCAGTCGCAGACATATTTGGTAAAACATTGTTATTTTGCTCATCAAATTGGATAGTCACGGGATAATTCGTCACATTTGAACTTGTTGTTCCGGTTTTATTGATTGCGACAACTTTTCCGGTAAAAGTCTTGTCATTAAAAGCGTCGAGGGTCATGGTTACTTTTTGATCAATGGCAATTTTGATAATATCGCTTTCGGAAACATCAACGCTAATCAGTGGGTTCATTTTATTGGAAATAGCCATCAAACTATTAGAACTAGTTGTATTATTTGAACCAGAAGAGCTACTATTCGAAGCGAGCGTCATGCCTTCGAAAACATTTAAACCGCTGATGACACCGGTGATTGGAGAAGTGACAATCGATTTAGTTTCATTATAAGCAATTGAAGCAGACGAAAAATCCGCTTGTGCTTTTTGAATAGCGGTATCGGCATTATTAAATTTTTCCTGAGCCACAGCTAAATCGTTTTGAGCCTTTAAAACCGCGCCAGCCGGAGAGTCATAATTTTGTTGTGCCGTTTCTAAAGCTGCCTGAGCCGCTTCAAGCTTTAATTTAAAAATTGATGTTGTTGTAGGGTTGGCCTCGTGAGCAATAACTTTTGCATAATTTTTCTTAGCTAGCTTTAGATCATCTTTAGCTGTTGCCAGTTTAGTCGCCAGAGAAGATTTTGATTCTTTGCCAGCCGTATTATTTGTTAGTTTTGATTGCTCTAAGTTGCTAGCTAGGGTATTTTTATTGGTTTCCGCATCATTCAAAGCGGTTTGAGCGGATAAATATGTAGCATAAGCTTTAGCCTGGGCTTGCAGACCATCGTCGTCAAGATCAATTTGAACCAATCTCTGGCCTTTGTAAACTTCCTGGGCGTCCTTTACAAAAACAGAGCTCACAACACCTGATGCCTGCGTATTTACGGTATAATAGTTAGTATCAGTTACCGTTCCCGAGGCTGCAACCGAGGACACAATCGTACCCTTTATCACTTTTGAAGTCACGTAAGTCGGAGTATTATCTTGTGTCTTATTTTTATAAACAAAAAAAACAATAACTGCCATTACAATTAAACCAGCAATAAACCAATACTTCTTTTCTTTGATAAAAGCTAACATAGTTTTCCTCTTAATGATATTTGATTAATTTAATGATAAAATTACTAACTGAAAATTAGCTTAAAATAACAACTGATTGAGAATTAATCAAAAATATGATAAACTATTTTCAGCTGTTTTTCAGAAAGATTTATTTATACTAAATTTATAGGAACGTGTCAAATGAGAATATTAATTGTCGAAGATGATCACAAGATTGCCAATGCGACTAAAAAAGGGCTTGAACAAGATTCTTTTGCCGTTGATATTTCTTATGATGGCAAAGATGGCTTAGGCCAAGCACTTACCATTGATTATGATTTAATTATTCTTGATCGCATGTTACCAGAAATTGACGGGATTGAAATATGTAGAATCTTGCGCGAAAAAAATAACCATACCCCAATTTTATTCTTGACCGCCAAAGATACAGTGAACGATCGGGTTAACGGTCTAAACGCAGGAGCAGATGATTATCTAATTAAACCTTTTGCGTTTGAAGAGTTATTGGCCCGCATTAAAGCACTGCTTAGAAGACCGGAGAATGTAGTGAACAATAAATTAAAAATAAAAGATTTAATTTTAGACGAGCAAAGTTTAGAAGTAGCCAGAGCAGGAAATACCATAAAAATTTCGAATAAAGAATTTGGTCTTTTGCGCTATTTAATGAAAAACAGCGGAAGGATACTAACAAAAGATAACATTATCAGTCATGTTTGGGATTATGATGCCGACATCCTTCCTAATACGGTTGAAGTTTTTATTAAAAGTTTAAGAAAAAAAATAGATGAACCGTTCAAAAAAGAAAAAAAATTAATTGAAACCGTCAGAGGTTTCGGTTACAGAATGAAAGCAGAATAATGACGTTCAAAAAAGCTTATTTAAAATTAACTTTATTTTATGTTCTCATTGTTATGGTTATTAGTCTTGTCTTTAGTTTTACTATTTTTAATATTTCCGCAAGAGAAATTTCACGCGGTTTTGGCAAAGAAAATAAAATTTTCAGGGATTTGCAAAAAAATGGCGGTCCGCCATTTTCAGAAGAGATGCGTTTAGCCCAAATTGAAGAAATAAATCGAAACTTAAAAATGAATTTAATATATTTCAATTTATTTATTCTAGTCATCTCGGCAATCTCAAGTTACTTTTTGGCGCAAAAAACTCTTGAGCCAATCGAAGAAGCAATGCTAGCACAGACTCGTTTTACCGCCGATGCCTCCCATGAACTCAGAACGCCCTTGGCAGCTATAAAAACAGAAATAGAGGTAGCCCTCAGAAATAAAAAATTAGGCACAACTCACTTTAAAAAATTGCTTAAAAGTAATCTTGAAGAAATTAATAAATTAGAGTCGCTTTCATCTTCGCTTTTAAAATTGGCTCGAGCAGACGTTAAAGCAGCAAATAATTTTACGATTATTGATCTTGAGGAAACAATAGCAGAAGCCTACAACAAAGTTGAAAAAATAGCTAAAAAGAAATCGATCAGTTTTAAAACAGATTTAAAAGCCTTAAAAATTTTAGGCGATCAGATAAGCTTAACGGAACTTTTTGTAATTTTATTAGACAATGCTATCAAATATAGTCACGAAAAATCAAAAATATATATTGAAATGGCAAATGCTAATAAACGAGTCGTGATAAAAATCAAAGATCTTGGTATTGGCATTAAAGCTTCGGATTTGCCGTATATTTTTAATCGATTCTACAGAGCTGATTCCTCAAGATCAAAAACACATGTTCCTGGTTTTGGGCTAGGCTTGGCACTCGCTAAAGAAATTATTGATTACCATCATGGAACAATTAATGTTAAAAGCGAGCCCAATAAAGGCACTGAATTCACAATTAGTTTTCCTCTGAAAAATATTTAAGCAAAATTTCAGACAAATATTTTATACTAGATTCGGTCGATAAAATTAACTAGAAAGAAAAACATGAACAAAAAATTTATTATTCCATTGGCAGCCTTGGGCTTTTTAGCAATTGTCGGTACATCATATTTTGGCATTGCTAAAGCTGCGGAAAACAACAATAATCGAGATAACATGGTTCAGCAATTAGCTCAGAAATTGGGGCTTGATCAAACTAAAATTCAAACTGCTATGGACGAAATTCGAGCCGAACACCAAGCGGTAAGAAAAGCCGAAGTGGAAACAAATTTGGAAAAAGCCGTAAATGATCAGGTTATTACAGCGGAACAAAAACAAAAGCTTTTAGAGAAAATGACTGAAAACCAGGCTGAAAAAAAGCAGCAAAAGGGCGAGATGCGCCAATGGGCACAAGATAATGGCATAGATATGTCAAAGCTCAAAGATTATGGTTTTGGCAAAGGTCCACAAAAAGGAATGGGACCACGATCAGAATAGGTTAAATTCCCTCCGAAAAAAAATAGACCCAAGAAAATATCCTTGGGTCTATTTTAATTAGTCGCCGCCGCCAGTTTCGATACATCATTTTTACATATATTTTTAGTTGAAACCTTGGTTACGAAAAGTCTCATCGGCTTGATACTGATTTGTGCCTATCCTCCAAATGAAATAGCCCGATTCTTTTAAACCCCCACCAGGTCCTAGTAAAACATCAACAGCGGCATGATCATATTTAGCGCTTTCCGTTTCGACTTGGCAAGCCAGCCTAACCTGCTGACCAAACTCAAGCCCCATTTTTTTCAAAGGAAAAGCGCCCATCAAATAATTTGTGCCACTTCCACCATCAACATTGCTATCGCGCTCTTCATGAGTCATGCGCGCATTTTCAGGCCAGGTAATGCCAGTCGCCCCATAAGCATATTGAGTATCAATCGCACTAAAGCCAATCTTCGGAGTCCAACCAGAGTTTAGATGCATCACTTGGAGGTCCATACCTTTTTCATCCATAAATTCTAACTTAGAACCAGTCGACTCAAGTGTATCTCCGTTTACGACGGGAGCTTTAGCCGGAAAACTATCCCAAAAAGTTACTTTATAATAGACATATTCTTGATCCGCGCCCGCTTGGACAGATTTGATGTCATTGAATCCCAATGGGTAAGGGTTAGAATTATTCGGCTTTTCCCTGCCCCCTGGATCTTTTTGGCCCATATTCACAAAATCATTTTGCACATCGCTCAGTGTAATTCCGGTTGCTAATGCACTCTCCGCTCTTTGACGAAATTCGGGAGAAAATTTGATCGCAAAAAAGTAATGATAGACAAAATAAGTTAAATAACAAATTATTATTATCACCAAGACCAACAAAACCCATTTAAACCACTTCCACATTAATCCTCCCTACCCTTATAAACTCCACTGCAGATATCAGGATAGTTTTGTTTAAACTTATCGTGTGCCGGAACGGCTGTCCAAATATTATTGACTCTAGTGAGCGCATCACTATCAAAATAACCAACAGGGCAAAGCCGATCAATTAGCATTGACGAAGAAGAAAATTCCCAGTGAATTTGGCCAGATGGCCCACCGGGCTCAAATTTTTGAGCCCTATCTCCTGCAAATCCAGCATAGCCGATAATTTGGCCTTGTTTTACTTTGGAGCCAAATTTGATATTGGGTTCCAAGGAATTCATTTCTTTATAGGCGGACTTATAATAAAAACCGTGGGATATTTCCAAATCTATACTGCCTTCTTGGTTCTTCCTGATAATACCAACGCGGCCATCAGCCACGGCTAAAATCGGAGTTACTTGTTGAAAACCAAAGTCAATCCCAGGGTGGCCATCTCCATCTGGATGCTCAAATTTTTCGCCCATTGGAATTAGACCAGTTGTCGAGTCATACTTTGGATGAAATGGAAGAGTTATTGAAACGTGATCATGGGGAATAAAAACAATTGGATTATTGGCTACAATAAAAAAAATAAAAATTAGTCCAACCAAAACCAGTAAAACCCATTTAAACCACTTCCGCATAACTCTCCTTAGTGCGGGAACATAAATTCACCAAGTAAAAATAATATAATCCCAATTCCGTAAATAATTGCCAGAATTTTAGCCGTAGACCATTCCTTGTATTTTATAACGGCAAGAACTCCCAAAATAAAGGACAGAAAACCACTAAGATTGAGTACTAGATTGAGCATAAAAATAAAAATTGATAGCGTAAAATTTTTGGTAATAACCGCTTCGATATTAGCTACTCCTCCGCCGATAATTAAAACAATCAGAAGAGATACAAATAAAAGTAGATCAAAAATAATCCCCAGCCAAACAGCCAGTTTCCCTAATTTAGTTTTTGGCATAATCTCTCCTCTGTTTAATTATACCACTATTTTATTTATTAAATTTAGTTCTTTTCCTGTAATCGTTCCAGAGCAACAATGTAAGCTGCCTCTCTAAGATCAACTTTATGTTTTTCTGCCGATTCATAAACCGCGTCGACCGCCTTTTTCATTTTCTGCTCGAGCTTAGTAAAAACTTTTTCTTTAGTCCATTTTTCGTGATGCATATTTTGGTACCATTCAAAATAACTGACTGCCACTCCTCCCGCATTAGCCAAGACGTCAGGAATAACCAAAACCCCTCTTTTATCTAAAATTTCATTGGCCCTTGTGGTTGTCGGACCATTGGCCATTTCTAAAACAATTTTGGCTTTTATTTTTGAAGCATTTTCTACTGTAATTGAATTACCTAAAGCGGCGGGAACTACAATATCGACAGGGAGCTCCAAAACCTCAGCCGGTCCTATATCAATCGCTTTGAGTTTATTTTTATTATTCATATCACAGACCGATCCGGCACAATAGCAACCGGCCACGAAACCTTTTTTTATTTTACAGTTGTGAAGGACATCAATATCATCAATACAGTCCGGGATGTAAACTCCACCTTTTTCTTCAGAAATTGCCACAACCTTAAACCCGGCTTCATGCAAAAACTTCGCAATAAAAAAGCCAACGTTACCAAAGCCTTGGATAGCGACAGTCAGATCTCCTGGGCGTTTACCCAATATTCTAATTATCTCTTTGAGCACGAAGGTGCCACCTAGGCCTGTGGCCTCGTTTCTACCTTCAGAACCACCCAATTCAATTGGTTTTCCGGTTACCACCGCCAATTTAACCTGATCCGTAGTTTTAGCATATTCGTCAGCGATCCAGCTCATTATCACCGGGTTAGTATTAACATCTGGTGCAGGAACATCAAGTTCTGGCCCGATCAAAGGACTAATTTTTCTCGTAAATTCACGTGTCAAGGTTTCTAGTTCTAAAGCCGAAAGTCTATGCGGATCGACTTTAATCCCGCCCTTTGCTCCGCCGAAAGGCACATCCACTACAGCATTTTTAATCGTCATCAGCATTGCTAGAGCCTTCACCTCTGCCATATCGACATGCAAATGATATCTTAAACCACCTTTGTATGGCCCACGAATATTATTGTGCTGGACGCGGTAACCTCGGAAATTTTTGATTCGCCCGCTATCAAGCTTGACTGGCACAGAAACTTCAATCGTTCTATCTGGATTTAATAATTTATTTTTCAATAATGGCTCGAGAGCAATTTTTTTTGCGGCATTCTCCAGCTGTAATTTAGTCCGTCGCCACGGGTTACTCATATATCTCCTATCATTAAATATTTTTTGTTTTTAGTTCAAAAGACGCCTTAAATTTCGACGGCCGTAAATTGAGTTCATATTGAATATTTATAATAAAACTAAACACAATGTTTAACAAGTTTTACATCTTAAATCGAGCTCAATACTTGGCTATCTTTTTGTGCGTCTAGCGCTATATCAATATTTACAAGATTGTTCGAAGACTGAAATTTTTCTCCCTTATAAGATTTTTCTTGCGTTTTAGTCGGAAAAGTATAACCATTTTTTGAAACTGTAAGCCTGTATTCTCCATCCGGCACGATGAAGCTAAAATTGCCATTATCATCTGTAACCTTTACGGCAATAGTTTTGTCTTTATCGGTCCGGATTAATCTTACAATAGCCAGATTAATGGGCCTATTTGTCCCGCTCTCAAAAACCTTACCCCAAGGGTTAATTTTTTTATTTAAAATAATTAAATAACCTTCTTCACCTTCTTTAAGTTCGATAGGACTGATTGAACTTTCAAATTCATTATCAAATTGATCTTTGCTTGTGGTGACCACGGCCTGTTTTATTTTGTTTTCTTTAATTTCGGTAATAAATAAATTTATATCCAGGCCAATTTTATCGGCAAATGATCCAAATTCCTTATTAATTAGATCTTGCTCTTTAGCGACGATATTTGCGAATGAGTCGTTATAACGAACAATCTTTAAACTTGCGTCGATCGCTACCAAAGACTCGTGCATGTTCTTTACTATCTCATCAGATGTAGTTTTAGACATTTGATACAAGTCTTCGTTAATTTTAGCAATACGCTGAATTTCCCTTTCTTTTCGTCGTAAAATCTCCATGGCATAATTTGCCAATAGCCCCAGTACTATCAAGAAAAAGTAAATAAAAAGGAAAACGACATTGAAGCCATTACTCGGCAGATTAATAATTTGATAAAAATATATTCCCGCCCCCGCCAGCGCAGCCAACGATAATGACAGAATGCCGAAGGTTAAACTAAGACTGGCCTGCAAGACTATTGATGGTACAAAAATTAATAATGCGGCTGCCTGAGCATCAGCATTAAAAAATATTATGCCGTAGGCAATTGTCAAAGTAAAAACAAACGACAGAAACGAAAGACCCGCGACTTGCACCCAGGCCCAAGCTCTTCTCATTGCCAAATAATGAACGATAAAAGTTGCCAAAATGTTAACCAAAATGGTAAAAATAACAATCCATAAAGGAACAATATTATAAACTTTAGAAAAAATAGCTATCACAATGCCAACTACAGCGATAAAAGGATAGTTAAATTTAACCAGTTTTTCAATTTCTTTCACTTCAACGCCGAGTGGACCAGTAGGCATTTTACCTCTATTTTATTATCGCTTATTTTTATTCTTTTCTCAATGAACCGCTTATCCTTTACATTTTTAAAAAATTATGTTACACTATACATTGATCAAGTTAGTTGCTCTCTGATTCTAGGAAAGAATTTTGGCGAGCAAAATCGCATTGCTTCCGAAGATTTCCGAAATATTAATTGATTTCGATGTTCATAAAAAAGCAATTCGAAATTAATTAAATACGTATTTTTATATACGTCAAAAAGGAAATTGTGTTTAGAAATTCAAAAAGTAGCTTCGGTAGAAATCGAAGCTCAAAATTTAGATCAAATAGTTCAAGCTCTAATGGTGCCAGACCAGCTTTTTTTCGTTCAAGCAATCGCAGACCAAGCAAATTCCGTGGTGAACAAATAGATATTTCCAAGTTTATTAAAAAACCGGTCACAAGAACCGAGGAACAAGCAGTCGAAATTACCAATACTTTTGCCGATTTTGGTTTCTGCAACCCACTTCAAACAAATCTTGCAGTTAAAAACTACAGCAAGCCAACACCAATCCAAGATCAAGCCATAAAACCGATTATGGAAAACCATGATCTCATCGGGCTGGCAAACACCGGTACTGGAAAAACCGCCGCTTTCTTATTGCCTCTTATTAATAAAGTTTACCAAGACCGCAATCAAAAAGTCTTGATTATTACTCCCACAAGAGAGTTGGCCTTTCAAATTGAAGAAGAACTAAGACAATTTTCTTGGGGTATGCGCATATTCTTTGCTTGTTGCGTTGGAGGGGCACCGATTTATAAACAAATCGGAAATTTGAGCCGCAATCCAAACTTTGTCGTTGGTACTCCCGGCAGACTTAAAGATTTAATCGAACGAAATTATATTAAATTAAATGAATACAATAATGTAGTTTTGGACGAAGTTGACCGCATGTTAGACATGGGCTTCATCAGCTCCATTACCGAAATGCTTAAAGCTATGCCCGAGAAAAGACAATCATTGTTTTTCTCGGCAACTCTACCACTAAAAATTCGTGGTTTTATCGGACAATTTCTCAATCAGCCGATTACTGTCGAAGTCAAAACTGGCGATACGGCTGAAAATATTGATCAAGATGTAGTTAAATATCAAAATGAAGAAACTAAATTTGATAGTCTTCGTTCAATCCTTAAAGATCCAGAATTTAGCCGCGTTCTAATTTTCGCCGAGACAAAAAGAGAAGTAGAAAAATTAACCGTCGATCTTTTAAATAATGGTTTTAAAACGGAATCTATTCACTCAAACAAAAACCAATCTCAGCGATCCAGAACCTTAGCTCAATTCAAAACTGGCCTAATTAAGATCATGGTAGCCACTGACGTGGCTGCAAGAGGCTTAGACATTAAAGATGTGACTCATGTCATCAATTACACTATTCCCCAAACTTATAATGATTACATCCACCGGATTGGCAGAACTGGCCGAGGTGCTAGCTCTGGTAAAGCTTTGACTTTTGTCGAACAAGCAAAAGCCCAACAATTCTACCAGTAAATTTTAGCAGATAGAGTTTATTTAGCCTGGACAATTTAACTATTTTATGTTAATATAATTTTGTGGCGCGGTCGTCTAGTGGTTAGGATATCTGGTTTTCATCCAGAAGATTCACGGGTTCGACTCCCGTCCGCGCTGCCAATTTCCAGATTTCTTATTTTTGGCGATAGCTTTAAAGATTTTTTCTGGTTCAATATGCAAAATTTTATCCTTAAGCAAAAGGTTCGAGCCGATTGTTTTAAGGATAATTTTTTTATCTTCCAAATCACCATTATTAAAGCGTTCTTGTGCTCGCTTACAGAAGGCAAAGACATTTTCCATGCGTTCGAGCCAAGTACTAGCCATGCGCTCGGCGTCAGCAATCTTTTCATCAATATCATCACGGTCTTTAAATAATCTAGCTTTGTTTTCTTCGTACTCTTGATCACCAATCTTTTTTGTTAATCTCATAGTGGTCAGTTCGGTAATTTGATCATGGATTGTTTCTTTTGCGCTATGAAGTTTTCTAAATAAATCTGAATGTTTCTTGCTTTCAGTCTTGTGTTCTTTGCGAGCAAATTCTTCGGCTAGTTCCAAAAACTCTCCGTCAAGTTCAATGGTTGCCAAATAATCGGCAACAAGTTTTTCTAATTCTTTAACCGGGATATACGGCTGTGAGCATTTTATTGTCTTGTGCTTTTTAGTACATCGGTAATAAACATAATGGCGAACATGGGAATCGGTTTTGTTTACTCGCAAACTTTCTTCCGCTGTAATCATCGAGCCACACTCGCCGCATTTTATTAGTCCGGTAAAAGCAAAATCGTGGCTTTTCGGTCGGGGTTTTCCTTTTTCTCGTAAAAGCGCTTGCACTTGCCAAAACTGTTCTTTAGTTATCATTGGCTCATGGTTACCTTTGTGGAGCTCGCCATTGTACTCAAACCAGCCGTAATAAAATGGGTTAGTCAGTATCCTGTAAATTGATGATTTAGTAATTGGCTTACCACCAACTTTCCGCCTTTGAGGTGTTGTTAACTTCCACTCAAGAGCAACTATTCTGGAAATATGCATCGCTGAATAATTGTTTATCAAAATCAAATCCCACATTTTTCTAACAATATGAAACCGTTCTGGATCTTTGATAATAGTTTTGTTTATTCGGTCGTTTAAATACCCCAATGGAGCGATGATCGGTGCCCAGCCTTTTTCAACTTTAGTTCTTAGTCCGCGTTTAGAGTTCATCGCAAGATCACGGATAAATTGGTTAGCCATTCCGAGTTCCACATTCATTAAAAGTACATTATCGGTCGGCAAGTACTCTTTTTCATAGGTTGCAATTGATTTGATGACGCCGGTTTGTAATAACCAGCTGATTTGTCCACCATCAACCGGATTTCTGGCCAGCCGATCTAATTTCCAACAGAGAATGCCATCGGCTTCGCCACTCTCGATTTTTGCTATTAACTGATTAAAAACATGACGCCCCGGAGCTTTAGCAGATTTTGATTCTTCTAAAATCCCGACAATTTTAGCGCCTTGTCTCTTAGCAATTTTTTTGAGTTCTACAATTTGCGATTCGATCGATTGTATTTGTCGATCTTCATCTTCTGTTGATTTGCGAGCGTAGAGTAAGTACTTCATACTTTAAAACCCCTGCTTGGCTAAGCTTGCGACCCACGCCAAAACAGGGGTATTAAAGGGTCGCAAGTAATTTATTAACTTTATCATCTCAAATTTCACCTATTTTTGTCAAACTTTCTAGTAAAAATCGGCTTTTCCATCTTCATTAGGAAATTTAAATAAGCACCCTTGGTTTTCTTTATTTTCGGTGCCTTTCTCACAATGTCCGCATTTTTAAGAAATACATCGATTCCATAGCGACGCACATTATAGAAATGGTTTTTGCAATTCTGCTTATCATCAAACTCAACGCAAATTGCATAAGCCTTTTTGTCTTCTTCTGTTTCAGATTCTGATTCAGGATCAAAGTCAGGGATATCATAACTTTCAGTGACAGGATTATTTTGGGTCTCAACTTTAGTATTTTCTTTTTCAACGTTATCATCGTTTACAACGCTTAACGTTGGTTTCTTTTTTACTTTTGCGTTTTCGATTAAGCTTTTTGGTTTTTTTATTATCGGAATCTTTTCTCCTCTTTTAAATTTTTCGAGATTTTGCTGAAACTGTTCTTTGTTTGAGATTTTAGTCATTTTTGCCCTCCTAAGTGCTTTAGTCTAATTATTTGTCGTTTAACGATAATGTATTCGTGATTTGAAATCTAAAAAGATTTTATTTATTTCCCAGATTGAAATATCAATTATTCTGCTTGTGGCTTGTATATTTAGCTAATGGTCGGAAACTATAAAGCGAACAATCTTTGTCTTGGCAATCGACCTTTTTGCCAGCGCACGCGAAACAGCGCGCTTTAATCGCGAATTCTAACTCCCGAATATATTTAGTTAGCATTTTCTTTTTAGCTGTTTTTAGATTCATCTTGTTTCCTGTCAGGGCGTCTTATGATTTTCCAAAACTCCAGTAGTAGCATTGATTTTGCCAATGCTACTTGATCGGAAAGCTCGATATTGTATTTTCTTAAATACAAAGCTTTGTACTTCTGCATCATTTCGTTTTGGTCAGCTATCGATAACATTTTCCCCTCGTTAATAAAATCCCCCGAGCTAAGAGGCAAATCTTTTACTCGGGGAACTTTATATTTGCCTCTTAATTAAAAAATAACTACATTGTTAAATGTATTATTTCAAAGAGTGCTAAATTTGTAGAAAAATTAATTAGAGTCTAGTTAGTGCCAAGTTTACGCCTTATAATTTCGTTTATTTCCGAATTACTTAATGTTTTTCCACAAGTTTGAAAAATAAATTCGTTTATTTCCTCGACATTGTTTCGGTGTTCTACGATAAAATTATCTCGATGCTCGCATTTTCTTTTTCTTAGAATTTTGATTTTTGTTTCTTTACTTAAATATCGTTCCTGTCTCAGCTTGATGTGTGTATTAAAAACCTTATCTACAAAATCCTTCAACATATCAACGCCAACATTAGGATTAATTCTAATTGAAACCGGATACATCAAGTCGTCACTTTCTTGCCAATATTTATTCTTGCATTTTTGTTTTTTATCAGTTTCATCTTCTACAATGCAAAGATTGTATGCATTTTCAAAATCGAAAGGCTTAGGTATCTCGTCAAAAACAATATAGTGGTCGATAAGATCTACAAAATCGGTATAGTGAAGATTATTTCTTTTACATAGCTCTTTTGTGGAATTTGCTTGGAATAAAATAAACTCTCGCTGATGTTCAGAACTTTTAAAGCGTTTTTTTCTCAACCTCTTGTCGTAAAGCATTGATTTATCGCGTTCATCGCGCATTACTTTTATGAAGCATTGAAAACTAACTTTTGAAATCAAATCTTTAAAATTTGCCCAGATAACTTCGTGGGCGCGAGTCGAAAATTGACTTTCGATTGAATCTTTATTTTCTTTGCCTCTCATACTTTAATTATACTTCAGTTTTGCAAAAAGCTCATTTTATGAGATAATACAGATAACAATTTATAGGAAAACAACCTAAACTCGATTTTGAGCATGGTTGAAAAGCTTACCTAAGAATAAAGACGGTCTTCCGACCGGTATCTTAGGTAAGTCTATGTCCGAAAGGATATAGGGCGTATTCGCAAGGGTGCGTCGCCGGCTCGGGAGACCATTTTTGGTACAAAATAAAACTCCCAGCTGTAAAAAGGAGTCTGTCATGTTTTATTTTTTACTTCCCGTTTTGGTGGTATCACTTATCATTTTAGTACTGGGGCTTATCAACCCAAAGATCATTCAAAAACTAATTAGCATTAAACTCAATCGAAAGAATATAGCACTCATTTTCGGCACCACCTTTTTGGTGGTTTTATTTTTAATAAATATTTCTAGTCCAGCCTCAAAACAACCAACGAAAAATACAAAGCCAGCACCAATAATTACAAGCAAAACAAAGAACCCGACGATTGATAATTTAAAGACAAGTGAAACACAAACTATTTCGGCGCCGATAACTCAAACACCACCGAAAAAGGAATACTCAGAACCTAAAACATTAAGCATTCCAAGTGGCGCAACTGCGCGATGTAAAGACGGCACTTATAGTTTTGCTCAAAATCACAGAGGCGCTTGTTCACATCACGGCGGAGTTAGTGTTTGGTTGGATTAAATAGGCCGATTTCACCATTGATTTTTTTCTTGAACTTCTTCTTATAAACTGGTAAATTAGAATTAATAGAAAATGGAGTTAGCATGTCAGATTCAATTGAAAAAAATGGCGTAGAAATATCTGGAGAGAGCACTAATTCACCCATAAATGATGGTAATCTTGAAACAGTAAAACGACCAATTGATAGAAAACCTGAAAGTATGGCGGAAATTTATGCTTTTTCTCAAACGCCACGACAATTGTTAGAGGAATATCAAACCAGACCAGAATCCTACGATCAAGATGTTAGGACTCCATTTTTAAATAGTGACGGAAAAATTGATACTGGAATTACTACCGTAGACGGCGAGTTAAAACATCGAGCATTTGTTTCATTAAAAGCGCCTGGTTGTCAAACACGAAAGGGCTTTAGAGAAAATAATAGCTGTGCAAATTGTGGTTTTTGTGTTTTTAGTGAACATTACTCCACTGGAGGATCTCCGGTCTCGTCCGAGCAATATGAAGATCAAATCAACTATGCTCTAGATCAACCAGAGGTTAAGGATTCCGAAATATTAGAATTATTTAATTCTGGATCCTTCTTTAACGATGCTGAAATATCACCTGAAGCAAGAACAAAAATTCTTCAAGCTATTGCTAGAAAATCACCAGCTGGGAAAATATTAACCGTAGAATCAAGGTTTAGTGATATTGTTGGCCAATATAGCAAAATTGATGAAGCGTTAGAATCTTTTCAATCTGACGGACAAAAAAGGAATCTTGAAATAGCATTTGGCTTAGAAACATCCGATCAAGCAATCGGACAAACAATGAGTAAATCTATTAGCGGTGAAAGGTTAGAAGAGTTAATGAGACAACTGACCGAAAGAGAAGTCCGACCTTTCATGTATATTTTAATAAAACCAGACATTATGAGCGAATCAGCTGCAATCGAAATGGCCACAGAAACAGTAAAGACAGTTGCTAAAACTGCAAAAAAAATTAGAATCCCCCAATCAGTTAAACCGCATCTTTCCGTTTCAGCTGTCAGAGTATATTCTGGATCAATGCTTGATGCTCATCCAGGATATCAAGCTAGCAAGCTATGGGCTGTAACTGAAGTTATTAAAAAACTGATTGACGAAAAGATTGATGAAAACGGCGATAACTCTTTTAAATATTTAACAATGCACCTTGGTTTAAGCGACGAAGATATGCCTATAGCCGAAGGTGGCAGCCCAAAAAACTGTGGTAATTGTGATGCGGGAATTTTGCAAGCTTTAGAGCGGTTTAATGGATCAATGGACACCAAAAAACTTAAAACAGATATTGAGGAAGCTGAAAATTGCCCATGTTTTCAAGAATGGCAAGAGCATTTAACGGATGTTCCACTTGAATCAATAAGTAAAATTCCAGAGATTCAAAATCAACAATTGGATTTAGTCATAAAAAATGAAGAAGAAACTTGGCCAGAAGGCACGAGGGCATCACGCGATAAATTTGAATCTCGTGCGAGAATATTTCCCGAAGGTTTCTTTTTAGCGTATGAGTCTGGCCACCCAGTTGGAGTTTCTACATCGGAAATTATACAATTTGATCCGCAAACTCCGATCGAGTCGTGGGAATCAATTACTAATAATGGTTTTATTACTTCCGAACAATCAGAAAATGGTGAAACTATTGGGCATAATAAGAATGGCAATGCTTTATACGTGGTTTCCGTTGGGGTTAATCCAGATTATCAAAAAAGGGGTGTTGGTTCGCAATTAGTTCAAGAACAAATAAAATTAACAAAAGAAAAAGGTCTTAAATATCTTGTCCTTGGGTCGAGAGTGCCGGGGTTACAAAAAGCGAAAGGTAATAATACCGAATTTAATTCAGAAGTTTATATAAAAGCAGTCCGTCAGGATGGTTTACCAATCGACAGTGAGCTGAGATTCTATGCTCGTAATGGGCTTAAAATTCATGAGATAAAAGCAAATTATATGGAAGATGATGCCGAGAGCCTGAATTATGGGGTTGTAATGGTATGGGAAAATCCAGATTTTGAAAATAATAGAGTGGAGGGCTAGATGAGAGGTAATTTTGAAAAGGCTGATTTTCAGGAAATCCCTGAAGATCAAGCTGAAGAAATAGCAAGTGAACCGGCAAACGCCGAATTTTCTGAAGCAAAGGAGGGAGAAACTGTGCCTAGTATGCCGATCGTTTTCTTCGATTTGCCATTTCATAGCGATCCTCACCTTAGGAACGCTTCACATGAAGATTTCGAACGTAAACAAGAAATTCCAAGAGGGGCGTTAAGTGTCGCCACTCACCTTGCAAGACGCGGTTTTGATTCAAGAGTTGTACCAATGGACGCCTTGCTTAATCCAAAAATGGCGCAATTAGACGAAGAACAACAAACCGAAAAATTTGCAGAAATAATGCTGGCGACAGTAAAAGAGAAAATCGATAAGTATAAACCCAAAGTAATCGGTATTAGCTATATGTTTTCTCCAACTCAGGCAACATTGCTTAAGCTGACCGATTATCTAAAGGAAAATTATCCAGATTTAATTATTGTCGTCGGTGGAAATGCGGCCACCTTTGAAAGACAAGCTGTCGAAAACGGACAAAACACCAAAGCTATCTTGCTCGATCCAGACCAAGGAAGTGTTGATATAGTTGTTGATTATGAAGCTGAACAAACCATGTCCCAGCTATTGAAAAAACTAGATGAAAACGAATATGATTTATTAAAATTAGATTTAGCCTCTGTCGCAGGCATTAGCTATTGGGAACAGGGAGATCTTGTTAGGACTGGCAGACGCGAAAGGAATCAATATTTAGATGAAGGAGAAAATGCTGGTGGTCTAGACTATGATAAAATCGAGGAGTTTGAAAATTTAGATCTCCGCGATTTCAATAACTACACAATGTTTAGCCGAGGTTGTCTAGGTTGTTGCCAATTTTGTACAAGCCCCGCATTTTGGGGAAGAACAGTCACACACATCGGACTAGAATCATTTAAGCATGAATTAATGACTGTCGCCGATCGAGTAAGTAGTTATAGTGAGAGTTTAGACAGGAGTAGCGATAGCGAGGATGTTAAAAATCAAGAAAAACAGATAGGACTTCTCGATGACGATATATTCTTAGAATTAAGTTTCCATGAAGGTAAAGTCATTAGCGGTAAAGAAAAAACAGATTTAATTGCTGCTGGCCGAGAAGCAGAGATTGAAACTAAAACCATTTTTGATATTTTGGAGCCTGTACTGCAAGAGATTAAAGACAAATACTCAGATGTAAAATATATGGTACAGACAAGGTATGCTCACTTCAGAGAAGAAGAGCCAGCCAAGATTTACGAAAATGGTCCATCTGAAGAGGAAATAAATTACGCCTCGTTACTAGAAAATAGTTTGATCAAACAAAATGATGAATATCTAAGACATATCAAAGAATTGGGTGTCGAGAGAGTTTACCTTGGCATGGAAAGCGCCAACCAACCTGTTTTAAATACCATTCGGAAGAATACATTTATTGATTGGCTAATTCCAGTTTGTCAAAAAATAAAAAACGCTGGATTAAAAGTTGGTCTTTTCTGGATTATAGGATTACCAGGTGCAACAGAAAAAGCCGAAGATGAGACTATGGAAATAATAAAATTCCTAACCGAAAACAATCTCGTTGATGAATTCGAGCCTCACATCTTTGTGCCATTGCCTGGATCGGCAGGCGCCGCTTCGAATCGTATCAAAAGAATCGAAGGTAGAGATGCTGCAAAAGAATCCTATATCAGCGGTGAGCCAGTTCATCAATGTGTTGACGAAAATGGCCAAGTTACACTTACTGCAGATCAAATGAAGAAGTACTATACTGAAGCCAATAGTTTAAGCAGGAATATATAACTTTAGCAGAAACAGATATACGCCCTTGCGATTTCGTGAGGGCGTTTTTAAAAAGTAGCAAAAATAAAAACGCGCTAATAGTATCGTTGTAACGTTATAACGTTACTATTTATATTTCAACGAACAACGTTCAACGTTAAACGTTGGATTAATAAATAAAACTACGCACAACGAAAAAATGAAAGCTACGGCAAAAACATGAAATTAACAGATTAGCGATATAGCAATGAAACGATGTTCGAACGTCTCAAATAAGATAAACTTAACAAATATTCATTTTTTAGCGAAAGCAAGTTTGATGCAGCGGGGAGCATCGGCAAGCTTCCCCGATGCGTTAAACTTGCTTAGCTCCCAATTTAGTAATTAATAGTAATTATTCCCCTAATGATAAATAGTTCCTTCCTTCGGCGCCACGCGCCGCCGTGAGGGTGCAGGGAGATGACTTCTCCCTGCAATACAAATGGATTGCGGGATTATTCCATTTGGCAAACGAGCAAAAAGTCCCAATACTTTTTGCCGCCAAAAAACCACCTCTTTAATTTTTAATAGTGTTTTTTGGGTTGGGAAATGTCGAGTTTTGCGGACAACCACCGGTTTGGCAGGACTTTGTTCGTAAAACTTGCATTTCCCGAATTTGCCAATAGGATAATAGTCGAAAAGCGCTCCCGTGGCGGACGGGAAGCTTTTCACACAACGAACCCCGCAACATATCATCATTATTTAAAGGTTCCCTTCCTATCGGCATTGTCACAAAAAATATGATAGTTAGATAAAATATAGATCTCGTTTTTTGTGACATAATGCCGCTTCATACACGGCTCGCAAGCCGTGTTCCATATCTTAATATCACCAATCAATATCGAATAGCCGGCGGAGCAAAGCGACGCCGTTCCCTATAGCGCCCTCTTTTCAAACCAGTTGCTCGGTGATATGGTGGTAACAGAAGGAAAATCGAGATGGCTATCAGAGAGATATTTATCAAAAAAGTCAAAGATTTGATTGTCGAAAATCATGCCAAAAGCAATGACTCTTTTATTTTAGGTATCTCTGGTAAGTGGGGTGAGGGTAAAACAAAATTTCTCGATGATTTAGAAGAAGAGTTAGGCAATCCTTATGCTGTTATTAAATTATCCCCTTGGAAATATGCCTCTGATAAAACAGCCTTTTTGAGGCATTTTCTTGACGAGTTAAACAAAAAAACCGAAAAGAAAATCGACTTAGATAAGCTCTATTGCGATGTGTCAGAGAACAAACTAATCTTTCCTTGGTACTATCTTTGGATTGGGTTAGGGGTTTTGATATTTATTTTTCTGATAATTAGTTATCCCCATTCTTTTGGGATCAATCGGCCGCTGAATCCAAATTCCTTTGTTCAGAGTATCTTTATCAAAAATGTAATTAAAACGGCAAAATACTTATGGATCCCAGCGCTTTCCATTGCACTATTACCGTTATTGTTAAAAATAATTACTTTTCAAAAAAGCAATCATGCAATTTCAATTCTAACCGATTTTGATAAGATCCTTGGCCAGCTATTAAGCAACATTTACAAATACGTCATCGTATATGTTGACGACCTAGATAGAGTTACTCCTAAAATTGCTCGGGATGTGTTGGACGATTTGAGGACTTTTTTTGATAAGAAAAATCTTTCTTTTATCGTTACCGGTGATCATTCCGTACTCGAAAGATATATTGGACAGGACATACTTCCTAATAAAGAAATGGGGGAACAAGTAGAAGAAGGCCGAAGATACCTTAAGAAAATTTTTAACATTTACTGGCGACTATTACCGCCAACAAATGCCGAATTTGATGTGTTTATCGAGGAAGAGGTTCAAAAAAGGGCTGATAAACTTGCCTCAGTTTTTCAAGAGGAAGGATTAGCGGCTTTGAAAACTTACTTACGAAAATACTTTGAAAAAAATTTTCGACAGGTGATCAGATTCCTTGATTATATCGTTTTCTACTTTGATGCTATCAAAACACAAATTGAGTCGGCGGAAATTAAAGAAAAAGAAATTCTTTCAGATCTAACGCAACATCCTTTACTGGTCGTTAGGATTTTACTGTTTCAAGATATTTGCAATCCTTTATATGAGGCTATTTTAAAAAATCCTAAACTGCTTTATACATTGGAAGAGCATGCCGACAAGGGCGATATCAAACCAATCGAGAATGAAATCAGTAGCGTCCGAAAGGAAATGTCATCTTCTCAAATACTCTTAATGCAACAGCTTCTCCAGGAAGAAGAGAGATTTTTTAACAAGCAATCTTTGAGGGTAAACAATCTTGAGCCTTTTCTTTATATTTCGGCTGATCAAAATTGTTTAGATATGAGAGGAGCTTCAGCGGAGGACTTTGTTAATTTCTTAAGAAATTCAAAAGTCGAATTTGCAAGTAATGCTTTGATAAGCGGTGGAACCTCGCGAATAACTGAAAATGTTAATCTTGCTGCTACCAATTATGGCTCTTTGGCCGCCATAGAAGAAAAAACTAAATATCTAGAGACCCTTTTTGGTGCTTTACTAACCGTGCCAGCGGATCATATTTCGCATAAATTATTTGCCGAACAGCTAGCAGGGGTGGATTTAGCTGACTATTACGCACAAGCTCCCAATTATGAGCCAAGAATGAAACTTTTTATTTTATTTTGGCAGTGGCTAGATCTGATTGCAGAAAAAGATTGGTTTGCTTCACTAAATGATACTTATTTAAAAAAGTACCCCCTTAATTTCGCTGAGGATTTTGACCAATTCCAAACAAATAGTGCCGGTATTTTTACAACAAAAGTAATGGCTAGGTGGTTTAACGATTACTACCCTAAAAATATGCAAGATTGTTTGAACAAGATTACTTCCATTGCTCCACAGTTAAACATCGAATGTTTGAAGAATGAAATAAAGGGTTTGGGCGAGGATTTGGCTAACAACACAATAACTACAAGCGGCACCGAAAGAGACAAAAGATTCGAGATACTTAAAAATTATATTTCCGGCGGGATCGAATTATTTACTCCTAAAATTTTAGAAAAGATTAGAAATCTAGATCATGATTTTTGTGACTGGTCGCTTAGCAAGGCCGGCGATGGAAAAATTGTTTGGTCGAGAGAACAAATCGAAAATCAGCTCATTGAGATGGTTTTTGATGGTGCAAGTGTAGATCAATTAAAGGTTATTTTTGAATTCGTGTGCAATAGAATTAGCCAACTCAATGAAAAGTTTTGGGATAAAATTGCTAGTGATCACTTGGATACTTTTCTTGATGGACTACCAATTTTAATTAACGAAGGGTATAGTAATATTGCACCTTCTGAAGCTAAAGCTAACCTTCTTTATAAGAGTTTAATTCAAAAAGTCTCTGCATTACAAGATCCGGTAAAGCAAAATGAATATGTTTCATACATAGACAAGAAACATTGGCTTTGGGTAAATCTCCCTCAAATTAATAAAAAGTTTTTGCCAAAGAAACTTCACTTAAAAGATACTGTTGACGCGGTAAAAAATAGTTGGTCTTAAGAGCTTAGCAGCGGTATTTCTTTCGTAAACTCTCCGAGAGCCGTGCGAACATCGACTACGAGCCGCTACCAAATGGGACATGATTATTCAAGACATCCAAAATACTGGTGTAGAAGGGGCTAATTTGGGTGTTCGAATAGCCATTTCCCGACCATAGCAATCCAGAGGGGTATATCGAACACAACAAGATTCTCTTCTGTTCCAAATCCGAATCGATATAGGTTTGCGAGATGTCAGTCAGTTTATTTTTAACAAATTTCGAAATTGCCTCTAAATTATATTTTTGGATCAGCTCGTCGTTCTTAGCGATTTGAAGGGTTTTAATTTTCTCTTCCACGATTTTGTTTTGTTCTCTAAAAATTTCATCGGAATAAATCCCGGCGACATTTTTTTCGATTAAGGCCTGGCGAAATTTATACAACTCGGAAAGTTCACCATCGGCTTGGTCTCTTCGTTTTTGCCAGGTAGCAATTCTCTCATAATATTTTTTGCGCATCCATGCATTAAATAATTCGACTGTTTGATCGGTTAATTTGATGTTTTCTAATTTCTCAATCGTTGCCGATTCCATTGTATCAACTGCAACATTTGAAGCTGAACCACCACAACGATTTCGGCAAAAATAATAGCCATAGCGTTTTCGTTTGCCTTTGCTCCACCCGCCCGTAAACGAAGTCCCGCATTTTGCGCATTTTACAATTCGGCGCAAGGGAAAATCAGGATTATCTTTATTTCTCCTCATAAGCGGCATCGAAATACTATGATTCCGACCGTCTAGAATCGCCTGTACCTTGTAATATTGCTCCTCGGTAATCATTGGCGTATGCTGGCCATTAACTTCTTCTCCGTATCTTTCAGAGGTTATTTTCCCGGCATAAAATTTATTGCGAAAAAATCTGTTGACGGTTTGCGGCCTCAGCATGAATTCTTTGCCTTTTTCTTTCCGACCGCCTCTTAGACCCTGTTTGTTCATAATCACGGCCATTTCCCGCAAAGTTTTTGCGCCGGTGGCCATTAAATCCCAAGCTGATTTCATCTTGTCGAAAGTCTCGCCATCTTTAATGGCATAGCCGTTTTGATTGATATATCCGAGCGGAACATACCCGTGGTTTAACCCGTTTAGAAATCTGGCTCTAAGTCCGTTTCTGCTTCGTTCGCCACGCACGTCATTATCCATTTGAGCAAAACCGGCCAGCATTGTTTCGACAAATTTTTCTGTCGGACTGTTGCCGGTCGGCTCCGTTGCTGAGACCAATTTAATTTCACATTCGGCTAATTTTTTCCTGATTGCTAAATAATCCGATGTCTGACGAGAAATGCGGTCTAGCCGATAAACAATCACCGCGCCGATGTCTCTCTTATTCTTGCGGCAGAATTCCAGCATTTTAATTAGCACCGGTCGCCCCTGAATAGTTTTTGCCGATCGCCCCTCCTCGCGAAAAACTTCGAGGACTTCCAGCCCTCTTCTTTCAGCTTCTTTTCGACAAATGTCTTCTTGTGTATCAAGCGAATAATTATCAACCTGTTCTTCAGTTGATACTCGTAGATAAATTAAAGCTTTGCCCGACGATTGCTGCACTTTCCCAAATTGTTCCATTTACCCCTCCTTTAATAACTGTTTTAGTGTTTTATTTTCAAAAAGTTGCTTCTCAAAAATGTCCAGCCAAGCTTCAAGCAGGGTTTGAAATTCGGTAATATAGGTTTTTAGTTCTTCGTCGGAAAGATTGACGACCACTTCTCCTAAAATCTGCCTGGCCTGTTGGATTCGATTTTCTTCTTTAGTCCCGACGAATAAATTATTGAGAGCCGATTCAAGAGTTGTTTTTTGGTTAAAGAGTTCATTAATGACCGGTTCCTTTGGCGATATAGTTGTTCGATTAGCTTGAGTAGACGGATTGACAGAAGTCGGAGCAATGAATGCCTCGATGTTTAAAAGTTGTGCTTGAACTGGTGCCATCTACCCTCCTGACTATCTTTATATTTATAGCATACTATAGATATATTTATAGTGTCAAGAGGGGAATTAACAGGTTAGAGAGCTAATAAAATCTCGGTTATCCACAGAATCGAACACTTAAAATTATGGCTCGCCGGTTAAAAAGACTCTTGGATTAACCGGTATTCCAAATACTCTTATTTCAAAGTGCAAATGAGGGCCGGTTGACCAGCCGGTACTGCCTCGAGTTCCTAAAATCGCGCCGGCATCAACTTCTCGCCCTTCAGATACATTGATGGTATCAAGGTGAGCATAGACAGAAGTAATAAAATGGCCGTGATCGACTTTAACATATTTGCCGTAACCAATCGAGGATATTCCAATTTTAACAACTTTCCCCTTTGTAAAAGCAATGACCGGATCGCCGATTTCTCTATTCGGATCGGCGATATCAATTCCGGTATGAAACAGTTGAAATGGCGAATGCTGGCCGAATTCAAGGGTGACAGGCCCATGAATAGGCCATGTGGCGACTTGATCGACATGATCGATTATCTCTCCGGTAGCAGGATCTTTAATATCGACTTGAGCAGTTTGAGGATTTGGAAAAACCAAGGCCCCGGAAATAATATCTAGCCCCGCCTGAGTTAAAATAAGAACGGCAAAAACAGGTAGTAAACAAATTACGCCTAAAGTAAAAAATATCAACCGAATCTCTTGTTTCATTGAAAAAAGAGCGGCGATAAGTTTGATCGTTTGCGGGTTCATCGTTTTTTTGTATATAGCTCGGAAGGATCGGTCGTAATTAAGGGGTGCTCCTCTTCCGAAGCCATAATCTTAACAGCCACATGGTGCTGGTCGGCGACAATCAGAGCTTCGCCCCGCTCGCAAGTGAGAAGGAATCTTTGTTCATATTCGCTGAGACGAAATTCCGAAGCCACGCCTTTGATAGTGGTGGTATCTTGTCGCATTAGAATCCGGAGAGCACTTTGTGAAGCGATCGCTCGACCATAAACATTGCCTAAGAAATCGTTGGCCTGCTGGGAGATAATAGAAACGCCTAAATAATACTTTCTGGCGCGCCGCACCAATCCGGCAATGAATCGGGCGCTTTCTTCGTGCTCCAAAAGAAGCCAAGCTTCATCGATGACTAATATCCGTTTACAAGGGTTGCTTCTAACTTTGTTTTGTACGAATTGGGCGATGACCAAATGCATAATCTGGCGCAAGGATTCTGGTAAATCCTTGGTAACAAAAACAACCAGCCGATTATCCATTTCTATATTTGTTTGAGCATTGAAAACTTCTGATAATGATCCTGTGGTGTATTTTTCCAATCTTCGGCAAAGTTTAGCCTGTCTAAGCGATTTGAGCATAAGATAAAAATCATGCAAAACAGGATATGACTTGCTATCTCGTTTTCTTGCACGTTTCCCTGACCAGCCGGCTTTTTGATAGGTTTTGATAATCGCTTTGTCGACGACCGATTTTTCTTCCGGCGAGAGTCCTTCGGCCATTAAAGAAATGATTTCAGTGAGCGACTGAACATGATCGGCAAAGCTATCTGGTTCGGTAAAAGCGTTGACCGATAAATCGAAGGGATTGATTTTTTCTCTCGAATGCACTGAAAGCTTAATATATGTTCCTCCTACTGATTGGGCCAATTGGCGATATTCTCGCTCGGGATCGATGACGATTACTTCCGTGCCCTGCATTAAATGGCGCAGTATTTCAACTTTGGCGGTATAGCTTTTGCCGGCGCCTGATTGGGCGAATAATATACTGTTGGCGTTCGGCAAGGCGAAACGGTCTAAAATAACCAAAGAACTGTTTGAGCGGTTAATGCCATAAAGCACGCCTGATTCCTGAACAAGCTCGGAAGAAATAAATGGAAAGGTCAAAGCGGCCGAGGAACTGTCCAAGTTTCTTTTTTGCGCTAAAAGATTATCACCTCTGGGTAAAACTGACTGCAAACCCTCGATTTGCTGGAATATAGCCGGTTTGGTATAGAAAAGGCGGGTCGCTAAAACGGTTTCTAACAGCTTAATCGTTTTATCCAGTTCGTGAAGAGTTTCGGCTGATAAAGTAATGTAGAGAGAAATCTGAAACAGGTTCTCCTGTCCGCGCTGAATTTTATCGCGCAGTTCGGTCGCGGAGTCTAGTGGATCCAAAAGTTCCGCGCCAATGATTTTGCCTGCCTGTTCCATTGCTCTCTTGGTTGAGGTAAGCTCGGTGATCTTCCGATTTAGTTTCGGCAAAGCCAGAGTCGCCTCAACCGGCTCGATGTGATAGGAAATATCGACATTGTGGTTAAAATTGATTAAGTGATTGAGCCAGCCGCTCGAAGCGGTATAAGGATAGCCGGAAATATACAGAGTTTTGACATAGCGATCGTCTATTACCAAATAATCGCGCTGCTCCTCAAGGCCGGCGTAGGTAATAAAATCTAATTGATCTTGTTCGCCATAGTGAAAGTTTAAGGCCTTAAGCTTTTCTTTGGCGTTGTTCTTTGTTTTTGGTTTCTTTTGTTTGATTTTAGAAAAAATTTTGATCATTTGTATTCCTCGCGATCGCCTGAGTTAAAGGTTGAAGCTTGGCTTGCTCCGGGCGATAAAAACTATAAAATAATTCGAGTATTTCCAAGCTGTTTACGGGTCGGGCGGTCATACCAAGCCTTTCCAATCCTTTGGCGATAATTTCTTGTTCAAGCATCAGCTGCTGCTTAGCAAAGGCAAAATCATTCGCCGATTTGCCTTCATACGGGATTACTATATAAAAGCGTCTAGATAAAATTTTGTTGCCGGCAACCAGCTTGCGGATAAAAGCGCTGTAATATTCCAACTGCTTTTGGTAAACTTCCGAAGTTTCATTTGATCTTGAAGCTTTAAGGTCTTCCAGATATTGATCGATATCTAATTCCCGCACTCTGATCAATATTTGAACAGGCTTTGTCAAACTATTTAAGAAAGCCTGAAAGGTATCGACGATTACGTCTTGCTCGGCTTCACTTTGCAGTTCAAAGTTAAGCGAAGAGGTGGCCATAATCAGGCGATAGCGGTTATTCGGCAAAACCAGAATGCCGTCTCTGACTTCCTTGATTCCGATCTGGGTTCTGGCGGAACCTTTTTTAGCGCTTGTTCGTTTTGAGTGAAACATCTATACCTCCCTTTCTGGCTATCTTAAAAGATAGCGTTAGAAGCGGATTTTTAAGCAGCTGTTCGACTTTAATTTTTTCAGCTGTCTCCAAAGTATCAATTTTTGGTATTTTCTTTTTTTCTTCAGCTTCTTCTTCGGTTATGATCTTTTCTCCAATTTCGACATAGCCGTTTCTTGCCGACATATCGTTTTTGGTAAAGATATAATATCTCGGCCGGGCATAAAATCTTAAAAAGATTACAAGCCAATCGGCTAAAATCCTCCCCCTAAAGCGGATCGCTAATCCGCCGAAAAAGATAAATTGCAAGGCGATTAAAATCAATTTGATGACGCTAAAATGCATTTTCAAAGGAAACAATACATAAATGGCGGTGCCGGTTAAAAGCGGAATTACCAAAAGAACAATTTGAGGAAAGGTAAAATTGCCGGCAATTCTGTCTTCAACCGTTGTTATTTGGGCTGGCACGACTGTTGTTTTCATGCGGGTCTCCTTGCACCTTTTACTTCATTGACGGTCGTTGATTTGCTAACCGCCGATGTATTCGAGCTCACAATATTCATTATTTGGGTCGCCATTTTTTTGACGGCGCCGGAAGCTTGCGAAGTCATGGCGATTTGTACTCCCATTGCCGTTGACTTAAGCATTAGAGAAAGCATCGCGATTCCAATTAGAACGGAAATAATGGGATTGGCGCCGGCTTGGTCGGGAATTGTTAGAAAAGCCGAAGCCAGCTGGATAATAACAACATGGACAAACATTATAAAAATCGTCACAAAATATATATTGATTGCGTTCTCGACAAAATTGGTGAATCTTGGCACCAGCCATAAAAGACAAACGAGCGGTGAAACGACCGCGCCGAAGGCCAGTATCATTAACCGGCTGATATAAAATAAAAGCAGAACTACGGCTAAGACCACGAAAATCACCATGAATATCAGTGTCACAACAGCCGTCGTCCCCGAAACTAAAGCAGCTGGATTAAATGCGTTTAGAATCCAGGCCTGACCGATACCGCCGGTGGCATGTAAAACGGCGTTGACCATAACTTGGCAGAGCTGGATAATCCAATCTATTAAAAAAATAGACGCATTAGCGCCGATGAATGCGAGAGCGATTCTAGGGAGCATTTCTTTTAGTGTTAACTCTTCAAAACCAAAAGTGGAAGCGCTCATAATTCGAAAACCTAAGAGTGCAATTACGATTGCAAACAATGAATCGGTAATACCGACGATCACCAGCCAGAAGTTAAAGACGACTGAATTAGTAGAAAGCGGCGGCGTGTTGGTAAAAAACCAGATAATACCGTCGACGATCGGCTTGGTCACCGACTGCACGATGTTTTGTAAAAATCCGGCGATCGCATCAAGTTAAATTTTATGCCAGATATACGGACGATTTCGTGATAGTTTCGGGCAATCAGACTTACTTTAAAGATCTTTTACCGATAATCGAAGCTTTTCTCT
>Ga0247841_10001961_pt1 | contig 43161 bp, 36 predicted proteins | sample LaCruzMarch2015__2_FD_192410 | JGI IMG/M metagenome (GOLD analysis project Ga0247841, IMG submission 192410) | Freshwater microbial communities from meromictic Lake La Cruz, Castile-La Mancha, Spain - LaCruzMarch2015_18m | ecosystem: Environmental > Aquatic > Freshwater > Lake | place: Spain...
CCGCTTCCTCATACGGGAAATAGTGTTTGGCATCCCACTCATCGGCAAACGGCGCGATCTTCCCCGCCGCAAACGCCCTGACCATGTCCTGCAACATCACCAACTCTTCCGATAATCCGAAATCCATGGCACGTCTCCTTTAAATAAATGAAATCAATGGAGAAACCCCATAACGGGCAGCCACCGCATTTAATGAACGAACCACCACCTCCTCCAAGGGGATTCCCTCTTCCATCCGCTTCTTGCTTAAGTGGAATTCAATCTCTCCCGGCATGAAGATCTGTCCCCCATCCACGGCGGGGAGACTTTTGATATTCGTGATCACCTGATCCACATTGGACTTAAAAAGCTTCATATCAATGAACCTGGATATGTCAAGCGCTGCGAAAAAATGACCGGTTTTGGCGGGTCCGCTCACATCGGTTATGTTTTTTACGCCGCCGGTCAAGACGGTATTCGTGAGGATTCCACAGACAATGTCGATGATTAAAGAGAGGGCCGAACCCTTCACCCCGCCAACAGGTTCCAGACTCCCTTTCAGCGCAACCTGGGCGTTGGCCGTGGGCTTGCCGTCAATGTCCCGGGCCCAGCCCAGCGGAATAGAATGACCCGTCAGGGCGGCATACCTGATTTTTCCGCGGGCGACGACGGAGGTCGACATGTCCAGGACGATGGGAAAATGGTCGCCGGCGGGGATGGCAATGGCAATGGGGTTGGTGCCGATCAAGGGTGTTTTCGTACCATAAACGGCCATGGCCGGGGAGGAGTTGGTAAAGACACAACCCACCATGTTTGCTTGCAGGGCCATCATGGCATAGTAAGCCGCAACCCCGAAGTGATTGGAATTCTTTACCGCCACCACACCGGTGCCGTATTGTTTTGCCTTTTCGATGGCCAGCGACATGGCCGTATGCCCGGCAATCTGACCAAAGGTGTTGTTCGCATTGAGAAGGGCTACCGCCTGCGCGTCCATTTCAGTTGTAATCGGCGACTGTATCTTCATCACACCGGCTTCAACCCGTTGGATGTAACTTTCGAGCCTTACGACCCCGTGGGACAGAATTCCGCGCATCTCGGCGCATAACAGCGACTCGGCAACAATGGCCGACCAATCCGGGGAGAGACCCGCCTTTGTTAAAACATCCACACAAAACTCGTCCACTTTTTGCGCAGGAAATACCTTTTGTGCTGGTGTCATCTCTTGCCTTTCTCCTCCTTCCGGGAAAGATGTTGCAATGTCTTCGTACAATTGTTTTCCTGCCGACGTCCGGTTAAAGGGAGGAGGTGGAATTTTCTCCCGGTTTGTGCGCCCGGTAATATTCGTAACCCGCCTTCAGAGCCTTCATATTGAGCTCTTCGAACTTCTTGGGAACGCTGCTCGCGACGATCTGCTTCAGAACGTCAAAGCTCCCCGGGTTGATCAGTTCGATGACAGCCCCCAGCATGAAAATGTTGGCGACCATCCGGTTTTTGAACTCCTTCTCGGCCTGCCCAGTTGCCGGAACCGCAAAAGTCTTCGTGTAAGGGGCAGGAATCGACCTGATTAAGGTGTCGTCATAGACGATGAGTGTTCTTTCCGGGTCCGCTTCGGAGAGAAGCCGTTTCAGAGCCTCCTCGGACATGAAGACCATCAGGTCCGGACGCGAACTCTTTGGGTAATTGATCTGCTGGTCCGAAATCACCACATCGGTGCGGCAAGCCCCGCCGCGTGAAGCCGGTCCATAGGATTGGGCCTGGGTCACTTGTAGATCGGGAAAGTGCTCCATCATCCGGGCGATGATCACGCCCATGAGGATGATTCCTTGCCCGCCGAATCCTGTGAAGATGATCTCCTTCCTCATTCTTTTTCCTTCCCTTTCTTTTTGGCAACCACAGTTATGCACATATCAGGGCAGTGCGACTCGCACAGCCCGCAGACCCGGCAGTTTTCAAGGTTGGCCACCCGGGGCATGAGATAGTCCAGATCGCTCCTCGTTTGTCCCGGATCGAACACATCAGATGGGCAGATATACTTGCAGAGTATGCAGCCCTTGCAGTACCTGCGGTCGATATCGATTCTTTCTGCGCCTTTCAACGATCGCCTCCTTTGGCTTGCGCCTCTTTGGCTCTCTGGTTCATCCGCGCGACTTCTTCCATGAATTCGGGTTGATCAATCTGCAGGAAGTCCCCCACGGGAATCTTCCCCTGCGCCTCGACCTCCCCCCACTTGGAGGGATCTTCCTCCTTCACGCAATGGTCCTTCAGCCACTGAAAATTGAACTGGGGAGAACCGGACCCCAGCAGGTATCTCCCGGTCTGGACCGGGCACTGGGACATAATCTCGATAAAAGAAAATCCCTTGTGGTTGAGCGCCTTCTTGAAGGCCTTGATGAGCGGCTTGGGCTGAGCCGTGGACCAGCGGCTGACCATCGTGGCCCCCGCCGCGATGGCGACCTTGCAGCCGTCCAACCGTTTCTCGAGGTTTCCATAAGGGGTGGTCTGGGTCTTCGAACCTACGACCGTGCTGGGAGCGACCTGTCCCCCGGTCATGGCATAGATCTGGTTGTTGACCATCACGACCGTAATGTCGATGTTGCGACGGGCGGCGTGGAGCAGGTGGTTGCCGCCGATGGCCAGGCAGTCTCCGTCGCCGGTGAACGTGACGACCTTGCGGGACGGATTGGTGGCCTTGATGCCGATGGCGGCCGGAATCGCGCGGCCATGGAGGACCTTCAAGATGTCCACATGCATGTAAACGCCGATCCAGGCACTGCAGCCGATCCCGGCCGTCAGGGCCAGATCGTCGACGCAGCCCAGGTCATCCACGGCTTGCAGAAAGGCCTGCACGATCATCCCGTCGCCGCAGCCGGGACAAAAAAGGAAAGGAAGAAAGTCCTTCCTGAGATATTTTTCACCAAGTGGATTCATCGTTTTTCCTCCAGAAACCGCAGAAACTCCTGAGGCTGCGGGTAAAGGCCCCCGATTTTTGAGAACAATTCAATCTTGATTTCCGGCTGCCGGATGACCCTTTCAATCTCCCGTTGCATCATGCCGAGGTTCATCTCCGCAACAACGATCCGCTTGGCGCCGGCCAGCGCCCGGCGGACAAGATTATCGGGGAACGGCCATACGGTTTTCACCTCCACGGAGCGGAAAGCAAACCCTTTTTCCTTGCCCATGTCGACTGCGCTCCTTGCAGCCCGGCATACGGAACCGAACGTCACAAAGGCAGTCTCGGCCTTTTCGTCACCGTAGATCTGGACTTCGGCAAACTCATCCATGTGATCCTCGATCTTGGAAACGATCCGGCGGATGTTCTCGACGGCTTCCTTTGCGTTCCCGCGATTGCCGTTAAGACTCTTCGCCTGCGAGATCACGGGAGACTTATAGCCGGTGTTGAAGGTGGGCATAAGCGGAACGCCGTTTTCTTCCGGCTTGAAAATGACGAACTCTTCCATCGGGACCGTGGGGACCTTTCGTTCGACAAATGTCAACTGGTCTGCATCGGGGATGAACACCTTTTCCCGGATGTGACCGACGACCTCATCCGAAAGGATGATGACGGGGATCCGAAACCGCTCCGAGAGGTTGAAGGCTTTGATCGTATGATCGAACATCTCCTGGGCCGTGGACGGGCACAGGACGATGAGAGAATAGTCCCCGTTGGAGCCGTACCTCGCCTGGTAGAAATCCCCCTGGGCTGCCGAGGTGGACTGACCCGATGCAGGCCCCCCCCTCTGCACGTTGACGATGACGCACGGTGCTTCCACTGCCACGGCCAAGCCGATTGCCTCCTGCATGAGACAGAAACCCGGACCGCTCGTGGCGGTCATCGCCTTCGTTCCGCCCCAGGAGGCCCCGACGACTGCCACTAGAGCGGCGATCTCATCCTCCATCTGCAGACATAGGCCATCGACCAGGGGAAGACGTCTGGACATGATCTCCAGGATCTCGGTGGCCGGCGTGATCGGATAACCGCCGTAGAAACGGCACCCCGCCAGGAGGGCCGCCTCCACACAAGCCTCGTTACCCAGCATAACTTTGATGCGACCTTTTTTCATGGCTTCCTTTCTTCCTTTTTAAAATGCTTCTGCTTCGTTAAACATCATACCTCTCGCCTATCGTCTTTGCGGCATCTCGCACTTCAACGCTCAACGACTCGATCCTCTTTGGCGTCAATCGTTCGACTGCCCCTGCCACAGTCACGGCGGCAATGGTCGCCTTAAAGGCATTGATGACCGGAGCAGTAATCCCAAAAGTACCCTCCAACCGGTCACCCACGGTTACTGCATAACCGTGCCGTCGGATAGTATCGAGATCTTCGATCAGCGCTTTACGGGAAAATGTCTCTCCTTTCGCAAGAAACATCTCTTCAAGTTCATCCATCCATTGCCGGCGTTCTCCGGCGGGCATCGCCACCGCTAAGACCTTTCCCGCCCCTACGTGGAGCGGCAACCGTTGACCGATAGGCAGGGCGAACCTCAGGGGATTGATGCCCTCGACCCGTTGGACGGCGATTCGTTTGAAACCGACCCGCACGTACAGCGACGCTGTCTCTTTCGATGTCCGGGCCAACTCCTGAAGAACCGGTAATGCCACCCGCACGAGCTCATTCCCTAGCACATACCCATGGGCGAGTGGAAGAACGGACGCACCAAGGCGGTATCGGCCATGTCTCTTTTCGGCAAACCCGTATTTTTCCAAAACCAACACAATCCTCAGTGCCGTTGCTTTGGAAAGCTGGCTTGCACGACCCAGTTCGGTGACGCTCATCCCGCCTCCGCCTTCTTCCAGAATGGCCAGGATATGGAGAGCACGCTCCAGCGAGCGCATCGGACTTTTTTCTCTGTCTGTAATATTGGGCATCGGCCACTTCTCCACAATAGGTCTATTATATGGAACTTCGTTCTAACGATAATAATAATGAGCGCCACGACCAGAAAACCGTTTTTTGCCATTCGGCCGTTCTTGACCCAGAGATACAACCCCACAGCAGGCTGCGGGGTTGTATCTCTTTATGATCGTTTCTCTTTCATCGAAGCAGGCTTCTGGGAGTACCCTGATCCATCCAACTTCAGATCACGCCTTCCGGTGACCGGCCAGTTGTGGGGAATAGATCCAGACGAACCGCAGAACCTCGTCCCCGTCGTTGATGATCTTGTGAAGCCCCCCGGGAGGGTTGTAAACGCACATCCCCGGCTCCACGACAAACTTCTCATCCTTGGTCACAAAGGTCCCTCTACCCGAAATGAAGAACATCACCTCTTCTTCAGTATCATGCTTGTGCTCCGGCACCATGCCACCCGGATAGGTTTCGTTCACGCCCACGGAAAGGTTCTGCGCCCCGACCGTCTTCTCGGAAACCAGGATCCATGAAGTCCTCGGAGGATCCCGCCGCTCACCTTTTACATCCTTGATATGGACTACCTTCAACCCTGACATAACGACCTCCGTAAAAGTAATTTTTTAACCGCCTGAAAGGATCGGGAAGAGTTCAACGACATCCTCTTCATGGATCATGCAATCAATCTTATCCCCTTTTCGATTTCTGACGATGATGCCTACCTCCTCCTGAGGCACTCCCAGCCGCTCCAGAAGCGTCGTCAGCAATACCGGCTTCTGCGCGTCGACAATCAGTTCTTTCCTGTCGCCCGCCATTTTGATCAGTGTCAGATGCAAACGAATAACCGCCATAACCTACACAATCCCTTTCAGCACCTCCTCTTCGGACAGATCGAATACCTCATTGGTGGGCGCCAGCGGCTCCACATAGACATATTCCGGAAGCTTATCATTTGCGGGGGACAAGCCGGCCCGGATGTTGAACTCCCGTTCGGTTCTCACTACGTTAATCCCCATGATCTCCCATAGCTGATCGACGCTGATGTCGGTCGCACAAAGAGAATTAACCAACGTCGACATCTTGTTGGGATCCTTGAATAGCGGGGGTCGGGCAAAAATACAGAAGCCCAGGCTGTCCAACGCACACATCTTATATTGCAGGGATCTGGACAATTCACCTTGTTGTTCGGTGCCCCGCGGATTCACCTCGCCGCGAGACCCGAAACAGTTGCCTGCAGTGTGATCGGCACCCATGGGGGACATTGCGTAGGTAACGCCGTTGCCTTTGAGAGAACGAGGATCATAACCCGCGAAAGACTGTCCTTTGGCCGCAGGTATCCTTCTTGAACCCAGAACGTCACCGGTGACTTGGACGCCATGGCCGAGAACTTTGCCGAGAAGGGTGTTGTTGCGGATTTCTTTCATCAATGCCATGCAGCCATCCAGGTCACCCCATTTGCCCATACCCATGTCGATTGCGACACCGAGCACGGCACCGGCTTCGATGGAATCCACTCCAATGTCATCGCATTCGTAATTCAGCTTGGCCACCGGATCGAGATTCGTAAAACCGAGGTTGGATCCCAATAAAGCGATGCTTTCATACTGAAGGGTGGAACATATCTTCTTACCGGAAGCGTCGGGGTATATGTTGCTGCATTTGATCAGACACCCATCCATGCAGGACACACCTGCCTTCCCTTCCCCTCCCCGGCTGGTAATGGTTGCGTACATGGTTTCGCCGCTGAGGCCTTCCACCCCGTCAATGGCCCCCTGCCGGAAATTGCGGGTCGGCAGCGCACCCATGGCATTAACAGCCTTGACGATGGTGGCTGTACCGGTTTTCTGGTTGACCTGCTTGATTTTGGGATCGTTGATGAATTCAGCATGGATCATGCGAACCATGTCCATGAACTGCTGTCTGTTGTGGTAGAGCGGTTGCCGGAGAGTCTTGTCTACAACCACCGCCTTGACACCCTTGCTGCCCATGACAGCACCCAGACCGCCCCGGGCGGCGAATTTTAATTCGCCGTTTGGGTCGGACGAAGCGATCGCCGCCATTTTCAGGCGATTCTCGCCGGCGGGTCCAATGCAGAGAACGCCTATCTCCTTGCCAAACTTGGCCCGGAGCTTTTGATCGGTTTCATACGTGCCCAGCTGCTTGAGCTCATTCATCACCAGCAGGGATGACCCGTCTTTGTCAATTTTAAGCACATATGCGTTGTCGTCAGCCGGCAGTCCTTCGAGCACCACCGCCTTGATTCCGAATCTGCCTATGAAAAGGCCTATGTTCCCACCGCAGTTGGCTTCTTTGATCCCGTTGGTCAACGGGCTTTTGGCGCCGCACGAAATCCGGCTGCCGCTGGTGACGGGAGTCCCCGCCAGCAGGCCCGGAGCAATCACCAGCTTGTTTTTTGCGCCAAGCGGTTCGCAGTTCGGCGGAACCTCGTCAAGAAGAATCCTGGCCGACAAGGCCCGCCCGCCCAAAAGCTTATAATCCGGATTTTCAACCGTAGTAATTTCCTTGGTGGTCATGTTTACTTTGATAATGACTGACATTATGGTCCCCCTACTGATTCAGATTAGACTATTAGCGAGCAACCCGCTCGCCTGCATCAGGATGATCACTTCCCCACCCGTCTAACAGCCCGTTGAAAAAATCGCTGATCCAGACTGTTCAAAAACGTCTGGATGCAAGACCCCGGATATCCTGAGCCGTGAGGCGTACTTTGAGGTACGTTGAACGGCGAAGGATGAGGGAAACGCAGCAGACGGGCGTTTTTGAACAGCCTGCTAAGGCGGATAAGAAATGGTGTATAAATGCTTGCCGCCATTCAACGGCCCCTTCAGAAGCGCATCGATCTCCTTCTGGTCGCGCATGGTGACCTTGTTTGCCGGCGGGAGCTGCCCCGCTGGGAAGCGGGTCATGATGTCGTCAATCAGTTTGCACATATAATCCAGCAAGACGTCAAGACCGGGCTTGGCCTTCTCGGCGCTGGCCAGCGTCGGCCGTCCGATGACCCCTTCGGGATACACCAGCACTTCGCTTCCGCCCAGACCGACCTGTTCGTGGCCCTTGATCGGAGAATGATACACCTCGCCGCCCTTATCCACATGACCGGCAGGCAGGAACCCTTCAGGCTTGTTGTCGACGGCCAGTTCCATCTTCATGAATTCAGGGAACAGTGCCAGCGAATAGGAGGCTTCCGCTTCATCGGCGTGCTGAAATGGCGTATCGAAGGGTCCGCCATGGGCCTTGTCTTTGAGAAAATCATGAATCACGGTAGGCCAGTGCAGTGAAATTAAAATGCATGGTACCTGGTATTTCTTGGCCCACTGATGCAGCGCCAGCGGAATAACCTCTTCCTGACCGTGACCATTCAGCAGAATCTGTTTGCGAAAACCCATGTTCCAGAATCCTGCGATGATCGCACGGAGGTTGGCCAGGAAGGTCTCTTCCGGAACAACGACGGTGCCCGGCATTCCCAGGTGGTTATAGGGATGAGATCCGTACCAGACCGGCTCAGCCACGGTGCAGCCCATCTTGAGGGCGACTTGTTCCGCCATCCGGGTCACCAGAAAAGTGTCTTCCCCGAGAGGCTGGGCCGCGCCATGGCACTCAGTGCTGCCCACTGGAATGATAATCAGGTCATTCTTCTTGAGCCGCGCATTGATTTCGGTCATATTCATGGTCTGGCAGTACACGCCGTCCGGGCGCTCCATATGACCGCCATTTGCCGGAAATTTCCAATTTCCCATTGCTTTCTCCTTTCACATCTTCTGCTTAGAAGGCCTTTTTTACCCCTGTTTTCTTGTGATATTCCTTATACAACGCGATCTCAGACGGTATATCCTTGTCCAACTGCGCCCGGGTTTTGAAATTATAGGGAAATTGATTCCCCGGCCAGCGAGTTCACCCGCTCCTGTTTCACTCTATGGAATACAGTTCTATGGTATATAGCTATCGGACTCCTGCTTTCTTGTCAAGAGAAATTAATAAAAAGGAAAATTCGTGTCCAAATTAAGATATACAAAAATTCAGCGCATTCCGCTGCTGAATGACGGGAAAGTTCAACTTGCCTCAGCGGGACATGGTTCCGGGCAGGAAAAGGGCGATCTGCGGCGCCAGGATCAGGAGAACAAGGCAGACCACCATGGCCAGGAAAAAGGGCAGGATGCCCCTGAAAATCACAGCCATGGGCACATCCCGGGCCACGCCGCTGATCAGGAAGACATTCATGCCCACCGGGGGCGTGATCAGACTCATCTCCATGAAGAGGGTGATGACGACGCCGAACCAGATCGGATCAAATCCCAGGTTCATCATCATCGGATAGATGACGGGCAGGGTGATTACCATGATTGCCAACCCTTCCATCAGGCATCCGAGGACCATATAGACCAGACAGACGACGCCCAGGACGAGATAGCGGTTCATCCCGAGCGATGTTGTCCGGCTTATCACCCACTCGGGAATCTGGCTCACCGCAAGGAAATATCCGAAGATGTTAGCGCCGATGAGGATGAGAAAAACCATGGCCGTGGTCAGTGTGGTTTCCGTGAGCGATGCCAGCAAATTTTCCCTGTTCAGGCGCCTCTTGATCAGGGTCACGAGCAACGCGCCGAATGCGCCGATCCCGGCCGCCTCGGTGGGCGTGAACCAGCCGGCATAAAGCCCCCCGATCACCAGGATGAAAAGGCCCAGAAGACCGCCCATCGACTGGAGCGCACCGATCCGCTCCCGGAGCGAAAATCGAGGTCCGGGTGGTCCCAGTTCCGGGTTGCGCATGGTGAGGATATAAATTGTAATCAGAAACAGACCGCTCAGGAGCAATCCCGGAAGGATCCCGGCGACAAAGAGCGTTCCGATGGGCTGCTCCGTCAGGATTCCGTAGATCACCATGACGGTGCTGGGTGGAATCAGGATGCCCAGCGTGCCTCCGGCGGCGACGGAACCGGTGGCCAGGCGGTCGTCATAACCGAACCGCTTCATCTCCGGGAGGGCTACCATGCCCATGGTGGCTGCCGTGGCCAGGGATGAACCGGAAACCGCGGCAAAGCCGGCACAGGCCGCCACGGTCGCCATGGCAAGCCCGCCGGGGAGAAAACCGATCCAGCGGTAGATGCCCTGGTAGAGATCGGCGCCCATCCGGGAATGGCCGGCGAATTGTCCCATCAAAATGAAAAGTGGAATCACCGTCAGGGTGTAGTTGGAAGCGGTCTGGTAGGTTACCAGTCCCAGCAGGGAAAAGCCCGCCTTGAACGTAGAAAGCATGGAAAATCCCAGGAAACCGGTCAAGGCCATACTCAGGCCGATGGGCATTCGCAGGAGAAGGAGCGTCAGGAGCAGCACCAGGCCGAAGAGGCCGATGAGCAACGGATTCATGTGCCCCTCTTCCCGGAAAATGTCGTCCAGCAACGGATCAGCATAACGAGGCCCAGAAGAGCAAATCCCAGTGTGGCGATCAGGATCAGCGGATAGCGGGGAATGCCGAGGTCCAATGACACCTCCCCCGCCGTTCGGATGGACATGGCATAGAGAAGGGAAGAGACGGAGATTGCGCCAATCATGAGGGCGGAAAGAAACTGAACAAACGCAGTCAGCCATTTTCCTTCCCGTGCATGTTGAAGGCCGGCGATCAGGTCAACGCGGACATGGCGATCCTCAATCTCCGCCTGGGCCAGGGCGCAGAAGACCATTCCGGCCAGCATGAACTCCGAGAGCTCCAATCCCCCCAGAATGCCCTGACTCCAGAACTTTCTGAGAAGGACATCGATCAGGGTGAGGAGCATCATCAAGAAAAGGATCACGCCGGCGATGCGATTCAGGCCTTCGGCCAGGGCATCCGCCGCAACCATCATCCGGGGACGCTGATATTTACAAACAGGAGATGGGTTCATTCTATGGGTTTCCCGTCATGGCGGCATGCATCGCAGCCAGGATATCCTTCGCCGGGATATGTCGGTCGGTCTGATGAACCGCCCAGTCGGTCTCCATGGGCTTGAGTCTATCCAGAAAGCGTTGCCTCTCCGCAGTGGAAATCGTTTCCAGAAGGACCCTGCCGGACGCCTTCATCTTCGCCATAACATCGGCATCCAGACGGTCATAGATCCCGGAGGCCCTGAGCCCCCAGTTCTTTCCGGACGCCTCATCCAGGGACTTCCGGGCAAAATCGGGCAGGGATGCAAATCGTTCCTTGTTCATCACGACCATGAGCAGGGAACTGAACATGTTGATGCGTGTCCCGTAGCGAATCTGATCGTAGAGATTGAAATCATGAATCGCCGTAGTGGGTGCAAGCATGCCGTCAATCACCCGCTTGTCGAGGGCGCTGTGGAGTTCGGAAATGGGCATGCTGACCGGATGGGCGCCCAGAAGTCCCAGGGCGTCGCTCATGGCGGCCGACGGGGAACGGATCTTCTTCCCCTTTAGATCCTCGAGGGTTTTGACAGGCCCCGTCACGGTAAAGAGCTGTCCGGGATCGCTGCTGTATAGCCACAGGACCTTGTAGTCCCGATAATCGTCGGTTAGATGAGGGTCATATAGATTATAGAATATCCGCGATGCTTTCAGAGCCTGATCGGAGAGAAAGGGAAGATCAAGCACGGAACTCCTGGGGAAACGACCCGTAGCATAGGAGGGCACGATGAAAGCGATGTCTGTAATGCCCGTCCGTACCGCATCGGGCATTTGCATGGGTCCGCCCAGGGCGCCGCCGGCATAGACCTTGATCCGGACCCGACCCTGTGTCAGTTTCTCTACGTTCTGCGCAAAGGGCAGGAACGATTCCTGGTGCTGCACATGCAGAGGAGACATGAAGTGGGCCAGTTTCAGCTCGACACTCTCTGCGGCAGGCGCCGAGCTGCACATGATTCCCCAGAGAAACACCGCCTCAGCGGTCAGGATAAAAGCATAACGGATCCCATGAAACCTCTTATGGTGAACACGATTCATGATCAACTCCTTATTTATACGCCGAGAAGTCGACACCCCGCCCCTTCCCTCGCTCGTCGAACCAGGCCTCTTCGGTAATGGGAGGCGGCACCCGTTTTCCCGGGTCTTTATGAATCAACCGGACGGCTTCTGCAGGACAGGTGCTGATGCAAAGACCGCAACCGATGCATCGATCCCGGATGATACGATAGGCGTCTTTCCCCTCTTCAATGGCGCCCACCTGACACCGTTCGTCCGAACACAGCCCGCAACTGAGACATTGGTCCGGATCGATCTCTGCGTAATAATGGGAATTGACGACGTCAGCGGCCGGCATGCCCATATCGTTGATTGCACCCAGCACCCCGCAGCAGCATTTGCAGCAATTGCAGATGTAAAAAGAACCGTATTGCAGATTGCTCGTCAGGTGTACGAGCGCTTTCTCCTCCGTTTTTTTCAGCAACGCATAGGCCTCACTCCTGGAAATGATGCGACCCTCGGGGGCGTTGTCGAAAACCCCGGGGATCGGAGCGACGGCAAGACAGACCTGGACGGGCCTGTCGCACGGTCTTCCCATAATGCCCTTTTCTTTCTTGCAGATGCAGTCATTGACGAGAAAAGACTGGCCATTCTCGATTATTGTGGAAACCTTTTCATAAGGCAGGGCCTCTTCCTTATCGGATATTATTTCTTCGATGGGAAGGACTTGCATCAGTTGCGGCATTTTCGAAAAAAACTGCCTGCTGTAGGCCGGCGCGTACTCCTCGATCCATTCCGAAAACTCCCGGTCGAGACGCCCGCACTGAAACTCATAGATTCCAAAAACCCAGGGCAGCATCTTGAAGTATTGTGTCTTTCCCAGCTTGATCATAAAAAGCTGGCCCGATTTCGACATGCCGACGAGCCTCTCTTCCAATCCTTCCAAAGGGCGTCCGGTACGCGTTGCGATTTCTTCCGCCGTCTCGAAGGTCAAGCGCATCTCGCAAAAAAGGTCGGCCTGCTCCGGCGTAAAAATCTTCTTCAGCAGTTTGATCTCCACTCCGCTTTCTGTGGAAGGAAATCCATTGGGCAGCGTATCCAGCACCCCGGCCAATCTTTTATAGACACCATCAGTCATGCTCATCCCCCCGCAGGAAGTCTTGATTTTATAAACACCCCATCCGGTTTTGTTGACCATTCCATGCCCGCTTCAGGCGATATGCTCCGACAGCTCGACGAGGACGCCAAAGGTATCTCTGGGATGAAGAAAGGCAATCTTTTTCCCTCCTGCCCCAATGCGTGGTTTGCGGTCGATGAGCGTGACGCCTTTTGCCTCCAGTTCCGCCAAGGTTTCCTCGATGTTCTCGACGCGGAAGGCAATGTGATGCACACCCTCACCCCGTTTTTCCAGGAATCTGGCGATGGGACTGTCCGGCGCCGTCGCCTCGAGGAGTTCCACTTCCGTTTCCCCTGCGGGCAGGAAGACGGTCCGGACCTTCTGTTCCGGGACCGTTTCGGATCCCTGGACCTTCAAGCCGAGAATTCCTTCAAACAACTTCAAGGCCGCATCCGCATCCTTCACGGCCACACCGACATGATCGATCTTCAGAATTTTCATGGCGTCACTTTCCTCCGCGTCAGGTTCTCGTGCACAAAGGCAATGATCGCACGCGTGTCCGTCCCCGGTCCGAAGATCTCCCGGATACCCGAGGCCTTGAGGGCGGGGATATCGTCCAGGGGAATAATTCCCCCGCCGAGGACGAGGATGTCGTCCATGTTACGTTTGCGCAATTCTTCCATGATCCTGGGGAAAAGGTGGTTGTGGGCGCCGGACAGGCTGCTCAGCATGAGGATATCCACATCCTCCTGTTCTGCGGCGCCGACGACCTGCTCCGGCGTCTGGCGGAGTCCCGTGTAGATGACCTCCATTCCGGCGTCCCGGAGGGCCCGGGCGATGACCTTCACCCCCCGGTCATGGCCGTCCAGACCCGGCTTGGCGATCAGTACCCGGATTGTCTTTTCCTTTGTCATAAGCTACTCCTTCCCTTATCGAATGGTGCGCGGCTGACAGGTTGTTGAAAAAGGCCCATCTGCTGCGTTTCCCTCATCCTTCGCCATTCAACGTAACCAAAAGTACGCCTCACGGCTCAGGATTTCGGGGGCCTTGCATCTGGACATTTTTGAACAGCCTGTAAAAGAGCCTTTTTCAACAGGCGGCTAAAAGGACTTGTTGCCGCGATATTCCCCGAACACCTCACGGAGGGCATCGCAGATCTCCCCGATGGTGGCCTCCGCCTTGACCGCTTCGATGATGGCCGGCATCAGATTGTCCGTTGAACGGGCCACGCGACGGATCTCGTCCAGGGAGGAGCGAACGGCCCCGCCGCTCCTCTCGTTGCGGAGGATCCGGAGTTTTTCAGTCTGGAGTTCTCCCACGGTCTGCCGCACCTTGAGCAGCCCCGTCGGCGGGGGCTCTTCGATCTGAAAATGGTTGACGCCGACAACGATCCGGTCTTTTGTCTCGACCTTCTTCTGGTACTCGTAGGCGCTGTTGGCGATCTCTCCCTGGATGTACCCCGTTTCGATGGCCGGGATCACACCGCCCATCTGTTCGATTCGTTTCAGGTATTCTTCGACTTCGGTCTCGATTCGGTCCGTCATATGTTCCACGTAATAGGAGCCGGCGAGGGGGTCCACCGTCTCGGTGACGCCCGTCTCGTAGGCGATGATCTGCTGGGTCCGGAGGGCGATTTGAACCGCCTCTTCCGTGGGGAGGGCCAGGGCCTCATCGTAGGAGTTGGTGTGGAGGGACTGGCACCCGCCCAGGACCGCGGACAGGGCCTCATAACCGGTGCGGAGGATGTTCAGGAATGGTTGCTGGGCCGTAAGGGAGCACCCCGCCGTCTGCACGTGATAGCGGAGCATCCAGGAACGGGGGTTCTTTGCCTGAAAACGCTCTCTCGTGATCCGGGACCAGATCCGCCGCGCCGCACGGAACTTGGCAACTTCCTCGAAGAAATCCTGGTGGGCGGCGAAGAAAAATGAAAGACGCGGGGCAATTTCATCCACGTCGAGCCCCGCATTCTGCGCCGTTTCCACGTACGTGATGCCGTCCGCGATGGTAAAGGCCACCTCCTGGACGGCCGTACACCCCGCCTCCCGCATGTGGTAGCCGCTGATGCTGATGCTGTTCCACTGGGGCATGTTCTTCGCGCAGTAACCGATGATGTCGGCGACGATCCGCATGGCCGGGCGGATGGGAAAGATGTAGGTTCCGCGGGCGACGTACTCTTTGAGGACATCGTTCTGAACGGTTCCCCGGAGCTGCTCCGGACCGATGCCGTTCCGGCCCGCGATCGCAAGGTACATGGCCGTGAGGATGGACGCCGGGGAGTTGATGGTCATGGATGTGCTTACCTGGTCCAGGGGTATCCGGTCGAACAGGACGCCGAGGTCGCGCACGGAATCGATGGCCACGCCAACCTTGCCCACCTCGCCCAGGGCCAGGGGGTGGTCCGAATCATACCCGATCTGGGTGGGGAGGTCGAAGGCCACGCTCAGACCCGTTTGCCCCTGCTCCAGGAGATACCGGAAACGCCGGTTCGTATCCTCGGCCGAGCCGAACCCGGCGTACTGGCGCATGGTCCAGAATCGGCCCCGGTACATGTTGGTCTGGATCCCCCGGGTAAAGGGATGCTGGCCGGGGAAGCCCAGATCCCTCAAGTAATCAAGACCGGAGACATCCGCCGGCGTATAGAGCGGTTTCACCGGAAGCCCGGAGATGGTTTCAAACCGCGCCTTCGCTTCCGGCGCCTTGGCGAGCTGTTTCTGGAGACTGTCGTTCCACTTCTGGAATCCACTCGCGATCGCATCTACCTTGTCTCTGTCAAACATGCCTCACCTCGCTATGAATAATATCCGTAATGCCCCTTCCGGTACGGGCTGAAACTTCACACCTCAACGCCTTTTATAATGGCGTCATGGGTGTTTTCGCCGGGATCTCATGCACCCGCCGGCCGGGCTCGGCGGGGTTTTTCTTGGAGAAAAGATTGATAAGAACTTCCTTTTTCACGGCGGGAGTATATGAAGAAGGATCTTGTGTGTCAATGGAATTTGACCAAAAAATATGGGGTCCGTCGCCGCTCATTGTGCGAGGGATGTATCGCTTCCCCAACAAAAGCCCGTCAACGCACGAGGTGATACTGTAAACGCGATTTTATCAGACATCGCCTCTGATGAAAACCGGATTCATCTATTTCACGGTGTACCCTCGGCCGTCGAGACAGGCGAACATCGCCCTTTGATAGTCCGGGCGCTTCTCGATCTTCTGATGTTCGGGCGAACCGCCGGGCGGCTGCGTCGGATCGAAACCGGTCTGGTCCACCGCCCAGCGGTGGCATGCATAACGATCATCCGCCTGCTGTTGTTCGCTCTGACCTTGGCGGGGATAGATAAACATCTGGTCCGCCGGCGGCGGCGCCTGGCTGACTTCCTCCTTCGGCGGCTCGACGACGACGTAACCGTCCCCCCGGTGCGCGTAATAGACCTCGTTGGCATAGTAGTAAGGTACGCCGAGCAGCCAGATCGTTGAGTAGTAAGGGGGCAGGAAAGGCACAAAAAGACCGATCGGAGGCACGACGATAGCAAAGCGAGACCCCTGCGGGCGGTACCAGGCGCCCCCGGAGAAGTAGTATCGTGCGCCGCCGTGAACCACCACCCGGTGGTCGCGGGGCAATGCCCCGATCACGTGACCGCGGGCCGGATAAGAACGGTTGTGGTGATAGCGCGAATCCTGGAATTGGCGTACGTCAGAACGGCGGTGATCTGGCTGCGCCGCGACGGGTCGATCGCGGGACACACGGCGATCGGGACGATCCGGCTGCGCCGCGGCCCACACCGGCCCGGACAGCATCACTCCTGACAACAGGGCCAGCATGAGCCCGCGCGTAAAGTATCTGTTTGTCTTGTGGATATCGGTCATGGCTATTTCCTCCGTAAAATCAGAGCGGGTTCTCGATCGCGTTTCATGTTATTCCTCACCGCACGCTGTAGCCGCGGCCTTCGAGGCAGGCGGACATCGCCCGCCGGAAACCGAACGCTTTTTCATCAAGCCGGGCGTCGCGGGCCCGGTCTTGCGCGGCATAGGCCTCCTCGTGTTGCCGGGCGGATTCCACCCTTGCCGAATCCGATGCGGCGCCGGCTATGGCCCCGCTGGATGCGCCTATCAGGGCGCCTCCTAGGGCATGCCGCGGTCCGCCGATCAGCGCACCCAGCACCGCACCGGCCACCGCGAACGCGGCAGTATCATATCCCGGCAGCGGCATCGGCACCACCCGGATACGCTGATCCGTCGGAATGGCCGACTGGCCCGGATCGAAGCCGGTCTGCTGGACCGCCCAGTTGTAGCAGTCGTAGTGGTCGCGGGACTGCTGTTCCGTTGTCTGGCCCGCTTTCGGGTAAAAATAGACCTGTGTCGGGGGAACCTGCGGGGCCGCAACGGTCTCCCTGGGCATGGGCCGTGAAACCTCGCGATACGGCTCAGGATAACATCCGGCCAACGCCAAGACTGTCAAGATAAGGAAAAGCCGAAGACCAGCTCTGGATGCCGGCTTTTCTGGTACATGTTTGTCTGTCAACACCTTACTCATTGACATCATCATTTACATCCTCCTTCGTAGCGGAACACCACAAAAACCATCGACACAAAAAGGATGGCCACTCCCGTTACCGCTAATATTTTTCTCTTTTCATGACCATTAGATCTGTTTTATGCATATATAAAGCAAGGGGTGTGCCAATTTAATCATGTTACAGTGTAACCATTTGAATTCAAAATAGCATTTTTCATTTACGAGAGATCAGGACAATTCTTTCCCGGACAAAAGGTGGATAGAAAGTATACGATTTGAATACCCATTTGTAAATAAAATATCCACCCGACAAAGGAAAGTCAATGGGGGCAAACTTGAATTCAGGCTGCCCGCATGTAATCGTGAAAAACAAAAAAAGAGGACCTTGATCAGCGCATCGAACTCATCATTCCTTAGCGGATGTCCAGGTCTTGTCTGAGTTGTACGATTTCATCTCCCGGGCGATCTTCGTCGTGTTCGGTCCGAGGTTCTTCTGATAAACCTTCCCTTGCTGATTGACGATAAATTATTGATAAGGCATTGCTTTTTCACGGTGGATCGAAAAAAAGATCAGGCTGTCAATGCCTAACCCCTTGATTTCCGCCTCTATTATTGGTGCCTGGGGCGGGAATCGAACCCGCACAGCCTCAAGGACCGAGGGATTTTAAGTCCCTTGCGTCTACCAGTTCCGCCACCCAGGCCAGTTTCATGATAAGGGAAATCTATATGCTTTCCGGAAATCGGTGTCAAGAAATTCATTCCCCGCCTTGTTATGGTGGGATGACCGGTCTTGAAAAGTCTCTCCTGCAACCCGGTTCAACCGCGATCTTTTGATGGAAATTTCCCGCAATTTGTGCAAACGTGCCACATTCGTCGAAGGCCGATATTTCTATGAACAGTCTGAAAGAAACACCCGACATCCTGATCACCGGCGGGACGCTTCTGACGATGGCGCCACCCGAGGAGATCGTCGAGGACCCGGTCATCGGGATCCGTAACGGCAAGATCGATTTCATCGAAAAGGGGAAAATTCCTGCCGGTCATTACGGAGCGGCCCGCGAGATCATCGACGCCTCGGGCTGCATCGTGATGCCGGGACTGGTGAACGTCCACACCCACCTTGCGATGACCTGCTTCCGGGGTCTGGCCGACGACCTTCCTCTAATGACCTGGCTCAACGACCACATCTTTCCCGCCGAGGCAAGGTTCATCAACCGCAGAACCGTGTATGCCGGAGCAATGCTGGCCATCGCCGAGATGATCCTTTCCGGTACCACGACCTTCTGCGACGGGTATTTTTTCGAAGGGGAGGTCGGCCGGGCGGCGATCGCGGCGGGGATGCGCGGCGTCATCGCCCAGGGGTTTATAGATTTCCCGACGCTCAATCAGCCCGGACATTCAGAAAAGTCCGCTATTGCGGAACGGTTCGTGGAGCGATGGCACGACCGCTCGCCCCTCATTACACCGGCCCTGGTCTGTCATTCCCCATACACCTGCTCGCCGGACACCCTGCGTACCGTCAAGGACGCGGCGCGCCGCGCCGGGGTCACCTTTCAGATCCATCTGGCGGAGACCCGGGAGGAGGTCCGCCTGATCTGGGAGCGTTACGGCAAGAAGCCGGTTCAACATCTCCACGATCTTGATCTCCTTGATAAAAATACCATCGCCGCGCACTGCATCTGGCTGGACGGTGAGGAACTCGATCTCCTCGCGGCAGGCCGGGTCAAGGTGGCTCATGACCCGGAGAGCAACATGAAGCTCGGCGCGGGCGTCGCCCCCGTGCCGGAGATGCTGCGCCGCGGGATCGATGTAGGGCTGGGGACGGACGGCTGTGCGAGCAACAACGACCTCGATCTCTTCGGGGAGATGGGGATGGCCGCGAAGCTTCACAAGGTTTTTTCAGGAGACCCGACCGCCCTGACGGCGGAGAAGGTCGTCGAGATGGCGACCATCGGCGGGGCGCGCGTCCTCGGGATGGCGGACCGGATTGGATCCATCGCCCCGGGCAAGGAGGCGGACATCATCCTGGTGGACATGAGAAAACCGCATCTGACACCCCTTTACCGCCCCTTTTCGCACCTCGTCTATGCGGCAAGCGGGGCCGACGTGGTCACCAGCATCATCGGCGGGATGATCGTCATGAAGGAGCGCCGCCTGCTTCAGATGGAACTTCCGGCGGTCATGGAAGAGGTCCGACGGATTGCGGCCCGGATCAGTGAAGCGGGTTTTCACCATGCGGCGGGCCATTTCGGCGCGGACTCCCTGGTGAACGGCTGAGGAAATGCCGGGCTGAGTAAGGCTTTCCCGCAGGTGCGCAGGCGCCCTTTCCGAAGCCTGGAGGCGTAGCGTCGGAAGATGTTGCCGGGCGCAGATGAATCCGATCTTTTTGGGATACTGGAGGTCATATATGCAAACGAAGGTATCGATCACGAAAATGCTAACATTTTTGATCCTGTTTCCATTCTTTTTCCCGGCCGTCGCCCACGCCGTTCCACGGGCGGTGACGCTCTTTCCCAACTCGGCCCGGGTGACGGACGTGACCCGGATTTCCCCGCAGACGACAGGCCAGGGGAGCTTCAAGGCCGTGGTCAACCTGCCCGCTCAGGCCCTTCCCGACTCGCTGACGGCGCGCCTGGATTCGAACTCCCCGCTGAAGATCGAGGATCAATCCTGGCGGCAGATCAATCGTCAGGATGAGGGGCGAATCGCCGATCTGCGTAGAAAGCTCCAGCAGGCGAAGACGGAAAGGATCGGCGTCGTTTCCGCGATCCAGTCCCTGGACGCACAGCTCCGGTTCTGGCAGGCGCAGGCCAAGGCAAAGGCCAGGACGGCCGAGGAGACGGCCGGTCTCGCGGCGCAGATCGGCAAGAGCGTTAAAAAGGACATGCAGGAGAAGCTGGCCCTCGAGCCGGAGCTGGAAAGGCTGGACAAAAAGATCCGTGAGCTGCAGGAGGAGATGACCCGGATCGCGGGCCAGAAGGAGACGCTCTGGGAGGTGACGCTGATCCTGAGCGGTTCCCCCATGCGCGAAGCCGATCTGACCATGACCTATACGCTGAACGGATGCGGATGGCTTCCCCTCTACCGTTTGGACGCCCGGCCCCGCGAAGGTCGGATCCTTTTCACCTGGGAAGCGGAGATCTGGCAGGGCTCCGGCAGCGACTGGAATCAGATCAACACGGAGCTGGCAACCCTCCAACCCCATTCCGCGCTCAAGCCGCCGGATCTTCCGCCCTGGATCATACGTCCCCGTCCCGAAGTCCGTCTGAATAAAGGTCGCCAGAAGGTGGACGCCATGGCAGCCGCGCCGGCCGGGGCGGTCCTTTACGCCGAGGCGCAGGATGCGGAGCCCCGGGAGGCGCGTCAGACGACCTATGCGGTCTGGACCCTCGGAAAGAAGACGATCCCGGCGGGATCGCGCCAGCGCCTGAAGATTCGGGAAGAGGCCTGGCAGGCCGACTTTGTCCATCTCCTCCGCCCCAGTCTGACATCCCAGGCCTTCGTCCGGGCGACCGTGAAACTTCCGGAAGGGAGCGAGGCGCCCTCAGGTGCGGCGACCTTCCTGATTGACGCCGCCGTGCTCGGAACGCGTCCCTTCTCCTTCGCAGGCCAGGAGGGAAACTTCTCCTTCGGGATCGATCCCTTGGTCACCGCGCAGTCGGTTCTCTTGTCCCGGAAATCGGGTGAGAAGGGGCTGATCGTTGACCGGCAGACGCAGGAGTGGGCCTGGCGCCTGGACATCCGCAATGCCGGGACCTCCGCGATCCGGGTGCGTCTGGAAGAGCCCCTGCCCCAGCCGCGCGACGAGCGGATTAAAATTACGTTTCAGTTGGAACCGGAAGCGAACGAGAAGACCTCTTCCGAGATGATCTGGCTGATGGAGATCCCGGAGGGGCAGAAACGGTCGCTCTTCACCACGATCCGCCTGGAGGCGCCCAAAGAGATGGATCTGGATCTCGGCTGGCGCCGCTGAGCAGCGTATGATAAGAGCCTCACGACATTGTTGATCAAGGAGCAAAAATGGCCAAAACAGTGGACATCCTGATTACCGGTGGAACGATTCTGACGGTGGATGATCATGACTTGAAACTTGAAAACGGCGCGATTGCCGTCGAGCGGGATGCGATTGTCGCGCTGGGCAGGAAGGAAGATATCCTGCCGGAATACCAGGGACGGGTAACCATTGATGTCCCGGATTCAATCATCATGCCCGGTCTCGTAAACGCCCACACCCATGCTGGCATGACCTGCTTCCGCGGAATCGCCGACGACATGGAACTGATGGACTGGCTCAACGATTACATCTTTCCCGCCGAGGCCCGAAATGTCGATCCCGAATTGGCCTATTGGGGAAGTATGTTGGCCTGTGCGGAGATGATCAAATCGGGGACGACAACCTTCTCCGATATGTATATTTTTGAAGAAGAGACAGCCAAGGCGGCCAAGAAGGCCGGGATACGCTGTCTTTTGGGGGAAGTTCTTTTCGATTTTCCCTCCCCCAGTTTCAAAACGCCCGCAGAAGGTTTGGCCTGCACGGAAAGACTCATTCGGAAATGGGCCGACGATTCCCTCATCAACATTATGGTCGAACCTCACTCCCTCTACACCTGTTCACCGGAACTTATGAAAGCATCCAAGGTCCTGGCCGATCGTTATCATGTTCCGTTGGCGACTCACTTTCTGGAAAACAAAGCCGAAGCGAAACAGTTGAGGGAAAAATTCGGTCAAAGGGCTACCACATTCCTGCGGGATATCGGTCTGCTGGATGATCGATTCATCGCGTTTCACTGCGTCCTGATGGACGAGGAGGATATTCGTCTGTTTGCCGATCATGGCTGCAAGGTTGTCCACAACCCCGAGAGCAATATGAAACTGGCCTCCGGGGTCGCTCCCATCTCCACCATGCTGGAGCATGGGGTCGTCGTCGGTTTGGGGACGGACGGATGCGCCAGCAACAACAATCTCGACATGTTCGAGGAGATGGACACGGCAGCCAAATTGGAGAAATCGGCCCGCCTCGATCCTACGGTTATGTCCGCCCGCACCGTTATCCGGATGGCGACCTGTAATGGCGCCAGGACTTTGGGCCTGGATTCTCTTGTCGGTACCCTGGAGATAGGGAAGAAAGCGGATTTGTGCATCATCGATATGAACAAGCCTCACTTGACGCCGCTTTACAACGAATACTCTCACCTGGTCTATGCGGTGAACGGCGCGGACGTGGATACGGTCCTTATCAATGGCAAGGTCGTCATGCGGGATCGGAAGCTTCTTACAATCGACGAGGAGGAAGCAATGCGGCGGGTACGGGAGATTGCTCTCCGCGTCCGGCGGAGCCTGTCGTCCTGATCCCGGCGGTCCGTGAGGGAAGAGGCACATTTTATCGGATATCCGCTGGTCAAAGCGCTCGCCGGAAGGTTCCCCGCGAGAGACTACAGTAGCGGCCGGCCGCCGTTCAGTTTTTCGTAGATCCGGATGTACTCGGCGACCATGTGGTCGAGGCTGTATTGTTCGCGCGACTCCCGCATGATCCGCCGGATCTGCTTCTCGCGGACCTCGGCCGGCATCCGGTGGAAAGCCACACTCTTTTCCAGGGCGTACCAGAGCCCCCCGGCGTCGTAATCCCGGAAGAGGAACCCGTTGCCGACATCCTGGGGGGCGCCGTACGTCTTGAGACGAAGTTTGCGGATCTTGTCGTGGTAGCCACCCGTATCCCGGTTGGTGGCCGTCGCCCCGAAGAGATTCCCGACCTGGTCGATCTGGCCGCAGGGTTCATAGAGCGATGCCCCGAAGACGTCGCAGGCGGCCGCGTATCCCAGCAGGGACAGCTCCTCGTTGAAAGGCTGGCAGGTGATCCGGCCGCCGGAACCCCAGGCAATCCCGCCCAGGATGTCCACATGGGTACGGTCGTTGCCGATTCCGTCCGCAACAATGGCGATTTGTACATCCGGATTTTGCTGCGTGAAGGAAACACAGATCTGTTCGAGGAGTTTTACCCCCTTCTGAAAAGGGTCGAGACGCGATGGCCAGAAATAGAGGAGGGCGTCCGGATTGACGTTCAAACCGGTCTTCTTCTGGAACGCAACGAGATTCTCACGCTTCGCCTCAAGGATATCATCGTCCGGTCCGTACTTGCGGACCAGCGCCTCGCACCGCTCCGGATACATCTGCGATGAAGGCGCGTTGGTGATCGCCCGTGCGGCGTCATGGGCGTACTTCTCCTTAACCTCTTGGCGGACGCCTGGCGGCACCAGATCTCGATCCAGAAAGTAATCCTCCACGACCTCCCGGAGGAATTTCTTACCGACGAAATTGATCATGGTGGCATTCTTGATCGCCGTGGCCTGACAGTCGATGCAAGCCTTTCCGTTCATTTCGGAAAAATAGAGCCGGTCGGAGATGCTGCCGAGGTTGATCCCCCCCAGGAGATCCAGAGGAAGGCAGGCCGTGAAGACATTGTGGACCGTATGGAGAACGGGCAGGCCGGTGGCGCTCGCATAGGCGGTGATCGCCCCCCCGGCCATCCAGTCGTGGCTGTGCACGATCAGCCTCCCCTCGCTCCGGGCACGCACTGTCTTGATGACGTTGTTCACGATCTCCCGCTGGAATTCCACGGCCGTCAGGATCGGGTCGCCCGCGTAGGCGCTCAAATTGTCGGCGAAGATGGAGGAACTGATCAGGTGGATCTTATCCGAATCGATCTTGTAGCGCACCTCCCGCCACTGGAGTTCACTCATCTGCGCCTCGCGCTGGAACCGCTTCTTAAGATTGAGGAGCGCCAGATGGACATCCAGACCCCGCTCGGTGAGTCCTTCGCAGAGGGCGGAGACAACCTCCCCCTGCCCTCCGCTTTTGCCGGAGATGAACCGGGCGAGCGCCCCCATGTCCTCGGGCAGCCTTCCCGTCTCCGGAGAGATGATCAGGATGGCCGTTGTCTCCTTTTTCTTCAGGACTTCAAAGCGCTGGATAACGTTCTCCAGGTCGTCAATCTTGCGGGTGAGAACGTGCGTCGGGCGGGCGATGGAGTTCTCGTAAGGGTTGAAGTAGGCGTGAACCGCGTGGTCCTCGCCGATCCGCTCGTGGAGAAAATAGACATGGTCGGAAGTGGTCAGGTGGCGCCATTGGGTCAGGTACGTCCCCCCCGCCCTCTTTGCCGCCGTTTCCATCCGTTCAATGTCCCGGAAGAGCTCATATTGCGTGGGGTTGCCCAGCCAGCCGAACGTGTTCTTGCCGGCGTCCGCCCAGGAGGATGTGGCCAGCCCGTGGATGTTGAGGGTCGGGCACGGCGCATTCTTGAACCTTTGCGCGATCTCGGTAGGCGTAGCCGCAATGATGCTTTCATGCTTCTGCAACGCCTCCGGAAGTCCCCGCCAGAAGTCGAAGATCCCGAGATTGCTCCAGATGTGCTCGCCGATGTGTTCGAAATCGTAGCCCAGCATCACCGCCTCGCCGTCGATCCGGGCGATGTACTGCGCATAGGTCTCCGGCGTGATCGGGGCGTGCGGAAAGCGGAAGGCGATGTCGTCGCTCAGCTCCCGGTTCCGGGGGATGACGATAAGGTTCGTGTTCTTCGCCCGGAAGACGGCGTTGGGGGAGACGGCCTCCCCTTCTCCTTCGCCGCTGAACATGTCGTCCCGCTTCTCGCAGAGGATCGAATGGTAGCCCATGTCGGCCACCGCCTCCGCGATGGGGTTGTTGTACATGAGTTCGGTATTTCGGAACGAGGTCGGAACGATCCCAAAGAGCCTCTTCATCATATCCTGGTGCAGGGAGGCCTGTTCCCGGAACTCCAACCTCAGCGGATCCTCGAAGAGGCTGGTCAGGGAGTGGTAATAGGTCTCGTCGAGGTACTCGACCTGGTCGTTCTTTTCCCCGGCGTCCAGGAGCTTCCGGAGCGCCTGGATGACCTCGGGCTGGTAGAGTTCGGCCTGCTCCAGAAATGTCCCGGACATGCCTAATGTGATCTTGAATGAAGGGTGGGAGGCGATCAGCTCCGTAAACATCCGTGCCGCCGGCAGGTAGCACTTCTCCGCGACCTTGAGAAAGATGGCCCGGTTCTTCTCCTCCCAGAGGAACTTGCCCCGGTCCGGATGGAGCCGGAACGGCTGGTGAAGCTGAAAATAGAACGCGGCGAGCGGCATACCCACACCTCAACGTCTGATCAAATGCTACCCTGATGAATATATAGATGAATATGTTTACAAAATCAACAACCACCTTTGACATCCGGAACCGGTGCAGGTATGATCCCGCGAACGCAAGACCTGAAACCGTCAAGAACAGGAGGCTCTTGCAAAACTCTTCCAAATATGTTCCCCCTCCCTCGTGTGCCCTTCAGGGTATGACGGGAGGGGGTTAGGGGGTGAGTGAAATTGCAATATGCTGATTTAATGGCAATCTCCCCCCCGCCCTAACCCTCTCCCGCCAGGGGGGAGGGGATTTATTGGTACTTGTGTAATTACTTCACAGGAGAGCAAAATTTGTCCCGGTCCGAGAGTCTCAAGAAAAGAATGGATGAACGGCGTGCCTGTCTGCCGAGGCTCCTCTATCCCCCTGCCCTGCCGATCCTGGAGAAGAGGGACGAGATCGTGGCCGCTATCCGCAAACGCCCCGTCGTCGTCATCACCGGAGAGACGGGCTCCGGAAAAACCACACAGATCCCGAAGATGTGCCTGGAAGCGGGTCGGGGGCTGGCCGGTCTGATCGGCTGCACGCAGCCGCGGCGGATTGCGGCGACGACCGTCGCCCGGAGAATCGCCGAAGAGTTGGGGGAAGAGATCGGCCGTTCGATCGGCTACAAGATCCGTTTCGACGACCGGACCCCGCGCAACGCCTTTCTCAAGATCATGACCGACGGCATCCTCCTGATGGAGGCCCAGACCGATCCGCTGCTTCGGGCCTACGACACGATCATCGTGGACGAGGCGCACGAGCGGAGCCTCAACATCGACTTCATCCTGGGGATCATGAAAAACATCCTCCGCCGGCGGCGCGACCTCCGTGTCGTCATCACCTCGGCGACAATCGATACGGAGAAATTCTCCCGGGCATTCGATGACGCCCCGATCATCGAGGTGTCGGGACGGGTCTATCCCGTCGAGGTCCGGTATGAATCCCTCGATCGCGAGCTCGAAGAAAAGGGCGAGATCACCCACATCGATGCGGCGGTCCGGGCCGTTGAGGAGTTGACAGGACGGCGGGAACGGGGTGATATCCTGATCTTCATGCCGACGGAACGGGATATCCGGGAGACCCGGGAGCTTCTGAACGGCCGCCTCCGGGAAGAAGCCGCTATCCTGCCGCTCTTTTCCCGTCTCACCCGGTCCGAGCAGGAGCGCGTCTTCCAGCCGCTGCGCCTGCGGAAGATCGTGATCGCGACCAACGTTGCGGAAACATCGCTTACGATTCCGGGAATCCGTTATGTAATCGACACCGGCCTCGCCCGCATCTCCCAATACAACCCCCGCTCGCGGACGGCGGGTCTTCCCGTCCGGGCGATCTCCCGGAGCAGCGCCGATCAGCGGAAAGGGCGCTGCGGCCGGGTCGAAAACGGGATCTGCATCCGCCTCTTCACGGAGGAGGACTATCTCGGCCGGCCCCTCTACACGCCGCCGGAGATCCTCCGCGCGAACCTGGCCGGGGTAATTCTGAGAATGCTCTCCCTCGGTCTCGGCGACATCGACGCATTCCCATTTATCGACCCGCCCGCCCCGAAGAGCGTCCGGGACGGGATCGACATCCTGCTGGAGTTGGGGGCGATCGAACGGGAGGAAAATGAAGCAAGGCGAAAGAGCGATCCCTGGTGGCTGACGGAAAGGGGGCGGATCATGGCCCGGCTCCCGATCGACCCGCGGATCGCCCGGATGATCATCGAGGCCAAAAAAGAGGGATGCCTGCCGGAGATCCTCATCATCGCCGCGGCGCTCAGCATTCAGGACCCGCGGGAGAGGCCGGCCGAGAAGGAGGCGCAGGCGGACCAGATGCACGCCCTCTTCAAGGATCCCGCCTCGGATTTCGTCTCGCTGCTCAAGATCTGGCAGCGCTGCCACGATGCCGGGGACTCACCGAAGACGCAGAACCGGATCCGCCGCTTCTGCCGGGAGCACTTCCTCTCGTACCGGCGGATCCGGGAATGGCGGGATGTCCGTGACCAGCTCCGGACGATACTGACGGAACAAAAATTCATTTCGACCAAACCTTCCGCAACCCAAAAAGAGGGCGCCGATATCTATGCGGCCATCCATCGCTCCATTCTGAGCGGCTACCTCGGACACATCGCTGTTAAAAAAGAGAAGAACCTCTACACGGCGACCCAGGGGCGGCAGGCGATGATCTTTCCGGGTTCCGGTCTCTTCAACCGGGCGGGTAACTGGATCGTCGCCGCGGAGATGGTCGAAACCTCGCGTCTCTTCGCCCGGACGGCAGCGAACATCGAAAGCGCCTGGCTGGAGGATCTGGGGGGGGATCTCTGCCGCCGCACCTATTTTGCCCCGCACTGGGAAAAGAACCGGGGCGAGGTGGTCGCCTCCGAGCAGGTGACCCTTTTCGGTCTGATCATTGTCCCCGACAGACCCGTCTCCTACGGCCGGATCGATCCCGCGGAGGCATCCCGGATCTTCATCCGGAACGCCCTCGTCGAGGGGGAGGTCCAGCGCCCCCTCCCCTTTCTCGTTCAAAATCAGGCGGTGATCGAGAAAATCGCCGGCATGGAGGAAAAGGTGCGGCGTCACGACCTCCTGGTCGGGGAGGAGGAGATGGCGCAATTCTATGAAAAGCGGATCCCCGGGATCTTCGACATCCGGACGCTCCAGCGGCTCGTCCGCGATCGCGGCGGCGACGCCTTTCTCCGGATGCGGGAGGAGGATCTGCTGGTCCAATCGCCCGACTCCGCGGAGATCGCCCTCTTTCCCGAAGCCGTTTCGACCGGCGTCTGGCGTCTGGACTGCGTTTACCGCTTTGACCCGGGGAAACCGGAGGACGGCGTCACCTTGAAGATCCCCGTTCAGGCGGCGATTTCCGTTCCCGCCGCCGTGCTGGACTGGGCCGTCCCCGGTCTTCTCCGGGAAAAGATCGCCGCCCTCCTCCGGGGCCTTCCGAAGGAGTACCGCAAGAAGCTCCTGCCGCTCGCGGGGACCTGTGACATCATTTTGGCCCAAATGCCCCGGGAAGGGGCGCTGCTCACCGCCCTCGGCCGTTTCCTCTACGAGCGGTTCGCGGTGAATATCCCCTCCGACCGCTGGCCCCTGGACGCCCTTGAGGAGCACCTGAAGCTCCGCTTTTCCGTAGTCGATGGGAAGGACCGGGAACTCGCGGCAGGGCGGGATATCGCAATCCTGGAGAAAGGCTTCGTCGATCCGGAAGAATCCCGGGCCTTTGCGAAGGCCCGAAAAGCCTGGGAGAGGAGCGGTCTGACGACGTGGGATTTCGGCAATCTGCAGGAACAGATCTCGCTCCGCGATGGCGGCATCCACGCGCCGCCCGCCTTTCCCGCCCTGGCCACCGATGAAACCGGTGTCGGCATCCGGCTGTTTCGATCCGCAAACGAGGCGCGGCTCTCCCACCGTAAAGGGGTGAGGGCCTTGCTGGCGCTGCGTTTTCGTGAAGAGATCAGGCACCTGCGCAAGACGGTGGCGCCCGCCGGCGATCTGAAGATCTGGGCGGCGGCCTTCGGGGGGGTAAAGCCGCTGGAAAACGCGCTGGTGGAGAAAGTCATGACGGATCTCTTCGACGCGGACGTGCGAGCCGAGGCGGATTTTGTGCAACACGCCGAGGGAATCCGGCCCGAAATCCTGCCGCGGGGCATTTTGGTCGTCCGGCTGGCCGGGCCGCCACTCAAGGCCCTCTATGAGGCTGCGGAGCAGCTCCGGACGCTGGAGAGTTCCAGCCGGGGAAACCGTCCGCTGTTGGCCTTTCTGGCGGAATTGCGGGATGAGTCGACACGGCTCCTGCCGCCGGATTTTCTCGTCCGTTACGACGAGGAACGGCTGAACCACATCGGCCGCTATCTGCGCGCCCTAAGCGTCCGTGCGGAGCGGGGGGCCGTTCACCTGCAGAAGGCCCTTGAGCGCGGGAAAGAAATTCTTGACCTGGAGGTGTGGCGTGAATCAACGCTCCGGGAACTGCCCGCCTTCGCATCCGAGGAAAAACTCCGGGCGCTTGCTGATTTCGGCTGGATGATCGAGGAGTACAAGGTGTCGCTGTTCGCCCAGGAACTCAAGACCGCCATCCCGATCTCGCGCAAGCGGATCGAGGCCCGCATGGCGGAGATCCAGAGGATGCTGTAATCGGTGTTTCCCTGGCTTTCACCTACTACTGTTCGGATATGGCCGATAGTTAAAATTGAGCATTACGAATCGAAAGCAAGTGATTCTCCGGATCATCGACGAATCTTCTATGAAGCTGATGATCCGCACGACGCCCTAGCACTTCGGGCAGACCAAGAGATCATCTTCGTATATTTTGTATCAGCCACGCCATTAACCTTCGGCTCACCTCCCCATTCGTCCAAATGATGATTCCATTGATCTTCTTCACCTCTTTGATCAGAGAATCCTCTTCAAGGGAACGGGCGAAAAGAATCTCTACCTTCTCACTGAGAAGGGCCTTTCCAGCCTTATGCATGTCTTCATAAAGCAAAACTCTATACCTCACCATGTTTGGACTCTCACTTCACTCCACCAGATTCATTCTTCATAATAGAACTATCCCGTTGACAAAATGTTTAACATTTATGATAAGAAAAAAAGAAGCGGAGGGATGAACGATGGCAAAAGTTGTGATGGAGAATATTTCGAAGAGTTTTGGAACAGTTCAGGCGGTAAGGGATTTCAATCTCACGGTGGAGGACAAGGAGTTCGCCATTCTGGTCGGACCTTCCGGGTGTGGGAAATCGACCGCCCTCCGGATGGTCGCTGGCTTAGAAGAGCCAACGACCGGAACAATTTATATCGGGGATCGGGCTGTCAACGACCTTCCTCCTAAAGACCGGGACATCGCCATGGTCTTTCAGGAATATGCCCTCTATCCCCATATGTCTGTTTACAAGAACATGGCCTTGGGGTTGAAGCTGCGGAAGTTTCCGGAGAGCGAAATTGATCAACGAGTACGGGAGGCCTCAGAGATCCTCGGGATTCAGGAGTTTCTCGATCGTAAGCCAAAGCAACTTTCCGGTGGACAACGTCAAAGAGTAGCTGTGGGGAGAGCGATTGTCCGCAAACCCGTTGTCTTTCTCTTCGATGAACCTCTTTCTAACTTAGATGCTAAGCTCCGCGTCCAGATGCGAGCAGAACTCTCCAAGCTTCATGATAGTCTTCAAACGACGATCATCTACGTCACTCATGATCAGGTGGAAGCAATGACCATGGGAACGAAAATCGTGGTGATGAAGGATGGTCTAATTCAGCAAATCGGTACCCCTTTAGGCGTCTATAACTTCCCCGTCAATATCTTTGTCGCCGGTTTTATCGGAAGCCCGATGATGAATTTCATACCTTGTCGTGTTCTCTCAAAGGATGGCCGTCTCATGGTTGATGCCGAGGCGTTCCATTTCCCCATTCCTGAAAAGAAGGCTCCCTATTATCAATCGCTGGCTGGATCAGAGGCTTTTTGGGGAATCCGGCCCAATGATATCTACAATCGCCTTTATGCTCCGGAACATCTCAAAGAAAACGTTATTCGTGCCGTCGTCAATCTCATTGAGCCCCTGGGCTCAGAGATCAATCTCAATGTGACAGCGGGGAAACATAATCTTGTCGCTATGGTGGACACGCAGACCACCGTCCGGAGGCATCAGGAGATTGAACTGGCTATCGATCTGAACAAAATGCATCTGTTCGAGAACAACCCTCCCCACCTCCGGGCAAAAACAGAATGATGCCCGATACTCACTTTCTCGCCAACCGTTCCTTTTTCTTGACCATCAATTACCGTCGTGTTATGAGAAAAAAGGGCTTATTGATACCCTCCATTCCGATTCTACGAAATTCAACGCTACAAGCTTTTTGGAACATCAAAGGAGGTGATGAGGAATTTAGCAAGAGGCTTAGAATATTTACATTCTCTATAACCATATTGGTTCCATGGGAGGTGTGATGATGAAAAAGCTCTGTATTTTTTTCATTTTGGCGTTGTTTTCCGCAGTGACGGTCAGTGCTGCCTCAGCAGCGGTTGAGCTGACCTATTGGACGCACGAAGACCCAAACAGAACAGAGATTGAAAACAAGTACATCAAAGAATTCGAAGCGGCCAATCCGGGAGTTAAGGTAGAAAGGGTCACCAGTCCGTCAGGGAAAATAGCGGAAAAGCTTCTCACTGCCTTTGCCGCGAACCGGGGCCCGGATATGTTCAACATGGAGATTGAACAAGAGTATGCGTACATCGTGAACCGTCGTCTTGCTCCCATCGATTTCAATGCGGTCGGGTATTCCAGTGACAAGGCTATTTACGATGCCTATCTTCCCAGGGTGCTGGATCCGGCTACCTTCGAAGGGAAAATTTACGGGCTCCCGTTGGAATTGACGAACTGGTCTGTCTACGTCAACGATAGGATATTCAAAAATGCGGGGCTCAACCCTGCAAAGGATTACCCCAAGACGTGGGAGCAAATGGTTGAGGTATCCGAAAAGATCGTCATCCGTGAAGGACAAATCATAAAGAGAAGAGGTTTTGACTTCAGATACCCGTACTATCTGGTTTCCATGGTTCCGATGGTCGAACAGTTGGGAGGAAAGCTCATCAGCGATGATGGCAAGAAGGCGATCATCAACGACCAGGCCTGGATCAAATTTCTCACCTTCATGAAGGAATGGGGTCCCAATGGGAAGAACCTCGGGTCTCCGACCTATACCCCTGCGAGAACGCTCTTCAACAAGGATAAAAATGATATCGCCATGTGTGAATCTGGTCTCTACCAGCAGGGAAGAATCCGGCAGGACAATCCTGAGTTCTACAATAGCAAGGAATGGAGGGTGATCCCGTACCCGGTGTTTAAGAACGCCGTCAAAAATGTCGCGGGCAACTATTACGGTCACTACTTGGTGGTCAACGCTTCGAAACCGAAGGAAAACCAGCAGATGACATGGAAGCTCATAGGCTATATGCTCTCCCATGCCGAAGAATATCTCTCAAAAGTGGGGCTCATACAGCCTACGTTGAAACTTATGAAATCCGAGACCTACAAGGCCATGCCGTACGCGAATGTGTTCAAGGACGATATGGAAAGAGGTCACATTGTGTATTACGGCGAGAACAGCGCAAAGATTCAGACACACATACGTGAGGCTGTTGAGTCCGTTATGCTGGCCGGTGCGTCACCGCAAGAGGCGCTGGAAAAGCTGAAAAGAAGAGCTCAAGAAGCGCTCGATGAACGATGATGGTTTCTGATTGAGACAGGGATGGGACTGTGGCTCGTCCCTGTCTTTTTTTTCACGCTGATATGGGACATGAAGGGACGAATATTCAGCAGTGGCATAGAACATAAAAAGGCGCGTTGGGGATGGATCTTCATCATTCCTTCACTCGTCTTTTTTTCGCTCTTCAGTTTCTATCCGATCCTCAATGCTCTGTATACGAGCCTGTTCAGGAAAAAGCTGTTATCGTTGGACCCCCCCAAATTCATCGGATTTGACAATTACGTTTATCTCCTCCAATCTCCGGACTTCTGGAACTCCATCAGGGCCACCGTTGTGTTTACTTTGGGAACGTTTGTCCCGATATTGGTGTTCAGTCTCATACTCGCACTGTTCATCATGTCGAGGAAGAGGTTTCAGAAGTTTTTTCAGATGGCCTATTATTCTCCCGCCGTTTTATCGTCCGTTGTGGTTGCGGCGATTTGGCTCCTCATGCTGGATCCAAGGGGACTGGCCAATCAATGGGTAAATTTCATTTTAAATACCCCTGGCATTGATCACAAATGGCTTGCCGATTCCACAATGGTTCAAATCTCTACGATGATGGTCTACTTCTGGAAATACGTTGGCTACTTTACAATCATTTTTCTCGTTGGATTGGGGTCAATTCCTAACAGTATCCATGAAGCTGCAAGAATAGATGGTGCAAGCGGATGGACTGATTTCTGGTACATCACGCTTCCGCTTTTAAAGCCAACAACGGTGCTGGTCTCCATTATGTCAATGCTCCAGTGCCTGAAAACGTTCAGTACCCAGTACCTTTTCACCCAGGGGGGGGCTCCAATGGAGCCGATAAACGTCATCACTTTGAATCTCTATAACACCACTATCAGAGATCGCAGCATAGGTTTGGCGAGCGCCATGAGTATCATACTCTTTTGCATGATGCTCTTCTTCACGTGGCTGCAGTTCAAAACGTTCAAATCCGAGGAAGTCGATTATTAAAAAGGGGCTTTGCTGTGACAACCTACCGGAAGAACACAAAAAATAGGACTTCCCCCCAGTCTTTGATAATTGATGCCTTCATCTGGGCATTTCTCATCATCGCGGCGGCATATATTTTTGCACCTTTTGTATTCATGTTTACAGCGTCATTAATGCCCGCAAGCGATATCATGAAAATGCCTTATCGATGGATACCAAAAGGTTTTTACTGGCAGAATTACTGGCAGGGGATAAGTGGGAACGATGGGAGTTTCATCTATCTCAGAAATATCCTCAATTCGTTGATCGTGGCTTCAGCAGTCACTGCGACAACCGTGTTTCTTTCAGCCTTTACCGGATTCGGTCTGGCAAAATACAAGTTCAAGGGGAGGCACCTCATGTTCATGATGATCCTGGCGACCATGATGATCCCCTTCGAAGTGATTATGATCCCCCTTTATCTCATCGTCATGAAGTTAGGATTTCAGGATTCATATCTCGGGTTAATAACCCCCTTTCTTGTCAGCGCATTCGGTATTTTTCTCATGAGACAATATTACATTAACTTCCCTGACGCAATACTGGATGCCGCGAGAATCGATGGTGCAAGTGAACCGATGATCTTCATGAGGGTTATTCTTCCGAACAGCATCCCGGCAATCGCGACCTTGGCAATCCTCACATTTAAAAGCCAGTGGGATAATTTATTGTGGCCGCTGCTTATTGCCCAGACCGAGGAGATGAAGACGATACCCCTCTATATCGTCAGGTTCACTGCGGAAAAACATACAGACGAAGGAGCAATGATGGCTGTAGCTGCAATAGCGAGCATCCCAATATTGATACTGTTTCTCAGACTATCAAAGTACTTTCTTGGTGGCGCAGTGGTGTTTACGGGTAAAAAGGGATAATGAGAGTGACGCTCTATATTTTTGATATGGGAGGTGTGGTCTCCCGCAATTGCGATGTATTCCCCGACATACTCAGTCACCTCGATATCAGTCAGGAAGAATTCCTCCTGTTTGCCGGGGAAACCCTTGATAAATTCTACAATGGGAAGATTTCAACCGATGAATTCTGGGCTCGGTTCTCCAGGCGATACGGCAAAGAGGTGAGAGAAGAATTGTTCGGCAAGTTTTTTCATCCGAGCATCGATCGGGAGGTCATAGCTCTGATAAGGCAACTGAAGGCGCGCTCAAGGGTTGTCTGCGGTACGAATACTTTCGACCCCCATTACAATTACCATTTAGGCCATGGCGATTACGTAATCTTTGACGCCGTTTTCGCTTCGAATAAAATTGCCCTATCAAAACCGGACCCGGAGTTCTACAGGTACATTCTCAAAAATGAGGTGGTTAACCCTGAAAACACTTTTTTTGTGGATGATACGGAGGCGAACGTGCTTTCCGCAGAGCGAATGGGTATAAACGCCACCCTTTTTAGGGATTCCAGATCCCTGGGCCTTCAGATTAAGAATCACCAGAGGTCTTCAGATGAACCTAAAAAATGATCTCAGGAACCACAGTTACGGGTTTCGGACCGTCGTTTCTTATAGTCGCTGTGAGGCATACTTTATTATCTTCGAGTTCAACAGCGTTGCATTCAATGTCAACGGACGGATGCGATCACGGTTCGGCTGATGATCTCCTCCTTCATGGCCGGCGCCAGGTCGTTGAAATAGGCGGAATATCCGGAAACGCGAACCAAGAGATGGGGATATTTGTGCGGGTCGTTTCTCGCTTCCACCAGGATCCGGGGATCGAAGGCATTCACCTGGACCTGCATCCCTCCCCGTTCGAAGTAGGTCTTCAGTAAAGCGCCAAGGAGAAAGGCCCCCTTTTCACCTTTCAAGAGGGCCCGGTCAAACTGGAGATTAAGGTTGACCCCATTGGCGATACGGGTGAAATCGATGCTGTTGACCGAGTTTAAGAGGGCCGTCGGACCTTTTCGATCCATGCCGTTAACCGGGGCGATCCCGGAGGCGAAAGCCTCTCCCCGCCGGCGTCCGTGGGGCATGGCGCCGGTGATTTTCCCGAAATACTGATGGGCCGTGACCGAGTAGAGGCCGGTCACATACCGTCCTCCCCTGGCGCTCGTATATCCGCCAAGCGCGCTGTCGAAGGCGGCGATGACGTATCGGGTCCATCCGTCCGCCTCCGGTTCGTCATTGCCGAATTTGTCCAGGTTTTTGAAGTACAACAGCCATTTCTGATCGGGGATGTCCCTCTTCAGGAGTTCCACCAGCCCGGGCAGGGTCATTCTCCGCTCCTGAAAAACCGCTCTGTCGATGGCATAGAGGGCGTCGCCCGTGTCGGCCGGCCCCACGCACTGAATGCCGGAGAAATTGTAAACGGCGCCACCGCCGGTGGAACATCTGCCCGACTTGAGGCAACCCTCGAGCAGTGCGCTGCTCAGGGGCGTGGGATGCTCTTTGTGATTTGCCTTCTCCACCAGGTGCAGATCATCGATCAATCGCCTGACAAAGAAATTGAGCTGCCCTTCGAAGGCCTCCCGGACATCTTCCATGGATTTCATCCGGGTTGCCGGTTTGGTTTTCCGGCCGCTCCGGAAAAGGGAACCGAAGCGCCGCCCCTCATTGAGGGCCATCTCCAGCATGATGGGGACGTTGACGATGGCCGCATCGGTAGAAGAGAAGCTCTTCCCCTGGCAAACGGGTTCCACGCATCCGACGGCGGTGTAGTTTCTCGCATCGGCCGTCTTATAGCCGTGCCTGCAGAGGGCCTCGATGATCACCTCGTCGTTGTAGAGGGCCGGCGAAACGCTGCCGGAGGCCAATATCAGGTTGATTTTATGCCTGTACGCCTCAGGGGAGGACCGGTGCACCCGGGCGTGAAAATTCGGCTGGCGCATCCGGAGCTCATCCATGATTTCGAGGAGAAAACCACTGAGCTCATTGGCGGCATCGTTGCCGCTTTCGTCCACCCCTCCCACGGTGACCACCTGCCCGTTGAACATGCCCCCGTGGAACCTCATCATGGGTTTCGAGAAGACGGGGATGATCTCCGCCATCTTGATCGAAAAGGCGGCAAGCAGTTCCTTCGCCTGCCGCGAAGAGAAGGAGGGATCCCTTAGGCTGGTCCGGTAGTAGGGGTAGAGGTACTGGTCGATCCGGCCCGGACAGATGCTGTTATCCAGGCTTTCCAGGTTGATGGCGATCTGGGCGAAGAAAAGAGACTGAAGGGCCTCGTGAAATGTTCTGGCGCCCAAGCGGGGCACCCTCCGGCACACCGCCGCGATGGATTCCAATTCCGCTTTTAGCTTTGGCTCTTTTTCTTCAGAGGCCATTTCCCGGGCCAGGCCGGCATACCGTTCGCCGAAGCGGGCCAGGCCGGCGAGGATGATCTTCACCCCTTCATAGAAACACCACGTTTCCGACCCCCGGGGAGCATCCTTCTGGTACCCCTCGGCCTCGGCCGCGATCCCCTCCGTTCCGATGGCGATGAGTTTCGCGTAGTCCGGGGCAATGTGAGCTATTCCGCCAAGTTCATTGATGAGATAGAATTTTGCCGTCAGTTGATCGGCGATGAGGGCCAGCTTCTTTACAAATCCCGTGTCCAATTTCATCGCGAGGAATCGCGGCAGCCAGAAGGGGACGATGGAGAGCAATTGCCTGAGCTCGCCGTTCGATATCTCCAGCGGGTTGGTCTTCCTTTTGGCGAATGTGTGCGCCTCGGCAATGACAGGGACGCCGTGGAGCTCCGGGTAGATGGCGCCACCTACCCGCTTGGACGAATAATTGCCCACGATCAGTTCATCGGGATAGATCCGGATCGATTTGTTTTTCAGGACCTCCGTCAAGGCCTCCGCGATCCGGATATAGGGCGACTTCTTCCGGTTCTCCCCGGCTCTGAAGTACCGCGTCCAGATCATGGCCCGCTCGGTGCAAACCCCGGGTTTCGCACCCTGAACGGCTTTCTTCAAGGCGTTGATCCGTCCCGAGCATGGTGTGATTTCAGTCGTAGGCGACAACAACATGGATTCCCTCCCTGGCAAAGCGCTCGACGACCGGCTTCAGGTCCGGCCTGTGGGGGATGTCCGGATCGGGGCCGGGCCTGTCCATCCCGATCCGGCCCAGCTTCTCCTCCCCCAGCCTGTGGTAGGGCAGGCAATGAATCGTGTCCATGGCGCATTCATGAAGAAGCGCCGCGGTGGCGAAGATATTTTTTTCATCATCGTTGATGCCCGGTATGACCGGCATTCTGGGCTGCAGGTGCGGGAACACGGCGGCCAGCCTCCGGAAGTTTTCCAGAATAAGTCCGTTTCCCCGGGTCGTATAGGATTCGTGACGCGCCGAATCCATCTGCTTCAGATCAAAATAGATCAGGTCCAGGAAGGGGGCTATCCTTTCCATGTCTGCCCAGGCGAACTGGCCGCAGGTCTCCAGGGTGACATGGATGCCGTCGCCTTTGAGGGACAGCAGGAAACCCTCTAAGAAAGCGGCCTGCAGCATGGGTTCACCGCCCGTCAGGGTGACCCCTCCCCCGGAGGAGATAAAAAAATCCCGATCCTTCCGCACCTCCGCGAGCAGATCTGCCGCCCCCCACGTTTTTCCGATCATTCTCAGGGCCCGGGTCAGGCAGGCAACCACGCAGTTTCCGCAACCGTCGCAAAGCGAGTGATCGATCCTTCGATCGGGGCCGGTGAGGATGGCCGTTTTCGGGCAGACCTTGCGGCAGGCATAGCACTGAACGCAGCAGTGGGAGAAAAAGGCGACCTCCTGCCTCGCCTGATGGGATTCCGGGTTGTGGCACCAGGCGCATCGGAGGGCACAGCCCTTGAAGAAAAGGGCCGTTCTTATTCCCGGCCCGTCATGAAGGCAGAAACGCTGGATATCAAAGACCAGGGCTTTTTTCTCACCGGATTTCCCGGCCTTTTGGGTCAAAGCGTCGTTCATGGTCGGTTATCCTGCGTCCTTGGCCGGTAAAAACATCCATCGGACAGGAAGCGTCGGCCCGGCCAATCGTCTCCTCCGTAAGAAAAAGCAATCGGCGCCACAGCGCATTACGTCGGATTCAAGCGAGGTCAGTATGCCCCCCAAACCGGATTCTGTCAACAAATGGCATCTTATTACTCCGGCAACAATATACGTCAAAGCCGTCATTCCTGCGAAAGCAGGAAATCGAGGACAGATTTCAAATCTGTCCCCGAAAAGGAGTGGATTCCCGCTTTCGCGGGAATGACAAAGTGGGGGTGTTGTTCAAAGGTCTCAAATTATGAGCTTTTAATACCCCGCAGCAAGCTGCGGGGATGATTAAATCTCCATAATACGTCTTCAGATCGATTTATGTATTTACGTTTCAGCAATCGACCATTGTTACGCCCAATCCCCCGGTTCCCATTTCTTTGAAGGGGGCGGGTAAGGCCTTGCCTGTTTCCAGCATGGCCATGATGACCCGATCCAGATCTTCCCAATGCTGGGATGTGATCTCGTTAGTGGCCAGGAGATAGGCATTATAGGCCTTGAGCGCCCCAAAGGCGTTTCTCTCGATGCAGGGTATCAAAACGAAGCCTCCAACGGGGTCGCAGGACATGCCCAAGTGATGCTCAAGGGCGATTGTTGCAGCAACTTCAGTGGCCTCAAGAGACGCCCCGGTTGCATAGGTGATCATCGCCGCAGCCATCGCGGATGCCACGCCGATTTCTCCCTGGCAGCCCACTTCCGCGCCGGCAACGCTCGCGTTGTTCTTGCACAAAAACCCGATTAGGCCCGCTGCCATAAGCCCTTTTCGCATGGCATCCCGGGAAAGCTTCATCTCCTTCATTACGCGGACGATTGCAGGCATGGTGCCTGCGGAACCCAATGTTGGAGCGGTAACCGCCAGGCGCCCAATGGCGTTGCCTTCTGAAACAGCCAGGGCGTAACTACTCAGCCTTCCCATAAAGCCGTCTCCCCCTTTTGCCTTCCGGGAACGCTGATAGATCCGTTTTGCCTTCCGTTGAAACGCGAACGGCGCGGGGATGAGACCCTCTTCCTGAAGGCCCTGCCTGACGCCGTCCAGCATGATCTTGATCACCATGTCGAGGTGTGCGTATATCTCCCGATCTCCGACTTTCATGATGGCCTTATCGTTTTCCAGGATGATCTCATGGAGGCTTTTCTTGTTCTCTTTTGCCATCGCCTTGAATTGTGTCATACTGTGGTAGGGATGCAAAGGCTTGCCCCGATCTGTTTCCGGTTGCCCCTTCCAGAGGAAGAACCCCCCACCGGGAGAGTAATACTCCCTCTCGAACAGGATAGATCCATCCTTGCCGACAAGGCGCATGATCATGGTGTTGGCATAGGGATATGAATGTTCGATTTTGTCCCAAACGATCATGTCATGGCTGATCATGAAGGTTTTGCCGTTGATCGTCGTCGGGTATTTTTTCGTCGCGTCCTGAAGCTGATCCATAAGTTTTGTGTCGCACGTCTCGGTTTTCTGACCCAACAGGCCGGCCATGATGGCGCGATCCGTATGGTGCCCCCTGCCAGTGGCGCTCAGGCTGCCGAAAAGCCTGACTTCAATGGTTTGGGCGTTACCGATTCGATCCTTGGGCATTTCTTCCATGGTCTGCCGGAAATTGTCGGCAATCCGCAAGGGTGCAATAGTATGGGAACTGGAAGGCCCCGGTCCGATCTTGAACATATCAGTCAGGGACGTCAAGATGATGCCTTGAGGCGGACCCGGATAACATTTATCCGTTCCCCTGCCGGGAAAGGCCCCGGATGGGATGCCCTTGGCCATTGTCAAGTTCACATTCAACAGCATACTGCCCACACCCGCCGATGAAAGCACTGCGAGCTTACAAAAATTGCGACGATCCATGATGTACCCCCCTATTCCTTCAGTTTTTTGTAGTGAACGACGGCAGCTTTTGTTTTGGAGTCGAGGTCGAGTAGAAATACGGTGCGCGCATGCTTAGGGCAACGCCTTCCATTGTTACCGTGTTTCCGGCTTCGTGGAAAAATGACGTCAGACCACCATGCATTACGTTTCCGCAAGCCTCTCTATCACCCAGCCGTCAACATCTGCGTCCTGCATATCACAATTATGGAAGAAAAGAGCATTATTGATTAACGATTGGAATCAAGCATTTTTTCAAGGGCAACGTTTTGTGGATAACAGGCAGATATACGCATCAACCGGATGAACCGGAAAACTTGTTTGCTTCCGCTTGCGCAAGAGTGACGGCGGCAGTCAGTTATTTTCGAGCGCATCCACCTTGACAGAGGGGGAGATTATCATTATTCTCACAACCACCGGCGTACCGGTTTAATTTATGGAACAGGCAGAATAGGGACAGATTTTCAATCTGTCCCCGCCAACGAACGAGTGTTAAGGAGGCAGATCATGAAAGTCGTCGCATTCAACGGCAGTGCCCGTGCAAAGGGGAACACGGCCATTCTGTTGAACGTGGTTATGGATGAGCTCAGGAAAGAAGGCATCGAGACGGAACTTATCTCCCTGGCGGGGAAGACCATTCCCGGTTGCCGGGCCTGCTACCAGTGTTTCGAGAGGGCCGACGGCCACTGTGTGGTGACGGGCGACATCGTGAACGACTGCATCGACAAGATGCGCGCGGCGGACGGCATCCTCCTCGGCTCCCCGACCTACTTTTCCGACATCTCCGCCGGGATGAAGGCCCTGATCGAGCGGGCGGGCCTGACGTCGAGGGCGAACCAGGACCTGCTGAAGCGGAAGGTCGGGGCGGGGGTCGTGGCCGTCAAGAGGGCCGGAGCGATTCATGCCTTCAGCTCCCTTAACCTTTTCTTCCTGATCGGCCAGATGATCGTCGTGGGATCCGACTACTGGAACATCGGCATCGGCCGGGAGGCGGGCGAGGTGGAGAAGGACATCGAGGGGGTTCAGACGATGAAGGTTCTGGGGCAGAACATGGCCTGGCTCCTGAAGAAGCTGCACGCCTGATCTTATTCAAGGAAGAGGTGCATTGTATCCGTTTTCCGACCCTATTGCGAAGTCTTTTCAATCAGCGCGTAGAGAAGCCTGATCTCCTCGGCCCACCGTTCGCTTTCCGGGGTCTCCAGGATGAGGGGAATCCTATCGAACCGCCTGTCGTTCATGATGAGGCGGAAGGGTTCCAGCCCGATCTGTCCTTTTCCGATGGGCGCATGGCGGTCCACGCGGCTTCCCAGTGCCGCTTTGGAGTCGTTCAGATGGACCCCGCGGAGATAGCCGAAGCCCACGATCCGGTCGAACTCCTCCAGGGTTGCGGCGTATGCCTCCGGCGTCCGTAGGTCATAGCCGGCGGCGAAGGTGTGGGCGGTGTCGAGGCAGACGCCCACCCGGTTCCGATCATCGACCCGTTCGATGATCCGGGCGATCTGCTCGAAACGGAACCCGAGATTGCTTCCCTGCCCCGCCGTGTTTTCGATGACGGCGGTCACCCCTTCGGTTCCGGCGAGGGCGATGCGGATCGATTCGGCGATCCGGGCGAGACACTCCTCTTCGGAAGAAAGACGCAGATGGCTCCCCGGATGGAAGTTGAGGAGGGTGATGCCAAGCGCCTCGCAGCGGCGCATCTCCGCGAGGAAGGCCGCGCGGGACTTCGCGAGGGCCTCCGCCTCCGGGTGGCCGAGGTTGATCAGGTAGCCGTCATGCGCAAGGATCTGCCCCGCGGAAAAGCCCTTCTCCCGACAATTCGTCCGGAAGGTCGCGATCTCCTCTTCGGTGAGCGGCTTCGCAGCCCACTGCCGCTGATTCCGCGTGAAGAGAGCGAAGGCCCGCGCGCCGATCGCCGCCGCATTCAGCGGCGCATTGCCGACGACGCCGGCCGCGCTCACATGGGCGCCCACATATTTCATCGCGTACCTTCTTTCATCATTTTATGGGCAAAAGCCGCTGCTTGATTAATGGTGACCAAGCGTCGCGGGTGGTTGTACCGGTGAATGTGCTGATTTCGGCATGGGCCGAGGATATATCTTTGATCCGTTCCGGTTTTGTCTTGGATGGATCTTTCATCTGATGCCCCTCAGTAATGACCAACGGTGTCGGCTGAAAAGAAAGACGGGTGGTACTTGAGGCTACGACTCAGAACATACCCTGTCTTTCCCGTTCTTTTTTCCCTGGTACATGAGCTGGTCAACCCGGTGCACAAAGGCCTTCATCTCTTCCTGCGGCTTATATTGCCCAAGACCGATGCTCACCGTCACATGAACGTCCTGACCCGGCGCCGGGGAGAAAAGCTCCTTCTTGAACTCCGTCCGGATTCTTTCCGCAGTAACGGCGCCGTCCGCGCTTGTTGTCATGGGCAGGATGATGGTGAATTCTTCGCCGCCATAACGATAAGCGAAATCCGTCTCGCGCAGGCATCTTTTGACCACCTGGCCGAGCCGCAATAGTACCTGGTCTCCCTCGACATGGCCGTAAGCGTCGTTGAATGCCTTGAAATCGTCGAGATCGAGCAGGAGGAGGGTTAAAGGCTGTTCATAGCGGTTCGACCGGTC
>Ga0247841_10001962_pt1 | contig 43159 bp, 28 predicted proteins | sample LaCruzMarch2015__2_FD_192410 | JGI IMG/M metagenome (GOLD analysis project Ga0247841, IMG submission 192410) | Freshwater microbial communities from meromictic Lake La Cruz, Castile-La Mancha, Spain - LaCruzMarch2015_18m | ecosystem: Environmental > Aquatic > Freshwater > Lake | place: Spain...
AACATGAAATCCAGGATTGAAGGGGCGAAAACGGAATTGGCCATCCTTAACGGAAAGAGAAAACCGCCAATAAGCATCGTTGCCACCTGGGATAATTACGTAAAGGCTTCTAACCGGCCTGACAGCGGAAAGGCTACGCTGGAAACCTACGCCCTGCAATGGGGCTGTTTTGAACGCTGGCTTGTTGAAAAACATCCTACCGTTAAAAGCCTGCGGGGTGTGAATATGGAAATTGCCGGGGAATATGCCGCGCACCTGGCGGGCCGGGGCGTCACGGCCAATACATTCAACAAGCATGTCCGCGTCTGCGAACTGGTTTTCCGTGTCCTGAAGGATAAGGCCATGATCGAAGATAATCCATGGGAGCATATCGAGCGTAAAAAAGGGCTCGCCCCGCAAAGCCGCCGGGAATTAACCGTCGAGGAATTAAAGCGAATCTGTCAAAGCGCGGAAGGCGAGCTCCGCCTCATGCTGGCCCTGGGGCTTTACCTGGGGGCACGCATGGCAGACGCCGCGACAATGGAATGGGGCACCATGGACTTGAAACGGGGCTTGATCCGGTATATGCCGCGCAAAACGGCCAGGAGAAACGGCAGAGAACTGACTGTTCCTTTGCACCCTACCCTTGCAAATATCCTTGCTGAAATACCGCCGGAAAATCGGCAAGGCTTTATTCTCCCGAAAATGGCAAAACTCTATACGGCAACAGGACCGTATGCGGTATCCAAGATTGTTCAACAGCATTTCGAGAAAAACGGGATTGTGACAAAACGCGAAGGCCATGGTGTCCGCAAAGTTATCTCCGCCGGGTTCCATTCATTACGCCATTCCGCCGTTTCCCTGCTCCGCGAAGCCGGCGCTCCGCTCTCGGTGACCATGGCGATTGTAGGCCACTCAACGCTGGCCATGCACGATACCTATACGCATGTCGGGGAAAAGGCCATGAAGGAAGCCGTAGCCTCCATGCCCGTCCTAATCGGCAATGCACCGGCGCTACCGCTGCCGAAGATGATTGCCGCCACGCCAATCAGCGCCCTTGCCGATAAGTTAAACGGGAAGAACTGGCAGGCCGTAAAAAAGGAATTACTGACACTGGCAAAACAAACTAATGCCCCGGCCTCATGAACTGAAGTCCTGCAAGCGGCACACTGAAATATAGCCCTGCCTCCACGTACCCCTCCGAAGATATGTGAAACCATTTTTCACATATGTGAAAGCATTTTTCACGCATTCCTTAACTAGGGTAATTAAGCCCAAATTAAGGAGAGTGAACTATGCTAAGCGCCACTACTAACCTGCTCGGGACGGCCTTAAAAACTGATCCCACACTAAGCCCGGCCGATCGTGCCTCGATACTGGCCGCGATCAAGAACCACGATAAGACGCCGGATAATCCTGTCCCTGCCTCCGTGCCGGACTGCCGAATTGTCCGCCGCACCGAGACCGCGTACCGGCTGAGCCGTTCGTTGCGAACGGTTGACCTTCTGGCAAAGAACGGCATTTTACATAAGCTCAAATTCCCCGGACGAACCCGCGCCGCCGGATTTCTGTCTTCCGAGATAGACCAACTTATCGCCGGACGGGGGGTCAAATGAATTACCACATATGCCAAAAACTTGGAGCTCCAGACGCCGCCTGCCGGATGCTGCGACCTGCACTGCACTATGCTTCCCGCGGCTGGCCGATATTCCCGTGCCGCCCGGACAAGCGCCCGGCCACGGAACATGGCTTCAAAGACGCCAGCTGTGACCGAAAGACGATTGTCGCCTGGTGGACGGCAAATCCCTCCGCCATGATCGGGATGCCGACCGGAACCGCCTCGAAAATAATTGCGGTGGACCTGGACTGTGATACCGCGAAAGGGCTTGACGGCGTGACTGCGTTCGCCGCCCTGGTAAAGTCCGCCGGCGCACCGATCCGAACTCGCAAACACAACACGCCACGAGGCGGTGTTCATCTACTGTTTGCACACCATGGCGAAGCCGTTAAAAATTCCGCTTCCGCGATTGCGCCCGGCGTGGACACACGCGGGTCCGGCGGCTACATCATCTTGCCGCCGTCAAAGGCTGAGACCGGCGAGTACCGCGTTGAAGACAATGCCGATCCCACGCCGTTGCCGCCGTGGCTGTGCAACTTGCTGCGCGAATGCAAGATCATGGGCAGCCCCGACATGCTTGCCGAGCGGTCACATCGCTCGGTCCCAGCGACGCCTGGCGTCGCCTCATTGGCATCCTACGTTCAGGCGGCCGTCGAGGCAGAGACGCGGGCTGTAGCCGCAACGCCTGCCGGTCAGCGCAATGGTACTCTCAACAAGGCCGCGTTCAACTTGGGTCAGTTCGTAGGTTCCGGAGTATTGATACAGGCAAATGCGGAAGCCACGCTTATGGATGCCGCCCGCAGATGCGGGCTGCAGGATCAGGAATCCGCGCGAACGATCAAAAGCGGATTGGAGTCAGGGCAGAAGAATCCGCGCCAAATACCGGATCCTAAGATTAACTCACGACAAGGCCGGGATAAACCGTTGCCTACTCTCCCGGAACAGTGGCCTACGCCACAACCGATTCCCGACGAATTGGTCCCCGTACAGAAGTTCGATTACTCGTTGCTTCCCGCTACCTTCCGTCCCTGGATTCAGGATATTGCGGACCGGTTGCAGTGCCCGCCGGACTTCTCGGCTGTAGCGGCCATGGTAGCGATTGCTGCCGTTGTTGGACGCAAGGTAGGGATCAGGCCTAAACAACATGACGATTGGCTGGTTGTCCCGAATATATGGGGTGCCGCGATTGGCCGTGCCGGCGTTATGAAGAGCCCGGCGATCGCGGAGCCTTTGAAGCCGCTCACAAGATTGGAAATCGAGGCGGCCAAACAGCACAAGGAGGCCATCCGCGAGCACGAGGCCATACTGATGCTGTCCAAGCAGCGCCGATTCATTACCGAAAACAGGATCAAGGAGATACTGAAGGATGCAGGCGGTAGGGCGGCGGCCATGAAACTTGCCCGGCAAGCAATCGAGGAAGAAGGCTGCGAACCAATCCGCAAGCGGTACATCGTCAATGACTCCACCGTGGAAAAACACGGAGAACTGCTTCGGCAGAATCCCAACGGGTACCTGGTTCACCGTGATGAGCTTATCGGCTTGTTGAAGTCGCTCGACAAGGATGGGCAGGAAGGTTCACGGGCATTCTACCTGGAGGCGTGGAACGGAACAGGGCGATTCACCTATGACCGGATCGGGCGCGGCACCATTGATGTAGAAAGCGTCATCTTCAGCGTCATGGGAGGAATCACGCCCGGCCCGCTCGGCGACTATTTAAGGCAGGCGGTTGGCGAGGGAGCCTTGGATGACGGGTTGATGCAGAGATTCCAGCTTGCCGTCTGGCCGGATATCTCCCGCGAATGGCATAACGTGGATCGCTGGCCTGATTCGGAAGCCAAGCAGACGGCCTACGCAGTTTTTAAACGGCTGGACCGACTCGATCCGAAGTCAATCGGCGCACAAACGGATGCCAACGGCGATGGTATTCCCTATCTCCACTTCATGGAGAACGCACAGGAAATCTTCAATGAATGGCGGGGAAAATTGGAGACAAAAATTCGCACCGGTGACGAGCATCGTGCGCTTGAATCCCATCTGGCAAAGTATCGGAGCCTGATCCCATCCCTGGCACTGTTGTTTCACCTGGTGGACGACGGCCGGGGCGCCGTTACCGACGAAGCACTACAATGCGCCATCAGATGGGGCGACTATCTGGAATCCCATGCGCGGCGGATATTCGCCGTGGCTATCAGCCCCGACATTCCTGCCGCGAAGGCGCTCGCAAAGCGACTGCTCAACGGCGATCTCAAAGATGAGTTCTCGCTCAAAGACGTTTACAGGCCCTGCTGGTCGGGTCTGAACACGCGGGAGCTGGCTCAGGCAGCGGCAGACGCACTCCTGGACCTTAACTGGTTGGCAGAACGCAGGGAGACGGCGCCGGGGGCATTCAAACCCAGCACCATCTACCAGATTAACCCGAAGGTCAGAAACATCCCCTGCCAAGGCACTGCCATTACTGCCATTACCGGCAGTAAGGGCAGTAAAGACAGTGACCTGTACCCGGAAAACCCGGCCACAAAGGGGGATATGTCGGGAACTCCTACGGCGGAAACCGCTGTCTACGAAAATCCTGATGAAATCAACACCGCGCTGGCGCTGGTCGCTGCTGAAAATGCTGCCGAAATCGAGGAGGGCGAACTGTGAACCATCCAAAATACGACTTGCCGGTCGCCATGGCCGCAAAACCGAAAACTCGATTAGAGAAGATACGGCAAGTGGTGGAGGTGACAAAATGACACCGTTACAAATGGCAAATGTTGAATGTCCTAATTGGAATCAAGGTGCTTGTGCCGGCGCGCGTATTGCAGACGACTTGTCACCATTGCCGGGCCGCCCTCTTGATAAATGTGCGCTGGCAGATGGTAAACGGTGCGAATATTTTGAGGAGTGCGTTCTGCCGATGGCAGCTATGGCTTCCGGTCCAGACCGATCCAAGTCACTCACGGCCGCCGCCGACTCCTACCGCATCCTACATAAGATGGCAGGCGTAATCCGTCGGTGTCCCGAATGTACCAAATCTCTACCTGCCCGTCGCCGGGTTTGTGCAGCTTGTGCCGCCAAACGACGCCGAAATTCCAACCGGGAAGCACAGCGCCGGAATAGGGATGTGGCTGTCAGCAGTTAAGGCGTTTTTATGCCATTTCCGATCAATGTTTATAGGGGTGTAAAAATCGGTTTTGCGGAATCAATACCAATACACAGCCACCCTTAAAACATGCGCTTATTGGAGTGAAGTTCTCCCCGCCGCCCATTATGCCGCTCGATTTGCGCTTGTCCCGCCTCGGCCACCGTTGTATGCTCCCGAAAGACTGGATAAAACGCTATGGTTGGGGGGATATAGCCTTGAATTCTAAGAATGTATTGTCCCTGGGCAACAGGTAGTGGCATCGGGCAAATTTGCCTGTCAGTCAATGGTTCGAGACAGGAGGCGACCGAGATTATGAAGAAAACGGTCCAATGTGGTCTCGTGGCAGGCCTGATATCGGCCGCCATGTTGCTTGCGGTTGCGGGCGCCCTGCCGAATGCCAGCGAAGCCAATCGCGCAACACGGCAGATCATGAAACAAATAAAGATACCGCCGCCTTATACACCTGTCTATCAACCGCAGACATGGCAGCAGTATGTGCCGCCTACGCGCTTTACATCTGTTACGCCCAATTATTCTCCGCAGTTTATACCTGCTGCACGGCCTTTGGTTCCTCAGTTCCCTCCGGTTGAGCCACCGGTTACGGCGATACCGGTTGCGGCGATACCGGTTGCGGCAACGAATGCGACGAACGCCATGGTTACTAATGTTCCCGCAGTTGATAAAACGGTGAAAATATCTACTCCGGCGGTAACGCCTGAAAAGGAAAAAGCGCCGGAAGCTCTCAATCCCGTCGAGAAGAAATAAAGCCAACAGAGGCATAACCATGTCAGAGCAAACGCGAATTTTGACACCCGCCGAATTGAAAGCGATTGAAGACCATAAATACTACCTGTCGTTGCGGGAACACCGGGAAGTATCAATTGAAGAGGCTGTCGAGGATTTCCTCCAGCACTATGCCGAGACCTGGCAACGGGAAAAGTTACGGCACGACAACAAGGAACAGATTGAGGAAATTGAGCGGCACAAATATCTGAAGTCCAAGGAGGTCCAACGCGACATCGGCCGCCATGCGGCGGCCGTGGACTGGTGCACGCAATACGCGCATGTTTGGCGCCAGGAGCGCGAATCCCTGGAGCGTAATGGATTTGTGCAGGTCTCGGTGCAAATCCAGAATGAAAACGGGTTGCACTTGCGGCCAACATCCAAGCTCGCGTTGCTGGCGGGGAAATATGACTGTGACGTGTATATGCACAAACCAGCCGGCATGGAATATTACAACTTCATGTTGGGCCACAAACCCTATATAAACGTGAAATCAATTCTGAGCATGCTTCGGCTGGGCATAATCCGAGGGGACGTGCTGGAATTCATCGCCACCGGTGCCCAGGCCCAGGAGGCGCTGGAGGCCCTTGTGCGATTGATCCAATCCGGCGACACGGATTGAATGCCGAAATCCAAATTTAGCAATCCGATTGACCGAGGGCAGGCATGGTCAACAAGGAGGCTGCGTTATCGGATATGAACACAAAACCATACAGTCTGACGGTGAAGGCGGTGATTTGCGATGAACAGGAGCGGTGCCTGCTGATCCGCCGGTCGGCGCATAATCGGAACTTTGTCGGCAAATGGGAATGGCCGGGCGGCAAGGTGGATCCCGGTGAAGACTTTGCCGTGGCAACGGTGCGGGAGGCCAGGGAAGAGACCGGATTGGAGATAGAACTCACCGGCGTCGCAGGCGTCACCCAGTTCGAAATGCCGAAAGCCTTCGTCGTCATGCTCTGCATGGAAGCCCGCATCATCGGCGGCACCATGACCCTCAGCGACGAACACGACGCCCAGCAGTGGGTTCCACTTTCAGGGCTTGGCAAAGTCGAATTGATTGAGGGCGCTGTGCGAGACTGCATGCTGGAGTATGCGCACAAGAAAAAGGCGGAGCGCCCGTTGCCGGGTACTGATAAAACATGAGCGTAACTTGGAAAACTGCCAGGGTATTCATCAGCAGTACATTCCGCGATATGCACGCGGAACGCGACCATCTCGTTAAGGTGGTGTTCCCCGATCTGCGCGAGAGGCTGGAGAAACACCGCATCCACCTGGTGGACATAGACCTGCGCTGGGGCGTGACCGCCGAGCAGTCGGACAATGATCTGACCCTGGACCTCTGCCTCGACGAGATTAAGCGCAGCCGGCCTTTCTTCATCGGGATAGTTGGCCAGCGCTACGGCTGGGTGCCCAAAAAGCTTCCCGAAGCCGCGCTCAAAAAATACGGATGGATCCAGGGGATGACGGGCAGATCCATCACGGAGCTTGAAATCCTTCACGGTGTCCTCAACGATCCCAAGATGCGCTCGCACGCCATGTTCTTCTTCCGGAAGGACGATTTTATTGCGTCGGTGCCCAAAGAGCTTAAGGATCGCGTGTATTTAGACGAGTACGCGGAGAAGCTCTCGGCAGTCAAGGAAGATATCCGCAGGCATTGCCGCAACTCCGGGGCGCCCCTTCGGGAATACCCCTGCAATTGGGATTCCCAAAAGCCCAATTCTGAAGACGACACCCAGGGCCGCATCGTCGGGCTCGAAGAGTTCGGCGAATTGGTGAAGAAAGACCTGTTGGATGCCATGGCCCGTGAGTATCCCTGGATTCTCAAGCCGGCGCCTGCCGCAGCCGTTGCGGGAACCGAAGACTGGCTTGAAGAGGAGCAGGACTTCCACGAGCGGTTCATCGAGTCAAGGTTGCAGGTGTATGTGGGGAGGGAGAATATCCACCGGCAGCTTATGGATTATCTTGAGGGCGCTTCGACCGGCCCCTTGCTGCTCTCGGGTGGCTCCGGCACCGGCAAGTCGTCAATCCTGGGTAAGCTCTGGGAAAACTGGCGGGAAGACCACGCCGATGATTTCGCATTGCCCCATTTTGTAGGCGCCAGCCCCACCTCCACCGACATCCGCATAACGCTCCGACGCTTCTGCCTGGCGCTGCGGGAGAAATTCAAGCTGACCCAAACCGTGAAGCGCGAGCAGGGAGAGCCGGAAACAATGCCGAGAGAAGTTCCCGAAGAAATGGAGAAACTGCCCGACGCCTTCAGGGAGTTTCTCAAGGCCGTGCCTGAGAATGGCCGCGCTGTGCTCATCATTGACGCGGTCAACCAGTTGGACGAGTTCGGCGGGGCGCAAGAGATGGCTTGGCTGCCTGAGGAGCTTTCACCCCATGTAAAGATCATCGTCAGTTGCATAGACGAGCCGGGGAAAGAGCAGACCGCGCTGAATGCCATGCGCAAACGAAACACGCAAGAGCTGAAGGTAGAGCCGCTGACCAACGCGGAGCGCTTTGAAATCGTCAGCCAGGTGCCTTCAATCTCGGCAAAGAGCCTTGACCCGAAGCAGATCGCCTTGTTGCTGGAGAATCCTGCCACAACCAACCCGCTCTATCTCGTGGTGGCTCTGGAGGAGCTGCGGGGCTTCGGATCGTTTGAGAAACTCACCGGGAGAATCCGCTCGTTCCCGCGGGTTGCGGGCGAGAAGGGGCTTGATGAACTCTTTCTCCAGGTAATTGAGAGACTGGAAAAAGAAATCGGGCAAGGAACGGTCTGCTCGGCGCTGGCCTCCATCGCCTCAAGCAGGACGGGGCTTGCGGAGCAGGAGCTCTCTGAAATCCTCAAGCAAATCGGGGCGGGCAAAGAGGCACAACACGACTGCTCCGGCGAAATGCTGGTGATGCTGCGGCAGCTTCGGCCATACTTGCTCAGACGGGGCCGGTATGTGGACTTTTACCATCGCAACCTGTTCAAGGCGGTCCGGCACCGCTACCTTTCAAAAGAAGATATCCGGGCGGGCTTCCAACGCGCGCTGGCGGAGTATTTCAACGGGAAGGGACTTGCGTCGGAGCGGATGCTCTCAGAGACGCCGCATCACATGCGTGAAGCCGGGATGTGGGAGAAGCTTGAGGAGTTGCTGACGGACCTGCGCTTTGTTGAAGCCAAGTGCGCCGCCGGGATGACTTTTGAATTGGTGAGGGACTATAACGCGGCTTTGGAAGCTCTGCCTGAGATGCAGGAGGAAAGGCAGAAGAGAGATGAAAACGGGAAACGGATAGATAAATACACAAAGGATCTCATAGCTTTTTCTAAAGGGGAAATCCCAACGCTTGAGATCATCCCTTCTATCCGGTCCTATACCGATGAAGAGATTGATGCTGATGCCGCGAGGATACTCAATAATCCTTCCCGTTTAGACCGGATGAAGGCGTTTTCCCAGTTTGTGAATTCCGAAAGCCATGCCCTGGTGAAGTTCGGCTCAATGCCGGCATTTTGTATCCAGCATGCCTACAATTGCGTGGACTCGGGTCCGGTTGGGCGCGCGGCTGAAAGCCTCGTTAATTCTGAAGCTGACAAGGCGATGATTCTGCATGCGCCATTCCATCGCTTGAAATACAATCCGCATCCTGCGCTGCTGCGAACACTTGAGGGGCACAAAGGTCATGTCAGTAGCATCAGCGTCACGCCGGATGGCAAGAGAGCGGTTTCGAGCAGTGTGGACTTTTCCCTGCGCGTGTGGGATCTGGAAAGCGGGCATTGCCTGCGGACACTTGCAGATACAGTTTGTGCCAGTAGTCTCAGCGTCACGCCGGATGGCAAAAGAGCGGTTTCGGGAAGTAAGGACCATACCCTGCGTGTGTGGGACCTGGAAAGCGGGTGCTGCCTGCGAATACTTGAGGGGCACACAGAGTCTGTCAATAGCGTCAGCGTCACGCCGGATGGAAAGAGAGCGGTTTCGGGAAGTAAGGACAATACCCTACGCGTGTGGGACCTGGAAAGCGGGTGCTGCCTGCGAATACTTGAGGGGCACACAGAGGGGGTCAATAGCGTCAGCGTCACACCGGATGGCAAGAAAGCGGTTTCGGGAAGCAGTGACAATACCCTGCGCGTGTGGGACCTGAAAACCGGACGCTGCCTGCGAACACTTAAGGGGCACACAAAGTGGGTCAATAGCGTCAGCGTCACGCCGGATGGAAAGAGAGCGGTTTCGGGAAGCAGTGACAATACCCTGCGCGTGTGGGACCTGAAAACCGGACGCTGCCTGCGAATACTTGAGGGACATATATTTATTATTGATAGTGTCAGCATCACGCCGGATGGCAAAAGAGCGGTTTCGGGAAGCATGGACAAGACCCTGCGCGTGTGGGACCTGAAAACCGGGCGCTGCCTGCGAACGCTTGAGGGGCACACAGGGTGGGTCACTATCGTCAGCATCACGCCTGATGGAAAGAGAGCGGTTTCGTCGGGAAGTAATGACCGTACCCTGCGCGTGTGGGACCTGGAATGCGGGCGCTGCCTGCAAACACTTGAAGAGCACACAGATGATGTCAATAGCGTCAGCGTCACGCCGGATGGCAAGCGAGCGGTTTCGGGAAGTAATGACCGTACCCTGCGCGTGTGGGATCTGGAAACCGGGCGCTGCCTGCGGACACTTGCCGGGCATGCAAGTTATGTCTATAGCGTCAGCGTCACGCCGGATGGCAAGCGAGCGGTTTCGGGAAGCATGGACAAGACCCTGCGCGTGTGGGACCTGAAAACCGGGCGCTGCCTGCGAATACTTGAGGGGCATACACATGATGTCCGGAACGTCAGTGTCACGCCGGATGGCAAGAGAGCGGTTTCGGGAAGCATGGACAAGACCCTGCGCGTGTGGGACTTGGAAAGCGGGCGCTGCCTGCGAACGCTTGAGGGGCACACAAAAGGGGTCAATAGCGTCAGCGTCACGCCGGATGGCAAGAGAGCGGTTTCGGGAAGCTGGGACAATACCCTGCGCGCGTGGGACCTGAAAACCGGGCGCTGCCTGCGAATACTTGAGGGGCACACAGGGTGGGTCAATAGGGTCAATAGCGTCAGCGTCACGCCGGATGGAAAGAGAGTGGTTTCGGGAAGTGGATCTATGTTTACAATGGAAAATAATACCCTGCGCGTGTGGGACTTGGAAACCGGGCGCTGTCTGCAAACACTTGAGGGGCACACAGATGAGGTCATGAGCGTCAGCGTAATGCCTGATGGAAAGAGGGCGGTTTCGGGAAGCATTGACAAGACCCTGCGCGTGTGGGACCTGGAAAGCGGGCGCTGCAGTGCTGTCTATCAAGCATCGGGTCATGTTGAATCAGTTTCTGTTCAGGCAGACGGCACCGTCGTTACGGCCTTGGGAAAAGAGGTGGTTATACTGAGCCTCCGAAATATTTGTATGAAGACACCGATTATTTCTTCCGCCAGTATCTGGCTTTATACGGAAAGCGAAAGTGACGATCAGTGGGAAGTTGTTATCGAGGCCGCATACCAGTGGTGCTGCCAGTACTTTCCTGTTTCGTATAGTACCTTTAACTTTATATTAACTGTTGCCCGAAAAACCGGCCTTGCGCCGGACAAGTTGTATACGGAAAGCGAAATTACCGGGCAGTGGGAAACTGATATCAGGGCTACGTGCCAGTGGTGCGGACAACGCTTTCCTGTTTCGGATAATATCCGGGGCCTTATGAAGGCTATCGCCGGCAAAACCAACCTCAAGCCGAAACAATCGCTGTGTGAGAATCTCTCTGCCGAAGCTTGGGATGAACCGGGACTGCTTTCCGAATGCCCGCTTTGCCACAAGCCGCTAAAATTCAACCCGTTCGTCGTGGACGACACTCGCGAAGGGACAACAAACATGGTTCCTATTGAACAGAAACGGCCTTCATTAGGAGAGCAACACCCTGCTTTCAACCTCAAGGAATGCGGAGAGAAAGATTGCATCATTAAAAAAGCCATCGGCAAATTCGTCCGTTTTTGCATTGCGACAGTTTTTGGCTACGGTGTGTTCCGAGCGGGCATCGTAGCGTTCATTGCTGCACGTATTGTTTACGGATCATGGGGTAATGCGGCAGTTTTTTACGGTTTGTACGTTGGTATGGCTGCGAGCTCAATACTCGGCCTTGTCCCTATATATGGAAACAAACTGCACTATATGTTTGCTCGCAGTTATCTGCTTCCCTGGGCAGCATCGCATGGAGTCGAGGCAACTTGGCTTGTTTCGCTCTCAGGATTGCTGGCAGGCGTGTTAGGGGCGATGTGTCCAGGCGTGATCGTGCTTCTGATGTTTGAGAATGCGCCGAGAAAAGTTCGACGCATAGTTTCAGCTTTCGGCGTCGCAGTTTTCGTGATAGGTGCTATCTACAGCGGAATCCTGTTCTTTTAAATAACAGTATAGTCTAATTTTGTCGCCCCGGAATTTGTTGTCGGGGGTCCATCGGCACCAATGGATTCCCGCTTACGGATTGCAATTGCATGTTTTAGCCCTATATCGGGCGTAGCGCGGCGCGACTCGCCTCGGCGAAGCGCTACGGCGGAGCCAGGAACCCGACAGAAACAAGACGAATGAAGTAGATAATCATCATAGGAGAGCCACCATGGGGGAAAAGAAGAAGCTCACGCCGGAAGCACACAAGCAGCAGATCGAGGTGGTACCACGAGTCGTAACATAAAAAAACATTCGCAGTGCTATCGCGCTTTACATTTGGCGGCGCTACACGTATAGTCCAACAACATGACTTCGAGACCTTTCTGGCTAAAGCGGATCGAGGGGGCTTGGCGCGAGGCGCCCATTGCCTGGCTGTGTGGCGTCCGGCGATCCGGCAAGACAACCCTGGCCGAGAACCTCGGTTCGGAGCGCACCCTTTACGTCAACTGTGACCTGCCGACTGTCGAGGACATGGTTCGCGATCCCCAGGTCTTTTATCGTGGCTGTTCCAAGCCGGTCGTGGTTTTCGATGAGATTCATCAGTTGCGCGATCCCGCCCGTGTGCTGAAAATCGGCGCGGATGTTTTCCCGAACCTGAAGATTCTTGCCACGGGCTCCTCCACGTTGGCTGCGAGCAAGAAGTTCCGCGACACCTTGACCGGCCGCAAGCGCCTGGTGCATTTGACCCCCGTGCTGTGGGATGAACTGCCCGCTTTCGGTGTGACGCTGCCGCAACGCCTGTTTCATGGGGGCCTACCGCTCGCGTTGCTGGCGCCATCGAAGCAACCCGCCTTTTACCGCGAGTGGATGGATTCGTTTTTCGCACGCGACATTCAGCGCCTCTTTGGTTTTCGGGACATGAACCGGTTCAACGCGCTGTTTGAATACCTTCTGCGACAGAGCGGCGGGCAGTTCGAGGTGACCAAGACCGCCGCAGCGCTTGGCATCACACGGCCCACGGTCGAAAGCCATTTGCGCGCACTGGAAATAACCCACGCCGTCACGGTGTTGCGCCCATTCCACGGTGGCGGACAGCACGAGATTGTCAAGCAGTCCAAGGTCTATGCCTTCGACACGGGCTTTGTGAGTTTTGCGCGCGGTTGGGATCCATTGCGCCCGGAGGATTTTGGCGCGCTCTGGGAGCATCTGGTGCTGGAGCATCTCCAGGCCCATTTCCCGGATACGTCCATCCGCTACTGGCGCGACAAAGCCGGGCGCGAAGTGGATTTCGTCCTGGCCCACCGCCGGGATGAAGTGGACGCCATCGAGTGCAAGTGGAACCCGGGCGCGTTTGACAGTTCAGCCCTCACGCTCTTCCGTAACTACTACCCGAAAGGCCGCAACTACGTGGTAACTCCCTCCGGCGATCCCGCCTATACTAAGCGTTACGGGAATCTGGACGTGCGAATCTGTACGCCAACGGAACTCCATTCATGAACACCAACCGCACTATTCGCCTCTTAGTCAGTTCCACCTTCAGCGATTTGAAGGCCGAACCTTTCGACTGGTTCGACCATGCTCACCACAGGTTTGCCCAGGACAAGCGCGATGCGTTGCAGAGGAAGGTCTTTTGCGACTCCGGTGGAAACCAAATTTGCCACACGGTAGCATCACTAAACAACCTGAAGAAGGAGAACCACCATGGGTGAAAAGAAGAAGCTCACGCCGGAAGCACACAAGCAGCAGATCGAGGCCTACGAGGCTCAATTCGCCGGCTACAAGACTTACGCCGAGGCCCTGAAACGGGTCCTGGAGAAAGCCTGCGCGGTGTCGCTTCCTGACGCGTTCGTCCAGGCGCGCCCAAAATCCATCGCCAGCTTCGCGGAGAAATGCGCGCGCAAGCAGGACAAGTACAAGGATCCGATCAACGACATGACCGACCTCTGCGGCGCGCGGGTAATCGTGCAGACGCTGGAACAGGTCAAGGCGGCGCGCCAGTTCATCGAGGCGAACTTCAAGATCGAGGAAAAGGATGACAAGGGCCTGCTGCTCGGCGCCGACGTGTTCGGCTACCGCGATATGCACTACATCGTGCGCGTTCGGGGAGACATGGCCGCGGCCCTGGGTTTCAAATCGGACGAGGTGAAGGCCATTGGCGACAAGCGGGCGGAGGTCCAGGTCCGCACGTGGGTTCAGCATGCCTGGGCGGATACGCTACACGACCGCATGTACAAGACCAAGCTGAAGTACCCGGCCGAATTCAAGCGCACCGGCGCGCTGCTGGCGGCGATCATGGAAGACGGTGACCGCGCCTTTAACCGTTTGGCCCTCGATATTGACGGCATGCTGGCCAACTACTCGGCCTATGCGGCGAAAACGGACGTGGAATGCGAAATCGGGATGCAGACGCTGATCATGGCCAATGCGCCCGACGCGAAGAAGCCGGGGCTTGCCATCCAACTGGCACGGCTGGTATCTGCGGGTGGCGATTATACGCGCGTCGTCCGCGAGCTCGATCCCTTTGCGAACAGTCAGGGCCCCTTGCGTTGCGAAATCCTGCTGGAGTTGGGATTTGCACTGTGCAAGGTCCACCGCGCCGCGCCCAAGTCGGCGGACTACCGCCGCGGGCAGCGATACCTGGAGGAAGTTGTCAAACACTGCGAATGCGACGCGCTCACCGCCGTGCCGAACCTGCGCAAGCGCCAAAGCCTCCACGCGCGGGCGCTGGCCCGGTTGGCGTGGTCATGGGAAGTGGTCCCGGGTGAGGAGCACCGGTCTCGGGAAGCCTATCGCCAGGCACTTGCGGCCGAACCGGGTAACCCGTACTACCTGGCCGACGTGCTGGGCTACGAAGCCCACTGTGCCGGCAATACCGAGTTCGTGGCCAGCATGGCAACGACGCTACGCGAGGCTATCCGGACCTGCAACGCGCATGCGATCAATGGCACGGAGCTCCCTTACGCCTGTTTCACGTCCGGCCGCCTGTATCTCCTGTTGAACGAGCCGCATCCGGCGCTGGGATGCTACGCCCGGGGCATTCGGCACATGCTGGCCGGGACGAACTGCGTGCCGCCGGATACGCTCGACGCAGAGATCGCCTGGCTGTTGCGCGTGAGCGGCGCCCAGCGTTTGGCCGGCGGCTACCTGTGGACGCGCCAGGCGCTTGATCTGGCAAAACGTGTGATGGGCATGAAAGATGAAGGGAAGGACGAACCGTCTGCCGAGAAGACTCCGCTGAAAGCCCCGGTATTGATCGTGGCCGGTGGCGCCGGCAGTCTCGCGGCGGATGTTGCCGGGAAGGTGCACCCCATGCTCGCGGGCGCCCTGGCCGGATTCCGAGGCACCGTCGTTTCGGGCGGCACCGCCGTCGGGATACCCGGATGTGTGGGCAAAATCGCCGGCGCGCTCGCGGCACGCGGCGTGAAGCCGTTTGACCTCGTGGGTTACATCCCCCGGCTCCTCCCCAATGACGCTCCGCGCGATGCGCGGTACGATCGCCTTGTGACCTGCGGGGAACAGGGCTTCTCGCCGGACCAGATCATCCGTAACTGGCAGGACATTCTTGCGGCCGGCATTGAACCGAAGGACGTGCTGCTGCTGGGTGTCGGCGGAGGCGAGTTGAGTTCGGTGGAGTATCGGTTAGCCCTGGCACTGGGGGCAAATGTAGCCGTGGTGCAGGAGAGTGGCGATGCGGCCGATTCCCTGATTACGGATCCCTGGTGGACGGCGGTCCCCAACCTGCTGGTCATGCCGTTTGACGAGGCCACACTGCGTGCCTTCATCATTCCGCCGGAGCGCGCGCTCGCCGCGGAGAAACTGGAGGAGATGGCGCAGGCGTTTCACAAGCGTTATGTGGATGGCAGCACCGGCAAATTGCCGGCGAACATGCGCCCGTGGCCCAAGCTGGACGACACATTCCAGACCGCCAATCGCGAACAGGCGCGCTATGCGGTGGAGATTCTGGCCGCTTGTGGCTTCGCCGTGCGCAACGCGGCGGATCCCAGGAAGCCGGTAGTTTTCGCCGGGTTCACCGACCCGGAAGTGGAACGCATGGCCGAGATGGAACACGGCCGTTGGAACGTCGAGCGCCTGCGCGACGGCTGGCGCCCCGGCACTCCGCGCGACGACACCAGGAAGGTCCACAACTGCCTCGTCACCTGGGCCGACCTGCCCGACGACATCAGGCATTACGACAGCGCCGCCGTCAAAGAGTTCCCCGCCATCCTGGCCAAGGCAGGGTTAGAAGTCTATCGAAAATAGCACGGCGATGGCTTCATGGAACCATCTGGCGAAGGAGATCTTTCCGGAACCACCGGAATCTGTATGGCACTCATCTGCGTTTAGTGTATATGATGTGGCTGAAAGGAGAATATCAATGAAACCTGGATTCATTGTTCGTTATGGGAAGCACATAGCCGAGAAGGTCTCGCGGGCGTTTGCCGGGAGAAAAAACCGGCCCGACATTTTCATTTCGGCCACATCGGCCGACCTTGGGACCGTGCGGAAAATAGCGAGGGATGCACTGCTTGATTCGGATTGCTTTCCTGTTGAGCAAAGTCACTTCTCGCCCGACTATCGCAAGGTGGAGGATATGCTCAGGGCGAAGATAAGCAACTGCCAAGCGATGATTCACATTGTCGGGATGCGGTACGGGTTCGAACCTAATTCCGACAACCGCCCGCCTAATGTCCCTCGTCGTTCTTACACGCAGATGGAATACCACATTGCCAAAGAACTGGGCATCCGATGCTACGTTTTTATATGCCCCGAAGATTTCCCTTATGACGAGGCCCGCGATCCCGAATCACAAGACCTGCAAAATCTACAACAAGCACACCGCCAACAGTTTCTCGGGTCGGACACTGTGTTTACGGAATTTACCGATCGGGACCAACTCAAAGAAGGGGTTTTAAAACTACAGAACCAACTATCCGAACTAAGGGATCGCGTCGACAAGAACAGTCTCCGGATGTGGTTTGCGGTCCTGATGAATTGGTTGGTACTGAGCATGATTGTGGGAGGGCTATGGTGGGGTGTTGACAAGATCGGGACATCTGCAGACTCCATCGTCACGGAGCTAAGAAAAGATAATACCGCAGATCGTCTGCACGCGCAGGCAGCGGCTGACTCCATCATCCAGGAGCTGAAGAAGGACAATTCCCCTGATCGGCTGCACGTGCAGGCGGCGGCGCATTTTGATGGCAAAAATTACGCTGGAGCTTTCCACGTATATGCTCAATTAAGCGATGCCGATCCCGGCAACCTGGAGCTACATCGCCGCATGGAGCAATGTGCCCGGATGGGACACTTGGAGAAACCGTTCCTTGACCGTTACCTCACGCTTGTGCAGCGGCAGCCGGACAACGCCATTTTCCACAACTATCTTGGCAATGCCTACCTCATGCTTGATCCCAAGGATTTGGATGGCAAGGGCCGGGAATGCTACGAATCAGCTATTCGCCTGGACCCGCAGTTGTCACCCCCCATGGCGAATCTGGGTATCTTGTGCTTTCGTGCGGGCAAATCAGATGAAGCAGAGAAGCACTTCAAGAACTATTTATCTGCCCAGCCTAAGGATGCTCAAGCGTGGGTCAACCTGGGCCTGCTGTACCTCGCTAAAGTCCAGGCAAACACCAATGACACTGAGGCGATCGTTGCCTCGGAAAAAACATTGAATAAGGCCATCCAGATCGCCCCCGGCTCTTTCTCGGCCTTCAAGGCTTTTGGGCGACTCTACATGACGACAGGCCGGATGAAGGACGCGGGGGATGCTTATCGACGCTCACTTGCGCTGAACGGAGATCAACCGGACGTTCGCAAATTGATTGCGGGCGAGTTTGGGGATGCAAGAACCTTTGGAACTCAAACGGATGACTTCACAACACGCTCGCCACAGAGCTCAAATACAAACCTGATGTCCCAACCTTCCAAAGATAAGGAGCCTATTAAGTAGGCGATTTTCTTGGTGATACATTGCCTGACAAACGAAGAGAGTTGACGATGACATACATGGATCATTGGCGAATCAGTGTGGCGATATTGTGCGCCTGCCTCCTGGCCATGACGGCCAACGCTCAGCAACAGACGTTGGATGACCTGAACGCGGAGGTTGTGCGACTCTGTCAGCAAGGCCAGTATTCGCCGGCCATTGAAGTGGGCAAGAAAGCACTTGCCATGGCCGAAAAGACTCTCGGTCCGGATCATCCCGATGTGGCCATAAGTCTGAACAACCTTAAGGGGCTGTACCGTGAGCAAGGCCAATACGCGCAGGCCGAGCCGCTCTTTAAGCGCGCGCTGGCGATTGATGAGAAAGCCCTCGGCCCGGATCATCCCGATGTGGCCACGGGCCTGAACAACCTTGCTGGGCTGTACTGTGAGCAAGGCCACTACGCGCAGGCTGAGCCGCTCTTCAAGCGTGCGCTGGCGATCAGGGAGAAGGCTCTGGGTCCTGATCATCCCCTTGTGGCCGCGAGCCTGAACAACCTCGCGTTGCTATACTACACCCAAGGCCAGTATGCGCAGGCCGAGCCGCTCTACAGACGCGCACTGACGATTGCCGAGAAAGCCCTGGGTTCGGATCATCCCGATGTGGCCACGGGCCTGAACAACCTCGCGTTGCTATACGAAACCCAAGGCCAGTACTCACAGGCCGAGCCACTCTACAAGCGTGCGTTGGTAATTGCTGAGAAAGCCCTCGGTCCGGATCATCCTGATATGGCCAGAAGCCTAAACAACCTTGCTGGGTTGTACAAAACTCAGGGCCAATACGCGCAAGCCGAGGCGCTCTACAAGCGCGCGTTGGCAATTGCTGAGAAGGCCCTGGGCCCGGATCATCCTGATGTGGCCACAAGCCTGAACAACCTCGCGGATCTGTACAAAACCCAAGGCCAGTACACGCAAGCCGAACCACTCTACAAGCGCGCACTGGCGATCAGGGAGAAAGCCCTCGGTCTGGATCATCCTGATATGGCCAGGAGCCTGAACAACCTCGCGGATCTGTACGACAATCAAGGCCAATATGCGCAGGCTGAGCCGCTCTACAGACGCGCATTGGCGATTGCAGAGAAGGCCCTGGGTTCGGATCATCCCCTTGTGGCCACGATCTTGAACAACCTCGCTGGGCTATATTGTGAGCAAGGCCAATACGCGCAAGCCGAGGCGCTCTACAAGCGCGCACTGGCAATTGCTGAGAAAGTCCTTGGCCCGGATCATCCCGATGTGGCCACGAGCCTGAACAACCTCGCATTGCTGTACAAAACCCAAGGCCAGTATGCGCATGTTGAGCCGCTCTATAAGCGCGCGCTGGCGATCAAGGAGAAGGCCTTGGGCCCGGATCATCCCTTGGTGGCCACGAGCCTGAACAATCTCGCGGAGCTGTACCGTGCTCAAGGCCAGTACGCGCAGGCCGAGCTACTCTACAACCGCGCACTAGCGATTTATGAGAAGGCCCTCGGTCCGGATCATCCCGATGTGGCCGCAAGCCTGAACAACCTCGCCGCGCTGTACTGTACCCAAGGCCAATACACGCAAGCCGAACCACTCTACAAGCGCGCACTGGCGATCAGGGAGAAAGCCCTTGGCCCGGATCATCCCGATGTGGCCACAAGCCTGAACAACCTCGCAACACTATATTATTCTCAAGGCCACTACGCGCAGGTCGAGGCGCTCTACAAGCGCGCGCTGGCGATCAGGGAGAAAGCCCTTAGCCCGGATCATCCCGATGTGGCCACAAGCCTGAACAACCTCGCGGGGCTGTATTGCACCCAAGGCCAGTACGCGCAGGCCGAGGCGCTCTACAAGCGCACGCTGGCGATTGATGAGAAAGCCATGGGTTTGGATCATCCCAATGTGGCAAACGACCTGAACAACCTTGCGGAGCTCAAGTCGGTGCAAGGACGGGATGATGCCGCACTGGCGTTGAACCTGCGAGCGAATGCGATTCACGAGCGGTTAATTGATCAGGTCTTTTCCTTCAGTTCCGAGAAGGGGCGCTTTCAGTTCCTAAACACACTCGAGGGCGAACGCGACTCGTTCCTGACCCTGTGCGCGGAGCGGCTGGGGACCAAGGGGACGGAGGCGGGACTGAGTTTTCTGTTGCGGCGCAAGGGAATCGTGCTCGACTCGCTGGTGGAGGATGCGAAAGCGGCGCGCTTGTCAGAAGTTCCGGCCCTGCGGGAATTGGTTAAACAGTTGCGTTTAACGAAGACGCAGCTGGCTTCGTTGGTTCTGGCTGGGCCAGGGAAACGGACCCCGGAACAGTATCAAGCAAACGTAGCCACCCTTCAATCGCAGGTGGAGGAACTGGAAAAAGATATGGCGCGTCAAAGCGCGCCGTTCCGATCACTGCTCGCCGTCAGAAAGGCGGGCCTGCCGGAAGTGACGGCGGCGCTGCCGCCTGGCAGCGCCCTGGTGGAGTTTGCCAAGTACAAGAGTTTCAACTTTAGCGCGAAAAAATGGGGAACAGAGAAGTATATCGCGTACGTGCTGCGGCAAGGAGTGAAAGAACCGGTGCTGGTTAAGTTGGGGGAGGCCGAATCCATAGACCGGTTGATCAAAGGCTACCAGGCAGCCATACGGGGCTTTGTCCAGAAGAGCACGAAGGTTTCCGACGTGAATGCGGCCTCGGAAGCGCTGGAGCAGGCGGTGTGGGAACCGGTGAAGGCGGCGCTGGGCCAGGCCAAACGTGTGTATCTGAGCCCGGATGGCGAGTTAAACTTTGTCTCGTTTGCGGGGTTGCGGGACAAGAGCGGACGGTACACGCTGGAAGACTACGACCTGGCCTACGTCTCCAGCGGGCGGGACCTGGCGCGAGGGAAGCTTCAGGGGGATAAGAGCCAGAAAAGAGCTGTCCTGTTCGGGGCGCCAGACTTTGGCGGCACGGCCACGGCCCCGGGTCAGGAGATGATCACGCGGACGGGTGGCTTCCGCAGCGAACTGGTGTCAGTCCGGGCGTTCGGAGGACTGCGATTCATGCCATTGCCCGGGACGCGGGTGGAGGTGATCGGGATTGAAAAGCTGACGGCAAGCAATGGGTTGAAGCCGGAAATGCATCTGGGGATAGAGGCAAGCGAAGGGTGGGTGAAAGCAACCGCGCAACCCAGGATACTTCACTTTGCCACCCACGGATTCTTCCTGCCGGAGAGCGGCTGGGCAAAACCGTCGAGCGGCGCAGATCCAATGACACGGCTATTGGGAGAACAGACCGTGGATCTTGGTAAATGGAAGGTGGAGAATCCGATGCACCGTTTGGGGTTGGCACTGGCAGGCGCAAACGTGACACTGGAGGGAAAGGCAAAGGCAGGGGAAGAGGACGGAATTCTGACGGCGGAGGAGGTGGCGGGTCTGGACCTGGCGGGCACGGAGTTGGTGGTGCTCTCGGCCTGCGAGACAGGCTTGGGTGAGGCCAAGGGCGGCGAGGGCGTGCTGGGGTTGAGGCGGGCGTTTGTGCAGGCGGGCGCGGAGAATCTGGTCATGGCCTTGTGGTCGGTGTCGGACAAAGACACGCAGGAGTTTATGGAAGCGATGTATGGGAAATACCTGGGGGGGCAGCCCGTATGGAAGGCCCTCCTGGACGCGCAACGGGATGCCTTAGCCGCGGAACGCAAAGCCGGTCGAGAGCCCAACCCCTTCCTGTGGGCCGCTTTCGTGGCCAACGGCGTGGGAGTGCAATGAGTCTCACGGGATATAATATGAATTATTGGCAAATCAGTGTGGCGATATTTTGCGGATGCCTTCTGGCCATGCCGGCCCTCGCTCAGCAGCAGACGTTGTATGACCTGAATGCGGAAGTATTAAGTCTTAATCGGCAAGGCCGGTATGCACAGTCCGTTCAAGTGGCCAAAAAAGCACTCGCTATGGCCGAAAAGACTCTCGATCCGGATCATCCCGATGTGGCCACGAGTCTGAACAACCTCGCGGACCTGTATAAAATTCAGGGCAAGTACGCGCAGGCTGAACCGCTCCACAAGCGTGCGCTGGCAATCTGGGAAAAATCCCTGGGTCCGGATCATCCCAATGTGGCGATAAGCCTGAACAATCTCGGGGCGCTGTATAACAGCCAAGGCCAATACGCGCAAGCTGAACCGCTCTACAAGCGGGCGCTGGCAATCTGGGAAAAAGCCCTGTGTCCGGATCATCCCAATGTGGCCGCGTGCCTGAACAACCTCGCGTTTTTATACTGCAACCAAGGCCAATATGCGCAGGCCGAACTGTTCTACAAGCGCGCGCTGGCGATCAAAGAGAAGACACTGGGTCCGGATGATCCCAATGTGGCGATAAGCCTGAATAACCTCGCAGAGTTGTACTTTATTCAAGGCCAATACACGCAGGCTGAACCGCTCCACAAGCGGGCGCTGGCGATCTGGGAAAAATCCCTGGGACCGGATCATCCCTTGGTGGCCACGGGTCTGAACAACCTCGCGGACCTGTATTACCGCCAAAACCAAGACGTGCAAGCCGAGTTGCTCTACAAACGCGCACTGGCAATCACGGAGAAGGTCTTGGGACCGGATCATCCCGATGTGGGCACGACCCTGGGCAACCTTGCGGCACTGTATTACCGCCAAGGCCAATATGCGCAGGCTGAACCGCTTTTAAAACGTGCGCTGGAAATTAAAGAGAAGGTGCTGGGTCCGGATCATCCCCGTGTGGCCCAGAGCCTGAACAACCTCGCGGCATTGTATCACCGCCAAGGCCGGTACGCGCAGGCCGAACCGCTTTTAAAGCAGGCACTGAAAAGCCGCGAGAAGATCCTGGGCCCAGATCATCCCGCTGTGGCAATAAGCCTGAACAGCCTTGCGGCACTCAAGTTGGCACAGGGTCATGAGCGCGAAGCGCTTGTGTTGTTCCTGCGAGGGAACGCCATTCATGAACGGCTAATTGATCAGGTTTTTTCCTTCAGTTCCGAGAAGGGACGCTTTCAGTTTCTGTACACGCTCGAGGGCGACCGCGATTCATTCCTAACCTTGTGTGCTGAACGACTGGGGACCGAAGGGACGGAAGCAGGACTGAGCTTTCTGTTACGGCGCAAGGGAATTGTGCTCGACTCGCTGGTGGAGGATGCGGAAGCGGCGCGTTTGTCCAAGCTTCCGGCTTTGCGGGCACTGGTTAAACGATTGCGAGAGACGAAGACGCAACTGGCTTCGTTGGTTCTGGCCGGGCCGGGGAAACTGCCCCCTGAAAAGTATCACGAAAATGTATCGGACCTTCAATCGCAGACGGAGGAATTGGAAAAAGATCTGGCGCGCCAAAGCGCGCCGTTCCGATCACTGCTTGCCGCCCGGAAAGCAGGCCTGCCAGAAGTGACGGCGGTGCTACCACCGGGCAGCGTTTTGGTGGAGTTCGCCAAGTACCAGAGCTTCAACTTCGGAGCGAAGGGGACCGAGCCAAAATGGGGGACGGAGAAATATATCGCATACGTCCTACGGCAAGGAGTGAAAGAACCGGTGCTGGTTAAGTTGGGAGAGGCCGAATCCATAGACCGGTTGATCAAAGGCTATCAGGTAGCCATCCAGAGCTTTGTCAAGAAGAGCGCGAAGGTCTCCGATGTGAATGCAACCTCGGAAGCGCTGGAGCAGGCGGTGTGGGCGCCGGTAAAGGCGGCGCTGGGCCAGGCTAACCGTGTGTATATCAGCCCGGATGGCGAATTGAACTTTATCTCGTTTGCGGGGTTGCGGGACAAGACCGGACGGTACGTGTTGGAAGACTATGACCTGGCCTATGTCTCCAGTGGCCGGGACTTGGCGCGAGGAAAGCTCCAGGGGGACAAGATCCAGAAAAAAACGATCCTGTTCGGCGCGCCTGACTTTGGCGGCACAGCCACGGAACTGGATCAAGAGATGGTGACACGGGATGGGGGATTTCGCAGTGAACTGCTGCCCATTCGGACGTTCGGGGATCTGCGTTTTAATCCGTTGCCGGGGACGCGGGAGGAGGTCCGTGGCATTGAAAAGCTGGCGATGAGCAAAGGTCTGAATCCGGAGCTGTATCTGGGAATGGGTGCGAGCGAAGGGCGGGTGAAAGCAACCTTGCAACCCAGGATACTTCATCTGGCCACCCATGGATTCTTCCTGCCGGAGAGCGGCTGGGAGAAAAAAGTGGGCAGTGGAGACATAATAATATGGCAACTGGGAGAGAAGGGATTGGGCGAACAGACCGTGGATCCGAGTAAATGGAAGCTGGAGAATCCGATGTGCCGCTCGGGAATGGCGCTGGCGGGTGCGAACGTTACGCTGGCGGGAAAAGCGAAGACAGGGGAAGAGGACGGCATTCTGACGGCGGAGGAGGTGGCGGGACTGGATCTGGCGGGCACGGAGTTGGTGGTGCTCTCGGCTTGCGAGACCGGCTTGGGCGAGACCAAAGGCGGTGAAGGCGTTCTGGGGTTGCGACGGGCATTTGTACAGGCCGGGGCTGAGAACTTGGTAATGGCCTTGTGGTCCGTGTCGGACGAGGCCACGCAGGAGTTGATGACGGCGATGTATGGGAAATACTTGGGAGGTCAGCCCGTGTGGAAGGCCCTGCTGGACGCGCAACGGGATGCCTTGGCTGCGGAACGCAAAGCCGGTAGCGAGCCTAATCCCTTCCTGTGGGCCGCTTTCGTGGCCAACGGCGTGGGAGTGCAGTGAGTAAATTGTGTATTATGGCAAAGTCATCTGGAGCTATCCCGTGTTCCAGAGCGCCGGTGTTGGGTTCCGGGTAGTGGTGTCTGCGTTGAATCCTTAGCGGCATTTGCGCCGTGCGGTGCTGTCCGTGACCTTGAGCAATATCGTGCGCAGCAATAGGATGGAGGTGTATCAATATATATGTGTTGAAATGTTGGGTCGAGATCAAGGCGTCGAGTGCAGAACAAACCTGGCTGAAAAGGAGAAAAAATATGAAAATGAGAGAACTGCTGCTGATCGTGTTTGGGGTTTTGTTGTTGATGGGCGCGTTTGTTGGATGTGTTGCGCCATCGGGTAGTCAGGCCGGCAGCCACGCAACCGCATCGGTCAGGCAGGAAGATTTCCAGGCGATCAAGGATGACATCAATACCTTGACAATGACCGCTTTCGATGAAAAGACCAAGCGCGAGTCGAATACCTACGTATCGCGCAAAGGCGTATTGTCCGCGATGACGATCAACGGAGCAGAATTCGATGTGCTCAACCCCAAAGGGACCGCCATAGAGATCGGCGTGCGTCTTGTTATACAAGCTGCTGGCGACATGGATCTTTCAAAGGCCGAAAACGTGTTGGTTTTTGAACAAAAACTTAGAACGTTGTTTGCCGCACATGCGGAAACTGCAACTGTCTATGTGCGCATGAATGGGCGTATTCTTTCTCTTCACGGGAAGTAGGAAGTGGGGGTTGCGAGCCGCGAACTGTGGCGATTTTGACATGCTCTAACGTCTGCACGCCGCCATCGACATTGAATGTGGACTATGTTCGGCAGGAGATGGACCGCTACTGCACCGGGACGGAAGTCGGCCCGCCCCAGGGACCAACGTTGTCGCAGAGAACGCTGCCCGCCATCAAGTAGATGGACCAATAGCCATCACGGTACACGGCCAGATCGGATTTGCCGTCACCGTCATAGTCCCCTGGCACCGGGATGGAATCCTCCCCACCCCAGGGGCCGACGTTGTCGCAGAGAACGCTGCCAGCCATCAAGTAGATGGACCAATAACCGTCACGGTACACGGCCAGGTCAGATTTGCCGTCACCGTCATAGTCCCCTGGCACCGGAGTCCAGTCCGGCCCGCCCCAGGGACCAATGTTGTCGAGAAGAACGCTACCCGTCATCAAGTAGATGGACCAATAACCATCACGGTACACGGCCAGGTCGGATTTGCCGTCACCATCATAGTCCCCTGGCACTGTGGTCCAGTCCGGCCCGCCACAAGGGCCAGCGTTGTCGCAGAGAACGCTACCCGTCATCAAGTAGATTGACCAATAGCCATCACGGTACACGGCCAGGTCGGATTTGCCGTCACCGTCATAGTCCCCTGGCACCGGGATGGAATCCTCCCCACCCCAGGGGCCGGCGTTGTCGCAGAGAACGCTACCCGTCATCAAATAGATGGACCAATAGCCGTTACGGTACAAGGCCAGGTCGGATTTGCCGTCACCGTCATAGTCCCCGGACACCGGGATACAGTCCGACCCGCCCCAGGGACCAGCATTGTCGAGAAGAACGCTACCCGCCATCAAGTAGATTGACCAATAGCCGCTACGGTACAAGGCCAGGTCAAACTTGCCGTCACCGTCACAATCTAATCCGTTCGGTTTCACCGCATAGCCGATATCGGCGTTGCTGAAAAATTCGCTGGGGCCGCTGGCATTCTTCGCCCGCACCCAGTAATAGTAGCGCCGACCGGGCATCGCCGAGCCATCATCCGTGTTCGTTGCCGTCACCGAGCACAGGGGATACGCCGAGTTAACCGCGTTCGCCGCCGCCCGCCACACCTCGTAGCCGGTCGCACCGGCGACCGCGCTCCAAGTGACGCGAACCTTATTGATGTATGTCCCGTCACTGGCGGATATAGAGGCGGACGCCGCCAGGTTCGTCTCCGTACCCGGAAACAGCCTGAGCCATGCCGCCGCCAGCGCGGGTATGGCCATCACGGACCGGTAGGCGGCCCGCGAGACGTCGAGATAGGTCCAAGCCCAGCCCTCCGCCTGCAACGCGAGGTTCCAGCTTCCCTTGAGATAGTTGATCTGCTCGATCGTCCCATTGGCGGGGTTGACATCCATGGATTCCAGATTATTGAGCGGCGAGATGATGCCCATGTCGTTTAGTTTCGACCACATTCCAATGGCAGCGTTGCACTGCACATCGGCGGCCATGGCTGAGTAGTGCAGAACCACGACGCGATTGGAACCATCGTTGAAGGGGGTATAGCGCCCCCCGATTCCGTACGCCACGTAGGAGCCATCGCCGGAAGGCGGTTCTCCGGCGGATAACCCATACAACCCCCACTGCTCCAGATACGGATTGGCGTGCGCGGAGTCCGCGTACCATCCGGTTTGTTGGGCGGCCTCGGCACGACGAAGAGCATCCCAGTCATTTGTCCAGCAATCCGTCGCCTGCGGAATCAGCGGATACCCGGCATGGAGGATAAAACCGGAACCGTTGTCCGTCGGCGGTGCCCCCATGGTTCCCATGACATTGCGGCCCGCCAGTGCGGCCAGGGCCACCCCGATATATTCCATGCCGAACCCCTTCCATCCGTATATACTCATGGTCCCGTTTGTATCGTACCCATGGCTGAAGCTGCCATCCGCTTGATGCAGTAAGTCCCAGCGGATTGCCTGCAGATGTGCCAAGGCCGAAGGAAGCTGCTGAGCCGGATCCCCGCTCATCTGCAGGGCCACGCACAAGTCCAGCAGGGCATAGGCAGTGTCACCCGAGGCCCACTCGCTGCCCGATGCCGCCTCGACGCCCCCGTTTTTGGTGAAGTGCGGCCAAAGTGCATCCACACCAAACGGGCCTGTCGGAACAACGTCCAACAGCACGCGGGCAATATTCGTAATGATGGAGTTGCCTTGGATGGGCTCGACAAAACCGGCCACAGCCCCGAAGGCGAGCAGCTTGGCCAACTTGGCGGTGGCCGTGACATTCTCAAAATCCCTGGCCGGGAAACACGAACGGTCCCCCACCATCCCGGTGGTCGCATCGTAGTTATCCAACAGCATCGCCAGCGATGTCACAAAAGCCTCGTCCCGTCTGGACATCACGGGCATTTCGACGAGCAGACGAACGCGGTCAACCTCAATGGAGTCGCCCGGCAGCGCACGATCCAGCAGCCACGTCACGAGGGACACTTGCCCCAGCGTCCCGGGATCGAACGTAAATGAAAATGTTTTGGGATACGCTCCCGCCAGCTCAGCCCCCGACCACGACCGATAGGTCCGCACAACTTCTGTTGCGCCATCAAAGCCCTTCACCTGCAAAGTAAAAGCCAGATCGTCACGCCCGGCCGGCGACTGGATCGAGTTAACCACCGCCTCCATGCCCACTAATCGCGGCTGATAGGCCGGCTTGATGGCGGCCGGGAACAGGGCGGCAGGCGCATACGAAATACGGGTACTGATCGGATGACAAAGCGCGTACCACATCCCGGCATATGTCCATTGGGCTGAGCCGATGAGCCGCTTACACTCCGCCTTGTAGCTGGATGACGAGGGGCGGGAATACTCGTTACATCCTTCTTCGTCGCTGCTCATGTCCAGCAAGAGTCCGCGGTCGCCCCCCACGGAGTTATAATACCAACCCGCCGGCGGCTGACCGGGCAACGGCCGGGTATGGTCATCCACCAGGCACCAGGTTTGCGGTGCCGTTGTCCCCAGGACGGTCACGGCGCTGACTAACCCAACCAGTAATCCTCCGACCACCCGGTTTATGGTTGAGTGTCTATTCAGTTTTTGTCGAGTGAACATATAAGGCCGCCTCATTCTGGTTTGGCTTGTGTTTGCATCCCATCGAGGAGAAATATAATGCCCAAACCATTGTTATATTACATCTTTTGGCCGCTTAAGTCAAGCAGCCGGAGCCAGTTTGCAGAAATTTCTCGTTATGGCATTCCGTCATCAGCGAACATGTCATTCCGATCCCCCCATCCGTCATCCCGAGCGAAGTCGAGGGATCTCAAGATTATGCGTAACACGTTCGGCTGGAGATTCGTCGACTTTCCACCACAGGCGGACCCGCCTCTGGAGAGCGCTACGCTACGCCCCGAATGACAGACCAGCAGAACTATGATAGCCGGCTGCTCATGGCCTCCACAATCACTACAGGATGTACGTCCTGCAGTTGGCAGATTAGGCCTTTAGTGGGGCTGGTCCACGATATCCATAATCCAGGAAACCTCGAAAATATATCGGGCTGTCAGCGTCGCGCAGGCATCGGCGATAAACTTGCGGGCCTGATCGCTCTTCCCGCCCACCCGCACGCGAGCCATACCCCCGGTGCGGCACGTTCCCTGGAGATGGAATCCGGGCTGCACGGATTCCGGCGCATCGGCGGCAGGAGTTGGCCCGTCCTCCGCAAGGATCAGCAACCCGAGTTGCTCATGGTCACATTGCTCTACGAAATAATCGCGGATAGAGGGAGGTATCGGGTTGTTCAGCCGGACCAGGACGCGGGCGCTCAACCCGTTTTCGGTTTCTTCGATTTGGGCGGCCTCTGCGGGCGGCGGCGGCAGTTTTTCATAGCGGGCGATCAGCCGATCAATCTGTTTTTGGAAGGCCGGGAACTCGTCGCTTTCCACGGCTTCATCTACGAATCCCGTCTGAATAAAACTCAGGCGATCACCAGGCGACGCCCCGGAGAAAGCAAGAATCGGCACATCGCGCAGTTGCTTGATACCTGCAAGGACGCTCATGCTGTATGCGTAATATTCGCAATTTACGCCGCTCAAAAATGCGATTCTGCTGAATTCCGGTTCTTTTGCGCGCTGCCTGAATACCGGCACATTCGTCACAATTATATCGTACATCTGATCGGCCGCCTTGGCCTTCCGGACCAAATGGACGGCGCCGTCGTTCGGACCATGCATAAAGACATCGGTTATGTAGTGCTCACGGAAGAACGTTTCAAACATCCCAACCATCTTCTCCTTGCGGAAGTTGTTGGTTCGGTTGTTCAGGTCAATATACAGCAGCCTTTTTTCTGCGCTCATTTAAGCCTCTTTTCTTTGTTAGCACCCATCACGCCGCTCATTCCCAATAAAAGACGGACGGAGCAATAAATTACCATGGCCAGGAAGACGCCGACACCCGGGAAAACGATCCAAGGGCTGGCAAACGTAAATGCACAGAAAAGGCCCGCAAGGGGCGTGGCGATGACCCTGGCGTAGATCAATGCGCTCCTGGCATTTTTGAAGAAAAAAGCGATCAACCAGACCAGGGCGAATAACAAGGCGCTCGGCACCGCCCATCTTACGAACTGCGTGATCCCGGTAACCGGCCCCATTTCCTCAAAATTCAAAGACTCCATCCGCCACTGGCGGCCATCTTTCAGCATATGCAGGGTACAGATGTATGCCATGGTCTTGCGTTTCGCCTGTTCATCGAATCCCGTCAACCACAGACTCCGCACCAACGTCACCTTGTTCGAGTCCGCCGGATCAACGCGGAGCACTCCTCCCGGGACAAGCAGTCCATAGCCAAACATGCGCGTATCCGCGTACCCAAGCGAACGCTTGGTTTCGCTCGCAAAATCCGTACGGCCATTAAACTCCGTCAGCAGCCAGCGATGCGCGCTCGACCTCGCATGCCTGGCGTTGGAATTCCCGTCGCAGCCAGCCGCCAAAAGAACCATGATCCCAGCGCACATGATAGCTGCATACGTATATTTACCGTTCATAGTCTGTTCTCGCATCTCTGACTTCCAAATCACATACAAAGATCATGTCCATTCCCGCAAACTCGTAATCCACTCCTGATTGCGCCATTTAAGTCTGACCCGATTAATTTCCGTTTCGACCAAAGACGTTGAACCTTCGGTCTATTCATCGCGCTTTAAGCTAAACAAAAGCATTGATGCTATGGAAAAGGCACCTGCGATTCCGATATGCCAACGTCGGTCTCTAATTCTCGCACGCTTCACGGCCTCATAGAACAGTTGTTCCCCTAACACCATGCCGCGACTGAAATCTGCACCGTCCTTGCCCGGCATAGGGTTCGCGGCTAATTGCCCAACCAGCGCCTGCGTTAGATCAAGATTAGGAAACTGCTGTTGCCATTCATAATCTTTTTTAATACCCATAATTCCAACAATAATCGCGCAAAAGAAGCAAACATAACTTAACACCCTCATAAAAGCGCCCTTTCGTATTCAAAACTGGGGTCAGGGCTGGACATTAGACATTTCCATCAAGCGCTGTTGCATGGCACGGAGGTCATTTTCCTCAACGGCTTGTTGCTCAAGCCGGTTGATCGCCTTGCTAACAGCGGCAGTATTCATCCCGCCGGCCGCTTCACCCAATTCATGCAAGGTTAGTCCGGACAAGTGCCGTGCGGCCCACAAGAACAGTGCCAAACCATTATCCCCTCGCCGTTCCACAAACGCCTCCCACGGTTCCCCCTTTAACTGTTCCACCATCGCGCGAACCTCTACCACCGGCACTCTGCGCCGCAGATCCCGACTGTTGCTAATTCCTTGGAGTTCCTTTCCAACCGCCCATGTCCGAACCCGACGTCCAAATTCCGCACTGCCAATCGCCACGGTATCCTTGAGCTGTTCGAGTTTTAAAACACCTGCCCCATGAGTCAGCAGATGGCACACTGCCTCCCGATAAACTCGACGGCAACGCTTGGGATTGGAATTGGCACGGTGCAACAGGGCTCTTGTCTCCAGCCATGGCGGCGCGGCCTCATATCCCCCGTACACACGATACGAACTCCACCGGTACAGGCGTAGCTTTTTCAGTCGCTCCGCCACCTGTTCGGGTGTGGAGGCTACTAAACCGCGCGCCTCCAAGATCCGCCCCCGGTGATCCAGCCCAAAATTGCTGATTCGCAGGGGATTAAGGTGCACATATAGGCTCAGGTCGTATGCCCAGCTACCATCCTCTACAGGCACAGCATGAAAACGCCCCTGAAAAAGAGGGCCGACCCTGTCATGCCGGATATTGAACCAAGTGCTGTAACTACCGTGAAACCACTGCATCCCGGCACTAAGATTAGCCTCGGGCGTCTGGAGAATGGCGTGGTAGTGATTATCCATCAGCGCATAGGCATGGATTAAGATGCGATAGCGCTCACTGAGTTCGGCCAGCAGATCAAGGAAGTGCGTACGGTCACGGTCCTCGCCAAATATGGCACGTCGTTCCAATCCGCGGCTGAAAACATGATACCATCCATCCGGAACAAGTCTACGCAACGGTCTACTCATGCGAATATCAGAGCACATTACCAATTATTATACAAGCGATTTGTCTAATGTCCAGCCCTGACCCCACCCACTCCACCCACGGAATTCTAACCGTGAGGTTGTCATGACAGACCCCGCCATGCACGGCGTCTCCTTGAAGACGCGGATGCGGCGGTTCTGGGTGGGTGGTTCGGGAGAGTTCATGGAGGCGACTTCGTGCGGTCAGTCTCCCATTTCCCGCAGAATGGTGGCATGGAGGGCGGTTGCATTGCGCAGACTGCCGGTTGCGCCAATGGTCCGCCACAACTCGATTGCTTCCTCGGCGGTTACTCTTGCGGGATCCAGACGGTGGAGCTTCTGATAGAGCAGGATGGCCTTGTTTACCAGAGACTTGGCAAGTTCATACTTCGCGGCGTGGGCGCGATAGTAAATCTCAGCGGACTCGTGCAGACTGAGTGCGCGTTCGAATTCCCCCAGGTCTTTGTAAATTAGCGCTTGGTTGTCCTCAGCACAGGCGACGACAGACGGAATGCCAAGCGATCGATACAGGGAGATGAGATCCTCCCATACGGTGAGCGCGTCCTTGAGGCGGCCGAGCATTCGAAGGATCTTGGCCTGATGTATAATTGCGCCGTCGAGCAAGGCGTAGTCACGCAGGCGACGCAGCAGTATCTGTTGCTCATCAACAGCTCGAAGAGCGGCGTCGAGCTCGTTCACGTTCATGAGAATATTCGCCTGCTGTCCGAGCGAAAGAGCCAGCTCCCACGGAAGTCCAAGACGCCTGGCCCGGGACTCCAACTGCCGCTGGATTTCAAGGGCTTCGGCCGGTCGCCTGAGATAGAGCAACACAAACGCCATATTGTTACGGGCGTAGGCAATCAGCCGGTCGTTTTCGAGCCCTTTGCATATCGCCAGTTCTTCACTGCAGCATGCGAGTGCGTCGTCCAAAAGGCCGAGTTTGACTTGCAATTTCGCTATCTCTGCTAAGGCTACATGGAGGTTGTATCGGTCCTGAAGATCCCGGCAGAGCCTGGCAAGCCGCTTGGTGACTTCGAGAGCGGACGTCAAGTTTCCGCGGTATCCTTCCACCTTCCCAAGTAACTTCAAGGCTTCGACCATCGCCCGCTCGTCCGCGGCATCTGACGCGGCGCGTTCGAGCGATTGGGCAACGGCGAGGGCTTCGTCGAGGTTCCCGGTCATGCAAAAAAGGCGACAGAGCGTCGGCAGAGTCTGGAGATGAGAAAATGGGTCTTGCAGCAGGCGAGCGTAGGCATTCTTGAGTTTGAGTGGCGAACGGTTGTCGACCGAGTGCCACCAAGCCACCACATCGAATGAGTTGGCTTCGAAAGTGAACTCCAGTAGTTGCGGATCTTGGAGTGCCGTGCCCAGCCGGCTCCATTCTCCAAGTTGGTGGAGGAGCCAGGGAAGTTCGGCTGCCTTACGGCGCGAAGCATGCTGTTTTTCGAAGTAGTCGGCTAGCGTGAGGCGAGAGGCAGTGGAGTCAGCCTCTGTAGGTAAGAACTCTGCTTGAACTGCTTGCCGCAGATAATCGTGGCCGAAGACAAAGAGACCGGCGTGTTGACTCAAGTGCGGTTCTAGGGCGAGAAAGAGAGGGGTCCACAGGGCGCGGGGCAGGGGAGAATTGTTGCTGGTTGAGGGTTGAGGGTTGAGTGAGGAACCGAGCAGGTCGAGCCATTCGGACTCGGAGAGTCCTTGGCGCGCGGCCCAAAGATGGGTAAGGGCTCGGCGGACGAGGTCGAACTTCGGCTTGTCTCGTTCCGGGTCTTTGCTGTCGAAATCTTCCTGCCAACGGGTCAGGACACGCAGGAAGAGGTCTTTGGGATTGTCGACTTCGAGGTAGTGGCGGACGCGCTGGGGCAGTCGTTCGAAACTGCCGAACTGGCGCAATTCCTCGAGGACCGTGTGCAGGAAGAGCGGGTTCTTCGCGCCGGGAGCGGCGACCAATTGCTGCCGCAGTTCTGGCTCGAGCGTGCGGGCATGGATTTTAAGATACTCGCCGACTATGTCGTCCACCTCGGCCTCGCTGACGTGCGGTAGGTCGTGTTCGGCCCAGCCGCGTTCGCGGAGTGCGTCCAGAGTCGGGCCGGGAAGTGCGGAGGCGAGCGCCACGACGTGCGGCGGAAAATGTCGCGGCAGGAATAGCAGTTGGCGGTCGGGTTCACTACCTTGCACCTGATTGAGGCCGTCGAGTACGAGGACGATGCGGCTTTTGCCGGTGGTCTGGGCCAGCCAGACCGGTAGGGCATCGCGAAGTTTCTTTGGATCGGATGGGATGTCGTCTGTGATGCCGAAACGGCTTCTTAGTTCGCCGAACAGGCGGTGCAGGAAACCTTCCGGCGAGGCGCTGTCCGGGGTGGCGCCGAAGTAGTGCTGAAACAGGAAGTCCTCCGGGTAGTTCTTCGCCCAATCGCGCGCCCAGGCGGCGAGCAGAGCCGTCTTGCCGCCGCCGCTTTCACCTGTGATGACGAGTCCCTGGCCATCGTGTTCGGCCGGAGCGGCGAAGGTGTTGAGCGCCGCTAGGTGCGCTGGGCGGTCTATGCAGGCGAAGAGTTTGTTCTTCGCGTGTGCCTCGTGGGCCATGCGCTCCTGCGCGAGCAGGTCTGGCGTCTTGTCCTCGGGATAGAGATCGTCGATCAACTTGTCAAACTGCAGACGAACGATCTCCGCCAGCGCCTTTGGATCGGCATAAGTCTCCGCCAGCGGTAGTTTGCTGTCGCGGATACGCTGTTTGAGGGCGGCAAGTTTGGCTTTGCGTTCTTCCGTCAGGCGGGTCGCCTTGGCCGGGCCGTATCTTTCCACGTCGGCTTTGATGTCGTGTTCAACCGCGTCCCATCGTTCGTCGTCGGTGAGCGCGAGGTCGTTAGCGTAGGCTGGGTCGCGGAAGTAGAAGAAGGCGTGGTGCTGCATCTTCGGGTTGTTGAGCACGCCGTGGAGGATCTCCAATTCCGTCACGGACGTGCGTCCCTGAACGTGCTCCCGGAGCCAGGGTTCCCGTGCGATGACTTCGGGTCGAATGGTGTCCGGTATCCAGCCGTAGCGTTCGCCGAGCAGACCGATGAAATAGGGCCGGCTGCGCTCGATCTCGGCCAGGCAGAGCGGAAGCACCTGGCCTTCGTTGGCCTGAGCCTCGGTGATGCCCCAGCGCAGATCCACTTCGGTGAAGGTGACAAAGCGTTTGGCGCACTTGTGGCGCAGTTCCGGGAAGACCTCTTTCACGAGCAGATCCCGCTCCCGCATCATGTCGCGGAAGGTCGATGAGATGAAGACGCGGATACGGCGGTTGACCATGGTGGGGGCCGTCTCACTATTCGTCAGCGTGGTTGTTGCAGACTGCGCCGCAGGTGGTTCTGGCGGGTCAGCCTTCGCGGCAGGCGCAGAGGCGAGCGTAGCCGGCGGAATGGCCGTCGCCTCGCCTAATTCCGCCTTGGAAGCATCTGAATCCTTCTTGCCGAACAGTTGTTTCCACAGGCTCATGGTTTCTCCTTGCGGTCTAATCCGTTCCCGTTTGCACGCGGATGCGTTTCACACTCGCGCCACGGGGCCTTGCTGATTTACGATATCCAGCGAGGTCCCACCTCTTCAGTCGTCAACCGCCAGCGACCGCTCTGCTTCCGGAACACCCATAGCCTGCCCAACCCGGTGTTTTCCGCTGCCTGCCTGCCCAGGTAAATAATTGCGCACAAACCATCGGCACTAATCCCCGGCTGCGAGACATCAATCTCACCGATGGCGCCCGGATAACAAGTATAAAAGTTGTCCCACCGGTCGCCCGGACCGTTATTGTACGCCTTTTCCAGCTCAGCGTCCGATACCACCAGCACGCGCGGCAAGCGTTTGCTCGAGACAACCACCGGCACAGCATTCTTGTTTCTAACCACAAGATCCCGTAGCGCCTCGCCCAGTGACTTCTCAATGCGGTCGGCCGCCCCGTTCAGCAAGACATCAAGCGCCTCGGGCTCCTTACTGGGCCGAAGATGATCCAGCGAGGCCATCTTTTTGATCACATACGGACCACTACGGCATCCCGAAATCCAGCACTGCCATAATGCGGCCGCCAGTACCCCCTGATCCTCTTTCGGCCATTCCGTTACAGATTTCCGCCCTTGGCCGGCATGTCCCAATTCCCGGGATCTGATCGAGCTTATTATTTCCCACAGGCGCAGCCCGTCATTGCCACCCGAAAGGATCTGGCGCATATCCGGAGAAAATGCGACTACCCAGACATGCTGGCTGTGACCAGGCAGCGTGAGTAAACACGCCCCGCTCGCCAGATCCCAAAGCTTGACCATATTATCATCGCCGCCCGACAGCCCGTACTTGCCATTGGGAGCAAACGCCACGCCATAGACCAGCCCGGTATGTCCTTTCAGCGTCTTCAGACAGATGCCGCGTTCCGCATCCCATAGCTTGACCGCAGAGTCCCAGCCCCCGGATAAAATCGTTTGTCCGTCTGGAGAATATGCTACGCTATGCACAGGCCGCTTATGACCTTTCATGGTCTTCAAACAGCAGCCATCTGCCAGCGACCACATCTTGATCGTTTTATCGGCGCTCGCTGAAATGGCCCGCCGTCCGTCAGGCGCATAGGCCACGCTGAACACACTCGCCGTATGCCCCTTCAGCTCCTGCAGACGTCCCCCTTCAGGCAGACTCCATTCGATGATGGTTGCGTCCAAACCGCAGGACAAAAACCGCTTTCCATCCGGAGAGCAGGCCACGCCGTAAACGGCGCCCAATTGCCCACCCACGGTTTTACCCAGGTGCATCGCGCTGTCCCGTGTTTCCCACAGCCGCACCTTCCAATCCTCGCCGCCAGTCAGAAGTTTCTTGCCATCAGGCAAAAACGCGAGAGAAGTCACCGTTTTCGCATGCTCCGCCAACGTTCGCACCGGCAGGCCAATCATTAGACAGATTTCCTGAACAGTATGGTCTTCAAACCCGGCCAGCACACGGGTGCCATCCGGGGAAAAAGCCGCACACCGGACTTTGTTCGTGTAGACCCGCCAGACCTCGCGGTAACGGGGCGCATCACCCAAATACGCTGGGACTAATTGCTTCATGAACAACCCTCAGCGGGCGAATCGAGTTCTTGTCCCGGCGGCACCAGGCAGTCATCTTCTTGATGGAATCCCTTGTTGACGAGTTCGTGCAAGGCGCGCACCACCTGGTCCGCTTCTGGTCCCTCCGCGGTAACCGTCATTGTCTGCCCCTGGTCAACTTGCAGCGATAGCAGCCCCATGATCGATTTCCCATCGCTTTCCTGCTCATCTTTTCGGACGGTGACCGTGGTGTTCGGTCCCATGTTTAGGCAGATCTTTGCGAAAGAGCCCGATGGCCTCGCATACATGCCGTGCCTATTCAGGATCATCAGACGTCGGCTAACTTTCATAGGCGCTACTCCTTGATTGACGCACCCATCAAGCTGTTCGTTCCCAATTAAGACGGGCTAAGCAATAACCAGCCATGGCCGAGGCAATACCGATACCCAGGAAAACGATCCAAGGGCTGGCAAACGTGAATGTACAGAAAAGGCCCACAAAGAGCGGCGCAATAATCCTGGTATATATCAATGTGATCTTGGCGTTTTTGAAGAAAAAAGCGATAAACCAGACCAAGGCGAATAACAAGGCGCTCGGCACCGCCCATCTTACGAACTGCGTGATCCAGGTAACAGGCCCCGTTTCCTCAAACTTCACAGACTCCATCCGCCACTGGCGGCCATTTTTCAGCATCTGCAGGGTGCAGGTGTACGCCATGCTCTTGCGGTTCGCATGCTCATCGAATCCCGTCAACCACAGGTTTCGCACCAGTGTCACCTTGTTCGAGTCCTCCGGATCCACGCGAAGCTCTCCTCCCGGGACAATCACTCCATAGCCAAACATGCGCGCATCCCTGTACCCAAGCAAACGTTTGGTTTTGCTCTCAAAATTTACAAGCCAATTAAACTCCATCACCAGCCAGCCATGAGCGATCGACCTCGCATCGCAACCACGCACCCATTCAGTGGTCGGTCTATCGCCAAACGTCGTACCCCAGCTTCTCGTTCCAGGCAAGCGCAAGTAATAGACGGTTGCCGGCGAATCCTTTAACCCAAAATGCCTCCATTCGGCGGTCGGTCTATCGCCAAACGTCGCGCCCCAGCCTCTCGTTTCAGGCAAGTAATAGACGGTCGCTGGAGAATCCTCTAACCCAAAACCCTTATCAAAGATAATAGCGTTACCTTTAAAATAGACTCCCGTAAGACTAACACAGCCTGAAAACGCACTGGACCCAATAAAGGTAACGCTGGCGGGGATCGTGATGCTGGTCAGCTTGGCGCAGGACATAAACGCCGAGCCCCCAATTTTGGTGATGTTGTTGGGTATCGTGTAGGCGCCGTTTTTGCCCCCTGGGCATTTGATGAGCGTGTTCAAGCTCTTGTCAAACAAAACACCATCCACACTTCTATAGACTGGATGGCGCGCATCCACCGTAATGGCCGTCAGGCTGGTGCAGAAAGAGAACGCATAGTCCCCGATGCTGGTGACGCTGGCGGGGATCGTGACATTAGTCAGGTTGGAGCAGCGAGAGAACGCAAACCACCCGATGCTGGTGACGGTATTGGGGATCGTAACGCTGGCCAGGCTGGTGCAGAAAGAGAACGCATAGTCCCCGATGCTGGTGACGCTGGCGGGGATCGTGACATTAGTCAGGTTGGTGCAGCAGAAGAACGCCAAGCCCCCGATGCTGGTGACCGGCAGGCTATCGATCGTACTGGGAATTGTCACCGCCCCTCCGGGACCGGAATACTTGGTGATGGTGATCGTGTTATTGTTGGTCGTATAAGCGTACTGTGCTTGTACCGCTATTGCCGCAGCCAATAAGAATAAAACCCACATCCATCTCTTCATACTTTGATCTCCTTTTCTATGCTTGCGTTCTGTCTCTCTTCGAGCTGAACCAAAGCATTAATCCGCCAGTAGCACATAATGCAAATGCGATTCCACAATACCAATGCCGTTTCGTCTTTCTCGCACGATTTTGTGCAAGGCGCGCACCACTTGGTCCGCTTTCGGCCCTTCCGTCACAATTTTCTGCATAATCCTCGCCATGACCGTGTTTTAACCAAACCATTCGGCTTCGCGCATGAGGCGCAACCATTCGCGCTGTTCCGCCTCCAAAAAATTCTCGCAGGCGGCAATGCTCTGCAACACCTTCACCGAACCGACGGGGACAGCCTCCAGTTCACCCTGCAATCTCTGCAACAGATTCTGCAGCGCAGCATGTTTGGCGCGGAACAGCGCGGCGCTGCGCCCAGGTTCGCGCGCAACCCGCACGGTACGTACACATGCGCCCGTCACCGGCAAAGCGAGTGCCAGCAGGATGAAGCCCTGCGACAGCCATTCGGCCGCTTCCGATCGACACTGGATGAAATCCAACAGGTAGTGGAACGCCACCGCCGTCACGCTGCCATAAAAGCACCACGCTGGCCAGTGGCGCAGCCAGCGGTCCTGCCCGCCGTGTTGTCGCGAGCGCCGCTCGAAATAGCTCATCTGATAGTCCAGCCGTTTGGCGATGTAAAAACCCGCCAAGACGCGCAGCAGCCCGGGCTCCAGCGGACCGTCGGCCATTTCCTTCTCCGGCAACTGTACCCGATCCAGGTCTGCCCACGCCTCCATGGCTTTCCGATCCACTTGCCGGATGCCCCGGACCGCCTGGCGCACATTAATTTGCCAGGCTTCGAACTTGCCGCACCACAAATCTTCGTTTACCAGCATGGCAAACTTCAGTTGCCGCAGGCGCTCGGCCCGGAACCGTTCCAACAGCCAGTTGATCTGAATCGAAGCCCGTATGCCGAAGATCACCACCAGCAAGGCTACGACCGCCACGCAGACTTCCACACCACTCACCCAGTGCCAGTGAATCAGGGAGGGGAAGACCAACTGCACGATGCCGAACAGCACCGCCAGCGCACCGCTCGTCGCCGCCGCCTCCGTCAGCCGCCGATGCATCCGCTGGTGATGCAGCGCTGCCTTGTCCGCTTGATTGAATGCCGGCCAGATTTCCGCCTGCAAAAAGGTCAGCGCCTCGCCCAGTTTCCCCGTTGCCTTGAACACCGCCAGATCAGGCCCGTCATCCACGTCGAAATCGCGCCGGGCTGCATCGCGCGGCCAACCGTGAACCAGCCGGTCCACGGTCTCATCCACCCGTTCAGGCCTGGTACCGCTTGCATTTGTTGTCATAGCCAGCTCCACGTGATGTTCAGCATCGCGTTTCGAATTTCGACAATTTGCTCATACACACTCCAACTTGTCTTGCCATGCCTGTTGAGCATCACGCCACCTGGACACTCAATATGTTATTTATCGCTTATCGGTTCCGCGGCCCCAGCGGGCGCACAGGGCTTCCGCCTGCCGATGGCTTGGCCGGCGGAGGGGACAAAACGGCCTCCGCCTTGCCTAATCCCAGCTTGGAAGCATCTAAATCTTTCTTGCCGATAAGTCACTTCCACAGACTTATGCCCTATCCTTACGTTTGAATCGATTCCAGTCCATACGCGGTTGTATTTTGCCTGATCTTGCCCCGCTTTTTCGGACACTTCGAATAGAACATTTTACACGCATAGTTTGGCACATTTGGTTTCATAGTCAAGCAGCGACAGATCGCCGGGAGGGCTATGCTACGCGCCTCCTGCCACAATGGCGTTTACCGGCCAACATCCTTGTGGTATTTTGCGTGCTTAATTCGTGCCTTGGACAGTTGGTGCGGGTGAACAGAAAGCGCGGGCTCGCGAGCTTGAAAGTATAGATATAGCATGGCGGGTTTATCGAACATTCGTATCAGAAAGACTCTATTCGGGATAACGAGTCTGAATCTGTAGCAATAGAAAAAAAGACTTGCGAACCTGCCACGCGCCGGCAAACGCAACGAGCATCAAAGTGTAGATATAGCTGGGGAGATTTATGGAGGCTTCGATCTGAATATGAGCGGCAAACCGGTTTGGAGGCGGGAAAAGAAGACCAAAGGGCGGAGGCGCCAACAGGTCCTAGGGTGATTCTGGGGCTGTGGCCAGCGCCAAAACGATCGAGGCGGCTGGTCTTGGCGACGCCGGCGAACGAAACGAGCATCGATTATAGACATAGATTGGGGGATTTACGGCAGCTTGATCTGAATACGAGCGGCGAATCGGTTTGGGCGCGGGAAAAGAATAGCAAAGGGCGGAAGTTATGCCGGCATTGGTGGCTGCAGGACCCTTGGAAGGCGTCAAAGTGATCGAGGCGAAGGTTCTGGAGACCACGGATCAGGGCCCGGCGCTGGGCCCGATAAAAGACCCAGGAACCGCAGGAGATCGTTGATTCTGGGGGCATCCAGCATAATAGGGCAGACGCCCCACCGGTCAGACGATAACCGCATAAACATTGATCAGAATGAGGGTACCCAAAAGGCGACAGGTTCAATAACTCCAAGCGATTTAGAGACATGCGAAGCAAACGCATGAATGGCAATATGTTGCAACGCAAATCCGAAAACGCGATTAGGCCATCTAATGGGTATTATGCGACGAGACATGTCGAGAATCTGGATGAACTTGGTGGCCGGCGAAATATAGTCATAGGCGCAAGCATCAGGGATCGAGCCATACAGATCAAGTCATCGTAGCGCGCCGATATGTGGGGGGCGGGGGTCTCGGCCGCACGTCGGCCACCCCTGGAGAACAATCCAATAACGCCTCGCAAAATTTAATACAAAGGACAAGGCGACATGGAAACTCACCGAAAACCCGGCAATGTAATTCTCTATGATGGTCGAGAATATCATTGTGTAGCCCCTGACTTTGAGCCATGGAGTCACCCTGAGGTTGGATTACGTATGTCGTGGCTTCAAGCGCGACTTCCGAATCTCAACTTCACGCCTTGCCGATGGCGTTTCATATGCCAGGAGGGTGTTATTGCGGCCGTCCCCATTGGCTACTTTGAAATGCGTAAGCCAGATGAAATCCCGGTTGAAATTCGCAAAAAAACAAAATGGCACCAAAAGACACGCCCGCCGACCGAAAAAGAGCGGGACTTCTATCGCATGATGCATCCATCGAAGCCGGGAAAAGCCATACTGCCAGAGGGAGTAGAGCGGGTCATTGAAGACGAGCATAAAGCCGTATTCAACTATCTTGCCGCGAAACTCCCCAACGAGTCGGCGGATGTTATTCACGGGATCATGGATTTGATGGCATACGAAGCCATCTATAAGAATGGGAACCGCGACTACTTTGTCCGGGTGGAAATGTGCGCGGCAACGATAGCGGAAACCGCATTGTTACAGCGGATGGAGCCGGCACAATTAAAGCCCGAAAAACCGGCCGGGGCCAATGCCCCTACTGAACAATATATCTTCCGGCGTAATGGTGAAGTATGGGAAATTCGATATGATTCAGAGGATTCTGTCCTTGTGCAACCCCGTAAGGGCTTTGAATATATCTGTCTTTTGCTTGAGAACCCCGGCAAATCATTCAGTCTGCAACAAATCAAGGATAAGATTGACCCGCCGCCGCCAAGCGAGCACACAGAGGATGATATTGAAAAAGAGGAAGATAAAGATGGGAAAATGGCGCCAATCTATCGCCCAAGAACACAACTTCATTTAACAGAGAAAATACTTTCGCCAAAAGAATTAGCCGACGTAAAAACAAGATTAAAAGAGATGCAGGTCGAAAGAGACAATCCTGATACATCCATGACGCGCCGTGAAGAATTGGATGAAAACATCAAACTAGCCCAAGACTACCTCCGCGAGGTTGTTGATAAAGCAGGACGAAGCCGCCAGTTTGCCAATGCCAATGAAAAATACAGGACGGCGGTTGCAAACAACATAGATAACGCCATCCAGGCGCTGCCCCCTGAATTAAAGGACTTTGCACAGCATATTAACGACTGCGTAACAAAAGGCTTCACGCTGAAATACAGCCCTGCCTCCACAATAAACTGGCTTACCGAAGATATGTAAGCGGCCCAGGCGACAGGTTTGGATACGCTTCCCCCGCTTATCGCGCCCTACCCCATACCAAGGATACCACCGGCCGGCGTAGTGCGTTTTTACCGTCGAAAACCAAGCGCCATGACTTCCGCCGGGATGATTATCGTTTTTGGCCGATTTACGCGTATTTTCACAGGAACCGGCTTGTAACCTTTTTGTATACTAGACCCAACCTCGGTTTGGTAAAGTTGATAAAAGACGATAAGCGTAAAAAAGAGCAATACCCGGAATAGCACCACCACGCATAGCATTGATTTTATTGGTTAAAATGCGGTTTTCCTCAATGATTAAAGATGGTGCCGGGGGAGGGAGTTGAACCCTCATGGTGTTGCCACCGCTGGATTTTGAGTCCAGTGCGTCTGCCATTTCGCCACCCCGGCAATTAAAGAAACATACTTT
>Ga0247841_10001963_pt1 | contig 43158 bp, 42 predicted proteins | sample LaCruzMarch2015__2_FD_192410 | JGI IMG/M metagenome (GOLD analysis project Ga0247841, IMG submission 192410) | Freshwater microbial communities from meromictic Lake La Cruz, Castile-La Mancha, Spain - LaCruzMarch2015_18m | ecosystem: Environmental > Aquatic > Freshwater > Lake | place: Spain...
GCACCGCCCACTTTGCGATATCGAACATGCGCTTGATCAAGGGGCCATCAAGCACACTCAGCATCCAGGCTATTTCAGCAACTGTCCGGAAAGCTGCCCTTAACCGCAGGTTGTCGAAACTCGCGGCCGGAAGTCCGATGTTGAGGTGCCAGTCCAAACGGCTGTTGTGAAAGATGCCCCGACGGTCTTCCATGAACCGTGTTCGGGCCTGTTGGATTACCAGTGCAAGAAAGACAGCAGCGTTCGCCCTTGCAATGGCGTTATCCGGGACCTGCATCAAAGCGAGCTTCAGATTCTGAAGCGACCGCCCGTCATCCGGTGCATCCAATAGGCAGAACCTTCCGTCCGCGTCTTGGGCGAATAGCCCCGGCCGTAAATAACCGTCAACACCGCCAAGCGCTGGGCGCAATTTCACTGCAAAACTATCCGACGAACTAGCGATGACAATCTTCGTAAATGCTGTGCCGAAGTCCAGCCCTACAAAAAGGCGCTGCTTCTCCTTGCCGTTTGAGCCAGGATATTGAGTCTGACACGCTTCGCACATTTTGAGTCCTCCCCTAGCTTGACTCAGGACACCAACAGAACGCCTACGCAGACCTCATCGTGATGAATACTGAGCTGTGCCTTTTGCCTCAACTCCTCTTCGCGGATACGGAAACGCTCGGTAAGCTTGGCAATCCGCCCCTGGGTTGCCGCCACCAGCGCTTGGCGGCCATAGGCACGATGGTTTGCAAGGGTCTGTTGCAACACCCCTAGATGGCGTTCAAACTGGCGCTGCGCGGAAGCAAGTTGAAATCTTACGCGATCATCGTTTTCGCCCCGAGAGATTCGTTCATGACTGCAATAGTCGTTGTGTAGCAATTCCTGACACCGCTCGATGCCTACCTGCGACATAGCGGAATCCAAGGTATTCGATGCCTCCAGCCAGTCCAATCCCTCCGCGGTGCAACGCAAAGTCAGTTGCTCTGAGGCATTGGGAGAAACAGACGTCCCCGTGGCGAAGAGAGGACAAGCGCGATAGGCGAGCCGTTCCTGAACGCCGCGCACACCCTTTGATATCCAACGGTCGATCGCAAAGGCATAGGCCCCGGCCTCAACCTTGTCAAAGACGTGTCGGGGGATCTGCATCGCGATTCGACGGTAGAAGGGGTCGTCCCGAGTCTTCAGATCATCGCTGATAAAGCGGACAAGCGGGTGGAACTGATTGATCCGCTCGATCCGCTGTCGCCCCCAAGACTCGACCTTGGTATCGATCTCGCACTTGACCAAGGAGCCCGTGACCAGATCGCTTGCCCCCCTGAGTCGCTTTCTGCGGATGTACTCCCCCAAGCCTGATGCGGCGGCCGGCGAAAGTCTGATCTCAAAAAGCCGCCCGTCCTCGTCGGTTTGCCGCACTTCTGAGCCTTGATAATAGCGGCTGAGATGGTCACGAATGAAGCCCGCCAAATCACGGGCCGTGATGCGACGGCTAAAGTCCTTCGCCGCCCTGACCTGCTCAAGAATATATCCCCCATGAGCGATCAGAGACGATGCCTGTTCCTCCAATTGTTCAGTCATTTGGCGGTTCGTGGTAATGGCCATTTCCGTGGCGATGATCCGCTGTTCTTCCTGTGCCTTAGTGAGCCGCTGGGTCAACAGATCGGAGGTTAGCCGCTGAATCTCGTCGCCGAGAATCGCCTCCAGCCCGCCGAGTGCCTGTTCAAAAATGCCCAGGCGATTGTGCAGCCGAAGGACGATACGTTCGTCGATGCTGTCGCGGTGGCCCAGATTCCAGATCTGGATAGTCGGCGACGTCTGTCCGAGACGGTCAATCCGGCCGATGCGTTGTTCGACCTTCATCGGGTTCCAAGGCAGATCGTAGTTAATCAGTACCCAGCAGAACTGCAGATCGACGCCCTCGGCCGCGACCTCGGACGAGAGCAAAACCCGCTCGTGCGTTGCTTTGTCGAAGCCCTCAATCAATTCCTGCTTGTTCCCCTGCATCCCCCCCATCAGTAACCGAGTGGGGATACCGTCGGCCCCAAGGCGCTGCTCTAAGTAAAACAGCGTTGCCCGGAAATATGAGAACAGAACCACCTTCGCGTCCGTGTACTGTTTGAAGAAATCGTGGAGCACATCACGCACCCGCTCATACTTGGAATCTCGAGCGCGCAATGTGGGAATAGTGATCTGTGGCAACACGGTTGCGGCGATGTGTTGGATCAGTTCGCCGGCATCACAGCCCTCAGCATCGCCCAGGTCTTCGTCTATCTGAGAGTCGTCCCAGGCGGTGCGTGCTTGCCATGACTCTGCCGCCGCCGCCATACAGCTTGATACTTGCCGTTGCGGTGACGCCAGCAGGAAACCTTCGTGAATATCGTGTTTGATCGCGTAATCACGTACAGATTCGGTGACGAGTTGGTAGAAGAAGTTTTCGTCGGCAGACATGTCGACAAACTCAAACCGTGGTTGACGCATTACTATCCATTCCTGTACCTCACGCTTGCGCGTTCGTGACAGCACATTGTTAAGCAGGTTAATCCGCTCCAATCGGTCCGCGAGGCCCGTGCGGTAGCCTCTGTCCGTGAGGTCGTCCACTGTCGGCGGTGTGTTCAGCAGTTCTCGTAATTGTTGGCTGGTGGCAAGCAGGGGGCTTGACTGTGCCTCATGAAGCAGCACCACGATTTCTTGGGGCGTGGCCGTTTGATTCAGTGCCGCGGTGCGGGCCTTGATCAGGGGTGCATTGGCCCTTAGCACATCGGGAAAAACATTCTCCGAGTGAAACGAATCCGGATCGAGTAGATTAAGCAGGACAAAAAGGTCGCGACTGCGTAGGGAGATGGGCGTGGCGGAAAGCAGAACCGCGTGCTCTGAGGCTTCCCGCAGCAGCTTGCCGAGTTGATAGGTCTGGGTGCTCGGGTTGCGCAGATAGGCAGCCTCGTCGATGACCAGCAGGTCGATCAGCGGCTCGGCGCCCGCCCGCTCGGAGAGGAGTCGCGCGAGCTGTGCCGCGGCGGCGTTGCGTCCAGTATAGGCCGCGCTGTCCCACCCATCCGGTGGGCGCAGCCCCTGCATGGTGCAGATGATTCCCCGGCCGTCAAGCAGCGTATGGCGTTCGTTGCGCAGATCCGACAGGAGTTCCCGCGGGCCCATGATTTGCGCATCGATGCCGAAACGATTCCGCAGTTCGTCGCGCCACTTGTCCCGGAGTATTGCCGGGCACAGGACCAGCAGCCGCCGCGCATCGTAACGGCTGCGCAGTTCGGTCCAGATCAGTCCGGCCTCGATGGTCTTGCCGAGACCCACCTCGTCGGCGATCAGCAGTCCGTTGCTCGGTGAGTCCAGAAACCGCAGCACCGGCTTAAACTGGTGCGGATAGAACTGAGTATTGGTCGTATCCATGCTATAGACCAGGTCGGCCAGCTGCCCGCTCAGTCGGATCTGAGTCAAGTTGCGGCGCAGGTCGGCAACGCGACCGTACGGACCGGCAGATGGATCATCGTCCGCGATGACCATCAGTTCGGGCTCTGGGTAAAAGCCCCTGGTACCATCTGCAAAGGCGATGCGATATAGCCTGGCGTCGGCGCGGTCCACAAACTTGCCCGTGGACACCCCGGTCCGGTTTGGGTCGCTCCTCATGCGAACGAAAGTTCCTGGCTCCATGACCGGATTCTCACGAATATTACAGTTGAAGCGGGTGGTCTGCCTCACGACTGCGGGGGCGAGATTGTGACGGGCTTGAGTCGCCCGGTTGAGATTTTTCCGTTGGACTGCCGCGTCGGCTTGGAGTTGAAGTTTGCCCTCTGCTCGTTGGCAGCGCAAGCGGCAAGCTGCCCGTGCCCCGCGGTCGAAGCCCCCGGCTTCGGTGACCGTCGCAAGGCCATGCTGCAGGACATCGCCGTCCTGACCGGCGCCACCGTCATCGCCGAAAAGGTCGGGCTCACGCTGGAGAAGGCGACGCTCAACGAACTGGGCACCGCCAAGCGCATCCAGGTCGGCAAGGAAAACACCACCATCATCGCCTGCACGCCACCCGTGCCGCGGTCGAGGAAGGCATCGTCCCCGGCGGCGGTGTCGCCCTGGTGCGTGCACTCAATGCCATCCGGAACCTCAAGTGCAGAACGCCGCCTCCGTGGCGGGCCTGATGATCACCACCGAGGCCATGGTGGCCGACGAGCCCAAGTCCGACGGGCCGGTCATGCCTGGCGGCGGCGATATGGGTGGGATGGGTGGCATGGGCGGCATGATGTAAAGCGCCTGGCGTCACCGGTTTGGTGACGGAAAGCCCCGCTTCGGCGGGGCTTTTTTTATGGGCGATCCCAGGACGGCCTTGAACTACGGCAATCTATGTAGTAACGTATCTACATAAAATTGCCCTTTGGGGAGCGCTGATGGCGATCACTACGATTTCAAGCCGCGAATTCAATCAGGATACGAGTGGGGCCAAGAATGCCGCCAGGAACGGGCCGGTCATCATCACCGATCGCGGTCGCCCGGCGCATGTCCTATTGACCATCGAGGAGTATCGCCGGATCGCGGGCGGCGGTCGTAAGATCGCGGACCTGTTGGCGATGCCGGGCATTGACGAGGTGGAGTTGGAGATCCCCCGCTGGGATGAACTGCCCAGGCCCGCGGACCTCTCCTGATGTACCTGCTCGACACCAACGTCATCTCTGAGCTGCGCAAGGTCCGCTCCGGCAAGGCGGATGAGCGGGTGGCCGCCTGGGCGGACAGTGTCGACACCCCGGACCTCTTCTTGTCCGCGATCACGATCCTGGAACTGGAGATCGGCGTCTTGCTGGCCGAGCGTCGCGACCCGACCCAAGGGGCGCTGCTCCGTGCCTGGTTGGATCGCCATGTCGTCCCCGCCTTTGCGGGCCGCGTCCTGCCTGTGGATACGGCGACGGCCCTTCGCAGCGCGCGACTCCATGTTCCGGACCCCCGCCCACTGCGGGATTCGTTCATTGCGGCCACCGCACTGGTGCATGGGATGACGATCGTGACCCGGAATGTCCGTGATTTCGAGCCCTCCGGGGTATCCATCTTCGATCCATGGGGCTGGGGTCTGTGATGAACCGCTGCAAATCCGCGAGCCCTGAGTCGTCAAACCGGGAGCCGACGACCTTGGCCGCTCAGGTGAGTGCATCCCACCCCGCCCACTCGTCGCCGGACCGGTCGGCCGCCGCAATGGCGGCTGGCGCGACGGGCTGCTTTTCCGTCGACCCGGGTGCTGGATAGCGCTGGCGCAGTCGCTCCAGCCGCGTAAACAGTTCCTCCCGCGGCAGGTCGTGGAGGGCGACGATGCGATTGTGCTTGACCTCCCCGAACCTGTTGTTATACACGGCGGTGCCGCGCGGCAGGTTGAGCATCGCATCGTTGTCACGGCCCATCAGCGCGCGGCATTCCGATGGGTTGTACAGGTGCAGGCCGATGCGCAGGTGGAACTGGGCCTTCACGTCCGGCTCCAAGTGGCCGTCTTGGTACGACTGGGTGCATAGGATCAGGTGCAGGCCGTACGCCGCCCCCTTGCGGGCCACCTCCTTGAGCAAGCGGTTGGCGTGGGGGCGGGTCTCACGGTCGTCAAATAGTGACTGCGCCTCATCCACGATGAGCAGGCAGCGCGGCAGTGGGACCGGCGCGACGCGGTTATAGTCCTCGTTCTTCGACACCGGCGGGCGGCACTCGAGAAACAAGGCCGTCCGCTCTTTCATCAACCCCGTGAAACGCGCAAATGCCTCAATGGCATAGCCCTTGTCCGCGTTGTCGATGTGCAGTGCGTCCAGGTGGGCCAAGCCGGCGAAGAGGGTGAATTCCACCCCCTCGCGGAAGTCGAAGAGCCACAACCGCAATTCGTCCGGGCTGAAGGTCTCACAGGACTCCAGGATCAAGCGGTTGAGCAGCGTGCTCTTGCCGCTGCGGGTGGTTCCGGCGATCAGTGCGTGGTAAGCATCGGCCGCCTCCCCCAGGGCAAAGTGCTGGGGGTGCGCGCCAACCCGGCCGATCTCGATCCGCAGAAAGTCGTGCTGGGGCGAACGCGCCTCGGACGCGCGGCGGTCGGCCAGTAGCCGCTCGGCCCATTGGCGGCGCAGGGGCTCGTCCAGCCCCAGGACGGGCCGGAAGCGGGAAAGCACCCGCCACACCGGCGCGGCGGCGGCGAAGGGGACGACCCCGCCCCCGCGCAGGTCGAAGCCGAAGGCCGCGTCGGGCAGGACCTCCAGCAGGCCCTGCACCGATTTGCGCCACAGCTCGCCGATGCCGACGGCGGGCGGCTCGGCGGCCAGCAGCAGCGGGGTCAACCCCGCCTCCGGGCCGTGCAGCAGCAGGTTGCGCAGGGCGTGGAGCTGGTGCGCCTCGCCCAGCCCAGGGCCGAGGCCCGAGAGGATGAGATAGACGAAAAGCTCCGGCGCGTGGGCCGCGTTGTAGGCGCCGAGGTCCGCACACTGGGCCGCGGCCAGCAGTGCACAGCGGCGATGGGCCAGCTCGTCCAACTCGGCGAGGCGTTCGCTGAAGGTCTTGAGGTTGAAGACCTGCTCGCCCAGGGCCGGGGCCTCGGCTAACAGCCGCTTGAGCTGGCCGAAGGCGCGGCTCGGCGCACCCTCGAACAGCAGCAGCCGCGCCCGGCCCGGCGGGTGCTTGAGCAGCAGTTGCAGGGTCAGCCCCTCCAACAGGTCGGCGGCCTGGGCGGTCGTGCGCTCGTCATGGATCAGCGCCACCGGCTGGCGCGGGTCGTAGGGCAGCAGGGCCTCACGGTGGTCGGCGGCGGCCAGGGTGCCGAGGCGTAGTTGCAGGAGGGTGGGCATGGGGATAGACCTGGAACGGGCGGTTGTCACGCCAAGGCGCCCAGCTCGCCAAGGTTTCTTTGTAATGGGTAGGTCGGGTTAGCGAAGCGTAACCCGACGCCACAGGTGCCATGTCGGGTTACGGCGCGCGCCATGCTCGGCGCAGAGGGCACGTCCGGAAGGGCGCGCATAACCCGACCTACGGGCTGCCGAGTGAAAAATCACAATCGACCTCGTACCAATAGAACTGGCAATTCTTTCCATCTATACTCCTCAATCTCAAATCCATTGCCGCCAAAACAAAACTTCCATGCTGTTGATGAATCGCCGCGATAGGCGCTCTTACCCTCTGATGATGACCAAAGACATTCTCTTGGAAGATTTGGAAAAGCGCATCGTGCGATACGTGGCCCATTGTTTCTTTGGAATAGCACCTTTAATTCATGAATGGTTGGTACGCGCCAATCATCCTTGCCGGCAAAAGTCGGCCACAATTTTTGTCTCTCGTGGGGCATAATATAACCCCATTTATATGCGGAACAGTAGCCAATGGTGGTCTGGGCCTGGCGATCCCATCCCATACCTTGGGGACAGCGCTTCCAAATCAACCTCGTTGATGAATCCGTCACCGTACCGTCCCCGTTATCCAGAAAGCCTTCTTCCCGCAACTTTCGCTCCGCGAGGTCCCTCGCTTTTCTTTGTTCTTCTTCCTGTATTCTGCGCTGCTCCATTTCCTGCTCTTTACGTGACGCCTCGACTTCGGCCTTTCTCCTGCGGGTAGCCTCCTTATCCCGCTGACGCGCGGCCTCGAGATCCTGGTTTCGTTTCCATATAGCTGCAAGCTCCTTCTGACGCACAGCCTCCGCCTGTGCGTGCATCAAGGCTTCCCGTCCCTCTGCACAGACCTGCTGAAACTTCTGCACCAGTGCCGGAACGGTCCGCGGGGTGATGGTGGCCGCCATCGCGTGAACGAAGGCATCCACCGGCGCCGTGCGCCGCACCGCCTCGGGCAGCAGGTCCAGTTCCAGCAGCAAATGGGCAGCCTGCTCCAGCGCGGGCTCGATGCGGTCGGCCAGGGCGTCGTAGTCGATACCGTCGCCCGGCTGCATCATCCGCTCCAGTTCGCGCTGTAGATTGGGTAGCCGCCCCAGGGTCGGGGCGAACTCCAGGGCCAGGGTGCGCAGGCGGGCCATGCGATGGTCCTGGTCCAGGCGTTGCAGGTCGGCGAGATAGGCGGCGGCGTCTTGGGTTTCGTCTTGCATGGGGTTGTTCCTTGGGGGCCAACGGCAACGCCGCTCAGGTGCCGGGATGGGGGCGGTTGGGCAAGGGCTGTGCCGGTGCGCGCGGCGCTCAGAGCTTCTGTTCGAGGTCACCGATCTCCCGCTGCACGGCGGGGATGTCGTTGGCGCCGATGTGTTCCACCAGCCGCTCAATCAGCGCGCGGGTCTCGCTCACCTGCTGCTCCACCAGGTCGCGGTAGGTCTCGTCCATCAGGCCGCCCTCGGCGTGCAGTGCGTCCACCTTGCGCTGGTAATTGGCCGAAACCCCTTGCAGGCGTTCCTGAAACTCGCTCAGGTAGTGCCGCAGTGACTGGAGCAACTCGATCTGGTGGGCGAAGGACGTGGCGTTGGACATGGCGGCGGCTCCGATGGGTCGGGCGGGGCCGGGTGCGGCCGGGGTGACGCGCTGCACGCGCACCTCGTCCTCGAACCCGGCGAGATAGCCCCGGCGATATTCTTCGTCGCGGTTTTCCGCGCCGGGCAGGTAGGAACCGAGGTCGAGCAGGCGCCGGGCGGCACGGGCGGCCAGGCGGTTGTCGCCGCGGCGCCCGTCTTCATGACCGTGCTGATTGCCGATGGCGAAGTCTTGGCTCATGGCCCTTTCGATATGTTCCAGGAGGTTGCCCCGAAAGGGGACGACGCAGACGCGATGCAGGTGTGTGCCCGCTGGCGATGCGGCTTGGCGACGTATAATCGAACGGTGCCCTCTCAATCGTCGCGGTTGGTCCCCCTCTGGTAACGCGGGGGTTAGCGCGCGTGCCCGCCGCTCGTTCATTTGTCACCCTATCCTTCGGCTGACGGGCTTGCCAAGCATACGCCAATGGCGTACACTCGGGCTATGCTGACGATCATTGAATCTCCCCTGTTTACAAGACTGTGGCCCGATTACTGGTCAGAAGAAGAGCGAGCCGATTTTGCGAGCTATCTTGCTGCCAGTCCTGAAGCAGGGGATGTTGTCCCTGGTTCCGGCGGTTGTCGAAAGATTCGCTGGGGCAGATCGGGAGCAGGTAAGCGAGGCGGGATCAGGGTGATCTACACCACACGGTTAGCGAGCGGCGCGGTTGTGCTGCTCATCATGTATGCCAAGAGCGCCGAGGACAACGTTCCTTCGCATGTGCTGCGGCAGATTGCAGAGGAGTTTGGATATGCCACTCACTGAACAAGAGCTTCTTGAGCGCGACGCGCAGCGCGATATTGGTGAAGAACTGCTGCAAGCCATTCGCGATGTCAAGGCTGGGCGTTATGGTGCGATCTACGAGGTGGAACCGAACGAGGTTGCCGCAACCCGGCTGCGATGTGGTCTGTCTCAGGCTCAGTTCGCGGCCGCGCTGCATATCTCGCCACGGACATTGCAGCAATGGGAGCAGGGGCGGCGCCGACCGTCAGGGGCCGCTGAGACGCTATTGAAGATCGTTGCTCGTCATCCGGAAATTTTGTGTGAAGTCATCTAAGTGCGGATTAGGCGCGTATTGGCTTTCTTGCTGTAACCCACGATGTCAGACGCGTCGCAACCCGATATCCGGCACGCGAAGAGTCGGGTTACGCTTCGCTAACCCGACCTACGGACTGAACCCGCATCAGGCGACTAAGATATAGCGCCGATGTTTTTGGCGATGACAACGTCGCCCGGAAATTATGCTATGGACCCGAAACGACTTGCACGTATCACACTTGAACCCGGCAAATGCGGCGGTAGCCCGTGTATACGCGGCTACCGCATTCGCGTGAGTGATATTCTCAGTCTCCTCGGCGCGGGCGCATCGCACGCTGAGATTCTTGAAGACTATCCGTTTCTGGAAGAGGAGGATATTTTTGCGGCCCTGGAATATGCGGCGGTTCAGACCCAACACCCGATCCTGATCGCGGCATGAAGCTGCTGGTAGATAATCAGTTGCCTGCGGCATTGGCACGATTCCTCGCGGATCATGGGTTCGCTTGTCGTCATGTTTCGGATATCGGCATGGATGCGAGCGACGATTGCGAGATTTGGCGACTGGCGAAGAGCGAACGGTTCGTCATCGTTACGAAAGACCAGGATTTCGCATTGATGGCCGATCGTGAAGGTGCAACGGCACCGCAAGTGGTCTGGACATGAACCCCGCCATCCAACTCACCCTGAACCAAGCCTTCGAGTTCCTGCTGAACGTCGCCGTGGTGCGCCCGGTGTTCCTGTGGGGCGCCCCGGGCATCGGCAAGACCGCCCTGGTCAACCGCTTTGCCAACGAGTTGGGGCTGGAGTGCGTGTCCCTGTTGGGCAGCCAACTGGCCCCGGAGGACTTGTTGGGGGTGCCCCAGATCGACGGCGATTGCTCGCGCTTTTTCCCGCCCGCCAACATCGTTCGCCGGGAGCCGTTTGTGCTGTTCCTGGACGAACTCAATGCCGCCAGCCATGAGATCCAGAAGGCCTTTTATTCATTGATCCTGGATCAGCGGGTGGGCGAGTATCGCTTGCCGAAGGGCACCCTGGTCATCGGGGCCGGCAACCGCGCCAAGGATGCGGCCATCGTCAAGCCCATGCCCTCGGCACTGATCAACCGCCTGGCGCATATCCATTTGCGCGCCGACCATCGGCAATGGCTGGACTGGGCGGTCAATCAGGGCGGGATTCATCCCTGGGTGATCGAGTATCTCCAGTTGCGCCCGGACCATCTGTGGAGCGAGCCGCCCAAGCATGAGGAGCCGTTTTCCACTCCGCGTTCCTGGCACATGCTGTCCGACGCGCTGCATTCGTTCAGCGGCACCATTGACAATACCTTGCTGGAGGCCTTGGCCTTCGGCCTGCTCAGTCCACCCCATGCCGGCCAGTTCAAGGGTTTCCTGAAGCAGATCCAGCAAAAGCACACCCTCGCCGCCATCCTCAAGGGCGATGCGCATTGGCCGGATGCGCCCGGCGATCGCGACATCCTCTATTTTCTGGCGCAGTCGCTGCGCGGGCTGCTGCGCAAGGAATTGCCGCAGGACGAGGCGAACCTGCGCGGCGAACACCAGCAATTGGCGATCCGCGCCAAGGACCGGCTCAAGGATCTGGCCCGCATCAGCGTGGAGATTGCCCAATCGGTGTTGGCGCAGGACGAGGAGGGGCGACGCCTGCCGACCTGGTTCCTGGTCGAGGTCGCCCGTGACCTGCCGCGCCTGGCCGGACACGACAAGCCCTGAGCCATGGCGCGCCCGCGACGCCCGGACCCGGCGCAGGAGGCCCGCGACGCTGGACTCGCCCTGCTGCGGGAGAAGGCGGTGCTCTTGCCCTTGCTCGGGGAGGTCCACTTCATTCCTGACAAGCCGCATCAGTTCGTCGCAGACAAGGGATGGCTGGCCGTCACGCCCAAGGGGTCGGTCTATCTGCATCCAACCCGCCGCGCCTCCCCCGATGAATGGGCGCGGGTGATCGGCATGGCCGTTGCGTGTCTGGGCTTCGGCATGGTCCGCGGACGCCCGCCGCAGGACCTCTGGGAGACCGCCTGTCTGCTCAGCGCCGAGCGGTTCTGCGATGAGTTGAAGCTGGGGCAACTGCCGGAGGTCTTGTGGCATGGGCTGGTCGCGGTTCCCGCCGGGGGGGAGGACGCCTTGTTCCGGCGCTGGTGCGCCGACGGGGTCGATCCGACCCTGGCCCAGTGGCATGGGCTCTGGTGCGGGGACCGGCGGCTCTTTGTGGGGCTCGACGGCAAGGGCGACGACCGTTGGCGAAAGGCCCCGGACTGGCCCGCCTTGCTGGCGGAGGGCATCGCCCAAGGGGTGGGTCGCGCCTTGCGGGTGGCGGCAGGCCGGGAGACCGCGAGCGGCCAAGTGACCCCGACCGACAGCCCGGCACAGCGCGCGAAGCGCCGGCTGATGGACAGCTACCCCTTGCTCGGCGCCTTGGCCGCCGGTTTCGACCTGGAGGAAGGCGTGGCGCAGTGCCGACAATACGCGATCCAGGTGGCCGCCATCGATGTGGGGGCGCGGACGATCTGGATGAATCCGACGGCGCGGCTGAGCAATGCAGAGACGCTCTTCGTCTTCGCCCATGAGTTGCTCCACGCCGGGTTGAACCACTGCTCCCGGCGCCGCGGACGCGATCCCTTGCTGTGGAATGTCGCCTGCGATTTCCTCATCAACGCCTGGCTGATCGATATGGGCGTCGGCACCGCGCCCGCGTTGGGCCTGTTGCACGATCCGACCCTGGCCGCGCACAGCGCGGAGGAGGTCTACGACCTGCTGGCGCGCGATCTGCGAAGGGCGCGTAAGCTCGCCACGCTGCGCGGCCCCGGCCAGCCGGATATGCTGGGCGAGGCGCGGGACGGGCCCTTCGTCGATGCCGAGGAATACTGTCGCCGCGCCTTGGCGCAAGGGCTGGAGCGCTGTCTCTTCGGCGGCGGGCGCGGCACCATCCCGGCAGGGCTGGTCGAGGAGATCCGCAGTCTCAGCCAGCCGCCAATCCCCTGGGACGTGCGGCTGGCGGAGTGGTTCGACGAGCGTTTCCCACCGCCCGAACTGCGCCGCAGCTACGCCCGGCCCTCGCGCCGCCAGTCCGCCACCCCCGGGATTCCGCGTCCCTCGCCGTTGAAGCCGCCGGAGGAGCAGCGCAAGAGCCGGGTGTTTGGCGTGCTGCTGGACACCTCCGGGTCGATGCCGCCGCAACTGCTTGGCAAGGCGCTGGGCGCCATCGCCAGCTATAGCCTCGCCCGTGACGTGTATGCCGTGCGTCTGGTGTGCTGCGACGCCGCCGCCTATGACAGCGGTTGGGTGGAGCCGGAGCGCCTGCTGGAGCGGGTCGCGCTGAAGGGGCGGGGCGGCACCGTGCTGCAACCGGGGGTGGACTGTCTGAGCCGCCTCGCGCAGCGCGGGGAATTCCCCCGGCAGGGCCCGGTGCTGGTGATTACGGATGGCGAGTGCGAAGACTCGCTTGAGATTGCCTTCGACCACGCCTTTCTGCTGCCGGAAGGCCGACGCCTGCCGTTCAGGCCCAGGGGGGAGGTGTTTGCGGTGACCTGAACATGACTACCGACAATCGTTACAGTCGTCGTTGTCGTAGTCGGAGTAGCAATACACTGCGGGTACGGATCGTTTCGATGCCTACAAAGCGTGGACAGCGAAACGACGAGGTCCGAGAGAACCCTGCCCGGTATGATTATCTCGTCAACGGCGATCTGGCGGACAGTATTCGACGACACCTATCCGAACCTCATCCTCGTGCCCCTAGCCGAAGATGCCCATCTTGCAATTGCCGACCTCGCGGTCGCGATCTCGTCCACGGCTAATTACTGCTGCACCAAGAACGCGACCTGGTCGCCATGGGCATCTTGGACCCCACCAAGGTGACCCGCGACGCCCTGCAGAACGCCGCCTCCGTGGCGGGCCTGATGATCACCACCGAGGCCATGGTGGCCGAAGGGCCCAAGTCCCACGGCCCGGCCATGGCCGGCGGTGGCGAAATGGGCGGCATGATGTAAACCGCCTGGCGTCGCCGTTATAGTGACAGAAAACCCGGTCTTTACATTGTTTGTTGTGGGTGATTCCAAGGCGATCTTGAACCATTTGGACGCGGGCATTAACCTTACGACATGTATAAATATTACAGGCGTTCGCCGATAACCATCACGACGATTTCAAGCGGCGAATTCGATCAAGATACGAGTGGGGCCAAGAATGCGGCCAGGAACGGGGCGGTGATCATCACCGATCGAGGTCGTCCGGGGCATGTCCTATTGACCATCAAGGAGTATCGTCGGCCTCGATCGTAATCCCGGCCAGCGGCATGCGTAGTCAGGGCTTCCAGCCCTGACGGTGCCAGGCCAGGATGGCCTGACCACGCACCCGGCGAGCCCAATCGGCCGGAATCTTGATCGAGGCCGTATCGTCGGATCGCGGGCGGCGGTCGTAAGATCACGGACTTGTTGGCGATGCCGGGCATCGACGAGGTGGAGCGCCTGTCACCGCCCAACAGCACGTCCAGGCCGAGCGGATGAACGAGCACGAGTGCGTGATCCGGCTGTCTGATCGCGACACCCAGGCGTTTCTGGAAGCGCTCGACAACCCGCTGCCGCCAAGCCCGAGCGGTTGGCGGTCCTTCATGACGAGGCGGAGCGGCTCGATGATTCAACCGGAGCACTTGACTGGTCGCCAGGACCGAAACGGGCTTGAGGCGTGAGCCTTCTTCATCCCGTCCCGTGGGGCTAGAATCGACTCACCCAACCAGTTGAGCAACGCCCCCCATGCCCGACCTGCACGACCTCGAACTCCTGCTGCGCTCGGACACCCCGATCATCCTGATCGAGTCCACCGAGGAGCCGCGGGTGATCACGCTCTTCGCCCAACTGGCGCTGCGCATCGCCCAGCCGGCCTGGTGCTGGTCGGTGACCGAGGGCCTGCGGCGGCTCGAGTTCGATGCCGAGCAGAAGCAGCGGCTGACCGACCCGACCCAGGCCCTGCGCTATCTGCGCTCCGGGGGCGAGGCCGGGGTCTATCTGCTGCTGGACTTCCACCCCTATCTGGCCGAGCCGCTGCATGTGCGGTTGCTCAAGGAGATCGCCCAGAGCTACGGCGAGCGCCCGCGCACCCTGGTACTGGTCAGTCATGCCCTGGAGGCGCCGCCGGAGTTGCGCCACCTGTGCGTGCGCTGCGACCTGCGCCTGCCGGACCGCAACCGCATCCTGACCCTGATCCGCGAGGAGGCGCAGGCCTGGAAGCAGTCCGGCGGCGGCGGCGGCGGCGTGCGCGCCGCCCGGGAGGCGGTCGAGCAGCTCGCCCAGAACCTGCTCGGCGTCACCGAGTCCGACGCGCGGCGCCTGATCCGCAACGCCATCCGCAACGACGGGGCCATCACGGTCGATGACGTGGCAGAGGTCAAACGGGCCAAGTACGAACTGCTGAGCCCCGGGGGCCTCATCAGCTTCGAGTACGACACCCGCTCCTTCGCTGACGTGGCGGGGCTCGCGAACCTCAAGACCTGGGTCGACCGCCGCCGGGCACCCTTCCTGGACCCCGCCCGCATCCAGGACTTCCCGCGCGGCATCCTGCTCCTGGGGGTGCAGGGCGGCGGCAAGAGCCTGGCGGCCAAGGCGGTGGCCGGGCGCTTCGGGGTGCCGCTGCTGCGCCTCGACTTCGGGACCCTGTACGACAAGTACATCGGCGAGACCGAGAAGAACCTGCGCAAGGCGCTCGCCACCGCCGATCAGATGGCCCCCTGCTGCCTGTGGGTCGACGAGATCGAGAAGGGGATTGCGACCGGCAGCGAGGACGAGGGGGTGGGCCGGCGGGTGCTGGGGACGCTCCTGACCTGGATGGCCGAGCGCAACACCAGGGTCTTTCTGGTCGCCACCGCCAACGACATCACCCGGCTGCCGCCGGAACTCGTCCGCAAGGGGCGGATCGACGAGCTGTTCTTCGTCGACCTGCCGGACGCCGCGGTGCGCGCCGAGGCCTTCGCCATCCACCTGCGCAACCGCGGGCTCGACCCGGCCGGCTTCGACCTGCCCCGCCTGGCGCAGGCGAGCGAGGGCTTCACCGGGGCCGGGATCGAGCAGGCGGTGGTCTCGGCCCTCTACGCGGTGGAGGCGGGCAAGCGCACCCCCGATACCTGTGCCCTGCTCGATGAACTCGGGCGCACCCAACCGCTGTCCGTGGTCATGGCCGAGCAGATCGAGGCCCTGCGCGACTGGGCACGGGAGCGCTGCGTGCCGGCCCAGGGCCCCCTGTCCGCACCCGCTGCTGCGCCCTGAGCGGCCTTTGGGTTACTCTTGCGCGGCGGGGCCGGCCCGGGTGCAACCGGGGCTGCGAATCCCCATCTCAGGCATTGATTCGAGCCCGTTCGTCGCCAACCCCGACCCCTGCCCCGAGACCCTGCTATGGAATATAAGGACTACTACAAAACCCTGGGCGTGGCCCGCGATGCCAGCCCCGAAGACATTAAGCGCGCCTACCGCAAGCTGGCCCGCAAGTACCATCCCGACGTGAGCAAGGAAGCGAACGCGGAGGCCCGCTTCAAGGAGGTCAACGAGGCCCAGGAGGTCCTGAAAGACCCGGAGAAGCGTGCCGCCTACGACGCACTCGGCAACAACTGGCGGGCGGGCCAGGACTTCCGGCCGCCCCCGGGCGGTCCGGGCGGGCCCCGGCAGGGGTTTCACTTCGACCCGAATGAGGCGGGCGATTTCAGCGACTTCTTCTCCAGCCTGTTCAACCGCGAGTTCCAGGGCGGGGGCGGCGGCCGGGGCGGCGCACCGCGCAAGCGCCGGGGTCAGGACCAGACCGCCCGGGTGCAGATCGACCTGGAGGACGCCTTCCAGGGCGCCACCCGGCAGTTGCATCTGGAGGTTCCGGAGCTCGGCGCCGACGGGCAGGTCACCAGCCACGCGCGCACCCTCAATGTCCGCATCCCCCCGGGCGTCACCCAGGGCCGCCAGATCCGCTTGAGCGGCCAGGGCGCACCCGGGGTCCATGGGGGGCCGGCCGGCAACCTGTATCTGGAGGTCGATATCCGCCCCCACCGGCACTTCACCGCGGACGGCAAGGACATCCAGTTACGCCTGCCGATCGCCCCCTGGGAGGCGGCCCTGGGCGCGACCATCCCGGTACCGACCCTGGGCGGGGCAGTGAACCTCAAGATCCCGGCGGGGTCTCAAACCGGCAAACGGATGCGCCTGAAGGGCCGCGGCCTCCCCGGCGACCCGCCGGGCGACGAGATGGTGGTCCTGGAGATCGTGGTACCGCCCGCCAAGACTGAGGAGGCGCGGCGGCTCTTCGAGCACATGGCCGAGCAGTTGCACTTCAATCCGCGTGCGGAGCTGGGGGTCTGAGACCATGGTAAAGAGCGAGACACGCATCGAAGGGGTTGTCCTGGACGAGGGCTATGTCGTCACCCTCGCCGAGCTGACCCAACTATGCGGCTCCAGCGGCCGCACCCTGCAACTGCTGGTCGGCGAGGGGGTGCTGCGCCCGCGCGTCGGGGCCGCCCCCGCGGAATGGCGCTTCGACGGCGTCGCCGTCGCGCGCGCCCGCCGGGCGCTGCGCCTGCGCCATGACTTGGCCCTCAACCTGTCCGGCACCGCGCTGGCGCTGGACCTGCTCGACGAGCTTGCGGCCCTGCGTGAGCGTATCCGCACCCTGGAACACCAGTTGGGCGGGCTGGACGGGCGTGATCGCGGTTAGTACACGCGTGCGCGCTCGCAGGTGAAGCGCCAAGCAGATAACAGGGGGTACTGACCATGGGTTACGCCGAGCTGATCGAGAAACTGGAGCCACTGCCGGACGAGAAACGGACGGAGGTTTTCGATTTCGTGGATTATCTGGCTGCCCGATTCGCCAGCCACCGAACCGGCGCCGTGGATCAGTGGACGGATCGGGAGTTTGCTGACATGGCGATGCAGCAGGCAATGCGCGGCATGGATGAGGATCCGGTCATTTACGGCGACGCCGATCTGCGCGAGCGTTGGCAATGAAATGCGCGGGGCAAATCGCGCTGACGCCCTTTCCCAACACCGATCTCTCCGGCTCCAAGCGGCGCCCCGTCTTGTTGATCCGTCAGGCATCCAGCCGCTTTGATGACTGGCTCGTGTGCATGGTGTCCTCGCAACTGCATCAGGCCGAAACCGGTTTTGATGAGATCCTCGTACCGCAAGACCCTGACTTTGCAGGCACCGGCTTGAAAGCGCCCAGCGTGCTGCGCCTGTCGCGGCTCGCGGTGCCGGACGGTAGTTTATTGATTGGGTCCATTGGGGCGATCAGCGACGAACGTCTGAGTCGGGTCCGCACGCGGCTTGCGGAGTGGTTAGTGGCGGCCCGATGAGTCGGTGGTATCGGAAAGGCAATGAGCCCATTATTCTCTCGCCCCTGATTCCCTGCAGAAGCAGGCGAGCGGGAAAGTCTGAATCCGAACCTACTCTAGACGTCTAACGAGAGACAGAGCCTGACTATGTATAAGACAATCGCGTTGTTTAACCATAAGGGCGGAGTCAGCAAGACCACGACCACTTTCAATCTCGGATGGATGCTGGCAGAGAAAGGGTATCGGGTCGTGATGATCGATACTGACCCCCAATGCAACCTGAGCGGTTTGGTTCTCGATTACGATTCGTCAAAAGAGTTTGATGCGTTCTACTCCGGGCATCCTAATGCAAACATCAAGGCCGCTTTAGCTCCCGCATTTGAAGCGCAACCCCGTCTCGTGGAGGCGGTAGAGTGCGTCAAGGTCAAGGGGCGGGAGGGACTCTTGCTGGTTCCGGGCCACGTTAATCTCAGCGAATACGAGGTTACTTTGGGGATTGCTCAGGAACTCTCGGGCTCGTTGCAGGCCCTCAAGAACCTTCCAGGTGCATTCCATTTTTTTCTGGGACGGCTAGCTGAGGCCCAGGAGGCCGATTACATACTGATTGATATGAGCCCCAGTCTCGGGGCGATGAACCAGAATTTCCTTATGTCCAGCGATTGCTTTCTGGTTCCCACGGCTCCCGACTATTTTAACGTCATGGCCATTGATTCGCTCGCGGGAATTCTGCCGAAGTGGATCGAATGGGCGAAGAAGGCCGCGGAAATCGATGCCCTCAAGACCGCGAACTATCCATTTCCACGACCGACGCTGAAGTTCTTGGGGACGGTTATCCAGAGATACCGCCCGCGTAAAGGGAGGGCGGCAGCAGGGTTTCAGTCTTGGATCGATCAGATCAACGATCGGGTGAAAACCCGTCTCGGTCCCGCACTGGCAAGACACGGTGCAACCTTTCTTCCTGCGACCTACCAAGCGGCAGGTGTCAACCCCGATACCGGCTACTGTCTTGCCGAGATTGCGGATTTTAACTCTCTGATCACAGCTTCACAAAACAACCAGACCCCGGTTTTTGGACTTACTGAAAGCATGCTTGGTCATGCAGGAACCGTGCTGGATCAAGATATCGTAAAGCGAGACCACTTTAGAGATACATTCGGGGCGCTTGCGGATTCCGTGGTGGTCCTGACCAAGCATGCGTAAGGCGCTCCAGCAGTTCGATGAGAACCTTCAGCGATCCCGCGACATGGGAACGTTGGCTGTCGCCGTTGGCCAGATTACAACGAGTGCTGTTGATGTGACAGACATGTGGCGTGCCCAGATTGTTCTTGGTGTGAGCGCTCTTGACTATTTTGTTCATGAGCTTACCCGACATGGGATGATCGAAATCTCAAAGGGAAGCAGGCCGAAAACGGATGCGTACTCAAGGTTTACGTTGCCGCTTTCGGCGATCGACCACGCTCTTGGCGGTCAGCCTCACGAAAGCTGGCTCGGCGACGTTGTTCGCGAAAGACATTCGTGGTTGAGTTTTCAGCAACCGGACAAAATAGCCGATGCGCTCCGGCTGATTTCCGGCGTGAAACTTTGGGAGGAAGTCGGCAACTACATGGGGCAGCCCGCAAAGGATATTAAGCTGCGACTCGAACTGATCGTCGACCGGCGGAACAAGATTGCCCACGAAGCTGATATGGACCCAGCGAACCCCGGATTTCGTTGGCCGATTTCAGAAAGCATGGCGAATGATTCCGTCGCGTTCGTAGAGCAGGTCGGACACGCGATCTTCGAGACCGTCGTTTAGGGATTCGGGGAACAGTATACAGTTCCAATTCGACGGCCTCGAAGGGTGGGATGCGGGCACGACCCTGACCTTTCAGCGTAACGCTCGTGCGCCAGTCGCCTTCGTCGAGCGTGCAGGCGACCAGCACCCGCTCCTCGGGCCAGATCAGCCGGTAATGGGGCACGCGATGGCGCTTCAACAAGGGAGCGCCCGCGACGGGTCGCCTCGGTCAGCCGCAAGGTCAAGAGCGCGTCCAGCTTGCGGCGATCCAGCGGTGAGGCGGATTGATAGGCGCGGGCTGCTTCGTCGCTGACCCTTATGGAGATTTCGTGTAGTGCCATGGTGGCTCCGAGGAAAGTTGCTGTCGCCCGTGTGATCGCGGAAGCTGCATCGGAATTGGAGTTTCAGGGCGTGGGCCTGGGGCGTCAAGGCCGCTTCGCGGTCGGCGTCTGGCGACGCCCTTCGCGGTTTCGTAGGGTCCGCTACGCGGACCGAGCGCCGGCCGGGTCGGCGGGGAGTGCGTTCGCGCGTCCTGCGCGGCGGCTCCCGGCGCGTCAACATGGGCTTCTCCCGCGCCGACTTCCGGCTCGACGGCCTGCCCGAGGACCGCATGGGCGGCAGCAGCTTTCGGGTGGTGACGGGGGATTGAGGATAGAACAGGCAAACCGGCGCACCCTTGGAGACGAACTGGCCGAACTGCGCCGGATCATGGACGAGGAAAATTATGCGCTGATGCTGGCGCCGCGCTCTAACAGGCCCAACGCCTTGGTCCAGACGCTGGAGGAGGACGGGCGTGACCTATTATGCTGATTGCCGCCACGGCCTAGACTCATGACCTGACCTTAGCGACCCGCAATACGCCCGATTCCGGGCCGGACGGGGCATTTGCCCGTCCGCAATGTTTGCTCGGGCCCCGCGGGTCTGCCGTACTCATCGGCGACGGAATAAACGGTTGGGACGGGGCGAATGCCCCGTCCCGCCGTGGGAGCGGCTTCAGCCGCGACGGGACTACGGCAGCTTGCGAGGTCCCCGGGGGAGCGGCCTCCGGCCCGTAGGGTCCGCTGCGCGGACCTAGGGCAGGTATCCGGCAAATTTCGGCAAGTCTCTGGCACGGGGAGCAAAGTCGAGTCTTGAGCCGTGATGGGCTTGGTCAGCAGGGAGGTACAGGTCCTAGGCGACCGACCGGGAGCCCCGTATACTGTCGGAAAGATCGCCTTATCCTTGACTTTCACCGCGGACTGCACTGACTTTGCCCAGGCCGCACATATGCTCGACCCCCAAGAGGCGCTAGGATCGAATCACTAGCAAGTAGCTGGAGAAGCCGTCAAGACAATGGAAGACGAGAACAAGACATATAAGACCATTGCAGAGATCGAACCGCTGAACGACAATCGGCGAATCGACTATCTAAAGGAGCAATGGGGGATTAGCGATCTTCGGGTTCGTGGCCGACTGGAGAAGGGACACAATGACCATTGGTGGTTGACCGATGTCAGGTCCGCGGATGGTACGCTACTAAGGTATCCGTTGGCGGACTTTGAATCGGAACCAGGCTTGGGGAACCGAGAGGTCTTTGTCTGTACGGACTCGAATGCTACCCTTAACGGCTGCCTGCCGAACAGCGAAGTCAGTGTCCAAGTGCGTCTCGCGCCCACTCACGAGCGACGCAATCGGAAAAATCCACTACGGATCGCTGCCGATTCCGATTCGATCGAACGGCTGACCCGGATTTCAGCCGAAAATGTTTTTCACAAGCAAGACGGCAGCATCGAACTCGAGGAAACACTCTGTCGGGGTTACATCAAGGAGCATTGCTCGGCGGCCCAGGTCGAGTTGGAGCGGCTAGCCGAACAAGTCGAGCAACTCCAGCAGAAGTCGGCCGACATTGCCACCGACCTCCACACCAAAAGGCGCGAGCGGGAACAGGTACAGGAGGAGCGGGATGCCGCTAGCCAGGAGCTTGCCGAGATCAAGGAGGAGCATCAACGGCTGGCCCAAGAGGTCGACGATGACTTCGCTGCCAAGCGTGAGCAGCATGAGCAGTACGCGCGTGCGCGGGAGGCGGAACTCGCAGCCGATTACCATACGCAAGAACTCGCAGTGCAGCAAGAGCTTGACGCCATCGAGCAGGAACTTGCGGTGGCCCGCAAGGAGCGCGATCGGAAACGCGATGAGATCAGCAGCCAGACCGGTGCCTTACGGGCCTATGTGAAGCCCCAAGTCGACCTGTTGCGCCGGTTGGAACTGATCACCGACGCCCAGCGGGACGCTTTGTTTCCCAATGAGAATGCACCCGTAGCCCCGGCGCTCGCGGACTGGCCGGAATTCGATGGTAACACCACTGGCGCGATCGAGCACATCCAGCGCTATCTCTTCGGCACCGGGATCGGCTATCCCTGGGACCTACTCGCCAACTTCCACGCGCTGCTCTGCACCGGCGATCTGATCATCCTCTCCGGCCTGTCCGGTTCGGGCAAGACGAACCTGGTGAAATCCTATGCCAAGGCGACCGGCAATGTGGCGAAGATCATCTCGGTCAAGCCCAACTGGACCAGTGCAGAGGACTTGATCGGATTCTATAACCCGCTGCAACGCGCCTATACCGGAACCCCCTTTATCGAGGCCCTGTTCGAGGCCAGCCGCGATCCGGGGCGGCTGTACATCATCTGCCTGGACGAAATGAACCTGGCCCGGGTCGAATACTATTTCGCCGACTTCCTGTCGCAACTGGAGGAACGTGAAGAACCTTGCATCGACCTCTACCCGGACGACGAGGCCGGACACGTACTGACCGAGTTGCGCGTCCTCGTTCAGACATTAATGAGCCTGCCGCTGGACCCGAGTACAGCCAGCCTGGAGACCCTGCTCGCCGACAGACCGACCATGACGCAGCTCGCCGAGCGCCTGGCGCTTGCCGATGGCGAGTCTTTTCCTCAGTTGCACGCACGCATACGCCGCATGCTCTCAGGCGCACTGACGGTGCCCTCACGGCTACCCATCCCCGGCAACGTGCGTTTCGTGGGCGCCGTCAATATGGACGATACCACACACTACCTGTCGCCAAAGGTGCTCGACCGCGCCCATGTGCTCCGTTTTCAGAGCCCTTTAGAATATTGGGAGCAGGTCAAGAAGGAGGTTGGCAAAGCAGACCGTCCGCTGCATGGTATTCGCATTCCGGCATCCCGGTTTCCTAATAGAGCCGCGTACCCTGAGTATCACGAAGTCGATCCGTTGGTTGTATCTTTGACGCAGTATGCGAAGGAATTTCTCGCGCCGCTGGGTATCGAACTCGGCATGCGACCCATGCGCCAGGCGATGCTCTATCGCGACCGGCTGGCGGAACTCTATGAGACTAACGGATTGAATGAGGTTGCGTTGAACAATCTGTTGCGTCAAAAGCTGCTGCCCCGCTTATCGTTCGATGGCAAGCAAGGGGCTCGGGATCGCGACAAGCAAAGCTGCGCCGCGATTGTCGATGAGCTGCGGCTCCGGCTTGCCGTTGATCTGCCGGACTTTGAGCCCTTCAATGCCAAACGCGATCTCGGCTCACTGGTCGCCCGTGCCGAGTCCAACGACGGCATCTTCAATTATTGGGCCTGATGGACGACGCGCCCTCTTTTGAACTCCGGATCATTCGGGTGACCTGGGCGAAACGGGACCTTCCGCTTGCCGTCGAGGTCGCCCAGTCTCCAATTCCATTGTACCCCGATGGAACAGGTTGGGTTGCCGAAATCCCCGCCTATCCGGTCGTGCCGCCGGCGGGTAGCGGTCAATTGGCGGTTCAATTGCCGCCCGGCGCCCCGGTGCCGATGTTGATCGCGGCTGACGATCAGCCCGTCCCGATGGTGGCGATCCGCACGCCTGATGGGCCTGAGTGGTGGATCGAGAAGGGCAAATGGAGAAACGCGAAGAACGGGAACTACCATGACGCCCCACTGTGCCGCCACGCCGGCGATGCGCGGCTTCAGGTGGGCGACGATCGGATCCGATTGCAGGTCTACGCGCCGGGCTTCGAGGGGGGCGACTTCGATGCATTGCTGGATGAGTTCCGCAATGGTGCCTGGCAACTGATCCTGGAGCCATCGAGCCCGACGCGCGCAACCGACCACCGCACGGACGGCGGCATCGACCCGGCCTTTCTGGAGGCGGTGTCCGCATTCATTCGGTATACCGGACGGGCGCTGGACCAGCCGCATCGCGAGTTGCGCGAGGTGCGTGAGCCGCAGCCAATCGAGCGGGTGCGGCCCCATACCGGCACCTTCCGGGAATTGGCCACGCGCGGCGCACCTCGGCGGGTCAGCGGGCGCGGGCACGTCGCGAGCTTCGACACACCCGAGAACCGGCAACTCCTGGCGATGTGCAGCCGCCTTGGCCGCACGTTGCGCGCGCTGAACGCGGGTGCCCAGGGGGCGGCGAGCGATTTCACCCGCCGGGCACAAGCTGACGATGATAGAGCGCGCTTGATCACGAACATGCTTGGAAGATCAAAGGTAGATGAACGCGGCTTGGCGCGGTTCATTGCTGAGCTGGAATCACGACTCACCTTGTATGGTGTAGCGAAGAACCAACTCCTCACTGAATCGCACGGTTCTCAAAGAGGCGAACTTTTCGTGATCGAAAACCCGGCAGTCGATGATGACTATGGAACGCCCAGCTTTTGGGGCCGCGGTGTTTTTGATGATGGTAAGCGCGAGGGAGTTCGGTTGAATTTCTCAAGCGACATGGCTGCTCTTGAATCCATCTTCTGGAAGAAGAATCCTTATGCCAAGCGCAATCAGTATCGGCTGTCTGGGCGGTTTCGGTTAATCAAGCGTGGAGAGTCTCGCGCAGGGCCTTGGAGTATCTGGCAAGTTCTATTTCTTAATAGAATCGAGTCGGACATAGAGCCGGGACTGCGGGGCGAGATCGACTCGCTCCGTGGTCGGCAAGCCTCTCTTGCCCAGCGGGAGTTCTTGGAGTTCCTGAACCGCCGCGACGCACAGGATCAAAGCCGGGATATCGAAGAGGCGCAGCGATCAGCAGAACGACTGCGTGCCGCCAGCGCGATTTGGCTCGGGATGATAGAGCAACTGACGCCCCTGACCCATCAGGTTTCGGCCCTTGAGATACGTGCCCGGAACCTGGGCATTCGCACCGCCCGTCACTCGGCCTTCACTGGCTCAATGACCTATGTGCTGAATCCGGACTACCGCGCCGCCTTGGGTGCCTATCGACGCGCCCTGGACGCGGCGGGGCTGACGAGTTCCCAGCTCGACGGTCTCCTGCGGCTGGAAGACCTTGGCATTCTCGACCTGCCGACGATTTACGAGCGCTGGTGCCTGCTGCGCATCGTCGCCGTGTTGCGCGAGCACTTCCATCTGACGCCGCCCGCGGATTTTCGGGACCGGTTGCTCGGCTGTGCCACCGGCCAAGGGACTTTGTCACTGCGATTCGCGGGACCTGCGACCGGGCGCGACCTGCTGTTGGAATACCAGTCCGGGCTGCCGCGTACCGACCGCCCGGAATCACAATGGCCCAGGCCCGATTTCGCGCTCACGGTGCTACCGCATAGCGGTCGGGATACAGACAACGGACCCCGGTCAGGCAATCGTTGGGACGCGGATTTGTCTTCACATCAGCGGCTCATCCTCGACGCCAAATGCAAACCGTTTGGCTCGATTGGCGACAAAGGTAGCGGACCGAGCCTCATCGACGAGCTGGATGAGCTGATCGCCCGGCGCGGATACCGGGAGCCCGGCAGCAACCGGGTCTTCGTACTCCACCCTGGCCGTGGGACCGACTCCGGTGGTGCGGGTTCCGCATATTGCCATTACGGCGGGGCTCATATGGTCCCGGAAGCGGATGTCCGTCCGGCCTGGGATCAAGACAGTCCGGACCACCGACATGGCGCGATCCTGTTGCGACCGGGCATCTCCGATCCACTCGCCCGGTTGATCCTGATGCACCTGTATCTCGGGCTCGACGATAGCCTTGGCGCCTACACCAAGCGGTCGCCGAGGTATCCGGCGATCTGCCCAGCCTGCGGCGGTACCGAAATGACCGATGGGCCGCCGCCAGGTACGCCTGAAACCGGTCGCCCCGGTCGCGCCTGTTGGTGTGCCGCCTGCGGTCGAATGCTGGTCTGGAACGTCAGCGCCCGCTGTGGCACCCATTTGTTCAAGTTAGGAGGCTACTGGACCTTCCACGAGACCCATCCGCTCGACCCCTACAATATCCGCTGCCCCCATTGCGGCGATTATATGCCCATTGCCAGTGAAGACCCCGGGCCGGATGAATTCGATAAACCCGACGACTGGTGGAAACCGCCATGGCCACGGTGAGCCGGACCCTGTTCATTGATGAATCCGGTGACTTCACCAAGAGCCCGAGTTGGGTCGTCAGCGGCGTTCTCTGTGTCGGCACCCCCAAGGCCGCGGAGAAACGCCTCGCGGCGGCACTGGAGCCGGTCCGGCGGTGCTTGTGCATCCCGACCGTCGCGGACCTGCACCTGTACGAATTGCGAAAGACGCGAGGCAACGCGGAGGCGACCGACATCGCCCGCGCCGTGCTCGCTGCGGCCTGGGGCTCCGGAGTCGTGACCAGTATGCTCGTCGTCGAGAACGCCCGCGGCGCGGGGCTGAAGGATAGCGAGCGCACCTATCGGTTGATGTTGCTGGACCTGTTGGCGCTGGCGGATGCAGCACTGCCGGAGGACCGCGAGCATGCGTCGCTACAGGTCATCGTGGCGAGGCGCCAACGTGACGGCACGCTGATGTCGACCCGCGAGGACCTGTTGGCCGACGTGGTGCTGCGCATTGAGGACGCGGTGGAGGTCGGACTCGCCGCGCGCGGGCTGCTCGCGCGGCTGGATGCCCAGGATGTGCGCATCCTCCCGGCCGCGCAGTCCGCGGGCCTCGCGGTCGCGGACTTCATCGCGAATCTGACCTACAACCGCCGTTGTCGGGAGAGCAGGGCGCTGTTCGATGCGCTGGTGCAGCAGGATCGGCTGCGGCTGTTTGAGGGCTTGGGCGGCTATGCCGAGCGGCGCGCGCGGATCGCCGAGCGCGATGGCGATCTGGCCGCGGCCCTGGCACGCTGGGCGTTGCTCGACTGCGGCAAGTCGGCTGACAGTGAAGGGCGCCGCGCGACTGCCCTCGCGCACCTGTGGCGCCGGGTGCTCGGCCGCGGCACAGCGGGGCCGATGGCGACGCTGGAGGCCGTACTCGAGCGCCTGTGGCGTGCGCACAAGGCGCCCCAGGACCACCACTTGCTGGCCGCCGCGCTAACACGGATCGAGTCCGCGTTGCTCGCCACCAACGGACCACCGGCCCTGCTCTGTCGGCTGCACAACCTGATGCACCAGGTCGCGAACCAGATGGGCGACCTGCCAACCGCCGAGCGGATGCTGGCTGGGCAGTCCGCGTTGTCGACCGCGACCGCGATGGACCCGAGCCTGTTCCACCTGATGCTGGACGCACAGGTATTTCGCACATTGACCGAGGAGTTGCGACTCGATTTCGCCGCGGTGCAACGGCATGCACGCAATCATCTGCGGCTGACGAAGCAGTATGGAACCATCTGGGAACAGTTGGAGGACACGCCGCGGCTGAGTGGCTTCGTGCAGTCGCGACTTTGGCTCAGGGCGCGCATGACCCTCATCCGAGCGCTGCTGCTCGCGCATGAGCCGACTGACCTTGTCGAGGCGGGGACACTGCTCGACGAGATCGACGCGCAGACGCTCAACGAGTCAGACCGGTCGCGCCTGTTCAGCTATCGCGTGTGGCACGCAGTGCGTCAGGGGCGCTCCGCCGATGCCCTGGAACTGGCCGAAGAGTTGATCGAACGTCACAATGATCCATTCGCGTCGCAACATACCGCGCGGGCAGCGGCGGACGCGGCATTGTTGAACAGCGGGGCACCGACCCGGGGTCTCATGAGGCTGCTGCGCGTGCTGCGGGACCGTGCCGACGACCTCGTTGGCCATCCGGGCGAGCTCGTTTGGCGCGATATCGGCGTACTGGAGCGGCAGGTAGGAGGCAGGCACACGGCGGCATGTGATGCTTTCACCCGCAGCCTCAAGATCAGCGCCGTCTTGCCCGACAGCCCGGTCAATCTCTGGAATCGCCTCGTCATTGAAGTCCATCGGGCGCAGCTATGCGGGCAAACTGCGCCGGTCCGTTCATTCCCGGCGGCCGTGCTCCGTCTAGATGAGCAGGCGCACAGGATCGTGGAGGATACCGACCCGGTGCGGGGGTATCGCCGCATTAGTCCGTACTGATCAGGTGACACGCGCATGCTGTCGCGGGCGGCGCTGGCGTGATCTTGGATCGGTCTGGTGCGGATAGCGGGTGCTGGTCGCGCCGGTGTGCCCCGCCCCGCGGGCACGCAGGGCGGTGCCAGCCAACGATTCACCAACCAAGCGACCGCACGCGGGAGCCGCGCGGTCGCTACCGATCCTCATACCGATACCCCACCCCATAGACCGAGTGAACCAGTTCGCGCTCCGGCAGCAACTCCGCAAGTCGGCGGCGCAGTTTCTTGACATGGCTGTCGATGGTGCGGTCGGAGACCACCCGGTGGTCGCGGTAGATGCGCTCCATCAGCCGCTCCCGGGAGAAGATCCGCCCCGGGGCCTGGTGCAGGGTGGCCAGCAGGGCGAACTCCACCGCGGTGAGTTCGATCTCCCGGCCGACGGCACGCACGCGCAGGCGGTCCGGGTCCAGGGTCAGGGGGTCCACGTCCGCGGGATCGGCGGTCCCCGGGTCCCCCGCGGGGACGCCCGGGGCCGGACCAGTGGTGCGCCGCAGGACCGCCTTGACCCGCGCCACCAGTTCCCGGGGGCTGTAGGGCTTGCAGACATAGTCATCGGCACCCAGGCCCAGGCCGAGCAGGCGGTCGATCTCCTCCACCCGCGCGGTGGTCATGATGATGGGGACCTGACTCTCGGCGCGGACCTCCCGGCACAGGGTGAGCCCGTCCTTGCCCGGCAACATCAGGTCCAGCAGGATCAGGTCCGGCCGCTGCGCCCGCACCCACTCCAGGACCCCCAGTCCGTCGAATTGGAGTTGGACCTCGTACCCGGCCGCCTTCAGATAGTCGGCCACCAGGGCGGCCAGGCGTTGCTCGTCCTCGACGATCAGGATCCGTTGCGGGCTGTGCATGGCGACTCCTTCAGATGGGCAGTTCGATGTGAATCCACAGCCCCCCGGCGGGGGCGGCGGCGGCGCTGATGCGGCCCCGATGGGCCTCCACCACGTTCTTGACGATGGCGAGCCCCAGGCCGGCCCCGCCGGTCTGGCGGCTGCGCGAGCCCTCCACCCGGTAGAGCCGGTCGCAGAGCCGCGGCAGGGACTCCGGCGGGACCCCGGGGGCGGTGTCCTGGAAGTCCAGCGTGACGAGGCCGGACCCGGCACCCAGGGTCAGGGTGAGGCCGCCGCCCGGGTCGGTGTACTTCAGGCTGTTGGTGAGCAGGTTGCGCACCGCCTGCGACAGGCGGTCGGGGTCGGCGTTGAGCAGCAGCGGGGCCGGCGCCCGGTCGGCCAGGTGCAGGTACAGCCCGGCGGCGGTGAAGCGGGGGCGCAAGGCGTCCAGGTCCGCCGCCAGCAGCTCGCGCACATCGGTCGCGACCAACCGATAGCTCAGTGCGCCCAGGTCAGTGACCGAGAGCTCGTTTAAGTCCCCAACCAGGCGGCCCAGGCGCAGCACGTCGGCGTGCAGGGCATCGACCCCCGCCCGCTCCAGGGGCCGCACCCCGTCCTGCATCGCCTCCAGTTCCGCCCGCAACAGGGCGATGGGGGTACGCAACTCATGGGCGATATCCGCCACCCAGCGGCGGCGCGCCTGCTCGTTACCCTCCAGGGTCGCGGCCAGGGCGTTGAGGTCGCGCCCCAGGCGGGCGAGTTCGTCGCCCCCCTGGACCCTCACCCGGGCACTGAAGTCGCCGGCCGCGAGCCGCCGGGTCACCTCCTGGATCCGGCGCACCGGCCGCACCAGCCAGCGCGACAGGGGCGAGGCGAGGACGGCCGCGAACAGCAACATGCCGAGCGCGATGAGCCACTGCCGGCTGCCCTGGCGGGCCTGGAACTCGAGCTCCGGGAGATCCGTCATGGGCGGCCCCGGCAGGATGGCGAGGCTGCCGATGGGGCGCCCGTCCCACTCCAGGGTCTGCAGCCGCGCCCCCGCCAGCAGCGCCTCCTGACCATAAACGAGCACCCCCGCGGCATCGAGCAGCATCAGCCGCAGCTCCGGCGGGATGGGCCGCTGCCGGTCGTGCAGGTGCCCCAGGGCCAGCGGGGGCGGCCAGTCACCCGGGGTGGCCAGGGCGCGGCGTACCCAGGGCGGCGGGCGATCCCGGTCGCTGCCCTCGGGACCTGGGGGCAGCACCCGGCCAGGCCCCGGACCCGGACCAGTACCAGGCCCGGGCGCGCGCTCGCGCCCGTTCAGCGGGTCCACGTAGCGTCCGAGGCCGCGGCCGATCAGCACCGAGACCCAGCGGCGGATGTCCGCGCGCAGCCCGTCCCAGGAGCCGTCCTGGGCATAGACTGCCGTGAGTCGCTCGGCGATCTCGGCGATGCGCTCACTCTCGCGCGCGTCCGCCAGCTCGATGATCCCGCGCTGCAGTGACCAGTACACGAAGGCCTGGGTGCCGATCACCACCAGCAGGCAGGCCAGGAGCAGGGCCAGGAAGAGCTTGCCGCGGATAGACAGGATCATGGGGGGGGCGGGACGCGCTCAGGGGTCGAGTAAACAGGGGGCCTGCGCACAGGATGGACCGGGCTGGTGCAACAAAGATGGACGGGCGCCGGGCGCGCGGTCCTGCCCTGTCCGGTGCGACCGGTGACGCTCGGTGGGGTTATCCCAGAAAGGGCAGTTCTCACACAGAGACACCAAGATCACTAAGCTTTAACATGCGATATGTAGGCTTATAAAGTCACCCGCAAAGTGATCGGCCTAAAGCCGTCAAGGGTGTGTTCTTTGTGTCTTTGTGTGAGGAATTCCCGGATTCAGGGTTATCCGCCGCGTCCAGGCCCCAAGGCCCCATCCAGGTCCGCCCCGGCCGCCAGGGCGGTCAGACACGCCAGACACAGACAGTCCCGGAACCGCCCCTGGATCGCGACCCTGGTCTCCTCGTCCAGCATGACCAGGGCACAGTCGCAGTGCACCGGATTGTTGAGCTTGCACTCGAACACCCGCCCGCAGCGCGGGCAAGTCTTGAGCTCGTGTTTGGTCCGGGGTTCGGCCATGGCCGGGGTGCCTTGCGGATTGCGTTGAGTTGCGGGTCAGTCCCCGCGCCAGCCCGCCAGGATGTCCATGCAGGTCGCATTCATCTGCGCGGCCCGCTCGGGGCTTGCCGCCTCGGTATAGGCGCGCAGCTCCGGTGCATTGCCGGAGGGGCGCAGGTGGGCGATCTCCCCGCTCGTGAAGCTGATGCGCAGCCCGTCGGTTGTGTCGAGCCCGGCGACCGGGCCGAACGCGTCGGCGAAGACCGCGGCCACGGCCGCCTGATCGCGCGCGGGGTCGCCGCTGGTCAGGGCGGCGATGCGGGCGGTACTCAGCGCGGTGGGAAAGTCCTTGATCCGGTCACTGTGCGTAAAGCGGGCGGGCAGGTCCGCGGCCAGGGCAGAGACGGGCCGACCCTGCTCCGCGGCGCCCAGGAGGATGGTCAGGGCGACCAGCACGGCATCCCGGGTGGGCAGGGCGGCCAGGGTGCGGTCGCCCCAGGTGATCGGGGTCTCCAGCAGGAAGCCGCCGTTCGCCTCATAGCCGGCCACCGGGGCGAGCCCGGCAGCGCGCAACTGCGCCATCCCCTCGATCACATAGGGCGAGCCGATGCGGGTGCGCAGGACGCGCGCGAAGGCCCCGCAGCGCTCCACCGCGGTGTTGCTGCTGACCGGGGTCGCGAGCGCCTGCACGCCGAGCCGGCGGGCGCACAGGATGCCGGCGATGTCGCCGCGCAACCAGCGACCGGTCTCGTCGGCGACCAAGGGCCGATCGCCGTCACCGTCGGCGGAGACCAGGGCGTCGAAGGCGCCCCCCGCCGCCCAGTCACGGGCCAACACCAGGTCCTCGGGACGGATCGCCTCGGTATCGACCGGGATGAAGCGCTCCGACCAGCCGAGCGGGGTCACCTGGGCGCCCAGCCCTTCCAGGATCACGCGATAGGCGTCCCGGGCGACGCCGGAGTGCTCATAGTTGCCGACCCGCAGACCCCGGAGACAGCCGGCCGGAAAGAAGTCCAGATAGCGCCGCACATAGGCGTCGGCGGCGGCCGTCTCCGCCGCCGGCAGCGCGCCGGGCTCCCCAGCCCGCAGCATCCCGGACGCGTCGAAGGGCGCGTCCGGGATGCGGACCTCCTGGGCGCGGATACCCGCCTCGTCCGCCTTCAGGACCTCCCCGGTCGGCAGGTTGAACTTGATGCCGTTGCGATCGTCGGGGATGTGGCTGCCGGTGACCATCAGGGAGGGGATGCCCTGGGCAATGCCGTAGGCGGCCACCGCCGGACTGGGGATGCGGCCACAGTAGCGCGGCTGGCCGCCCAGGTCCCGGACGGCGCGGGCGCAGGCGGCCAGGATCCGCCCGGTGCTCGGGCGCAGGTCCCCGGCCAGGGCCACCGCGCCGCCCGGCACCGCCGCCCCGGCGGCGATCAGGTATTGCAGGAATCCCAGGGTGTAGGCGTAGCAAACCCGGTCGGTCATATCGACGGCGAGGCCCCGGGCCCCGCTGGTGCCGAAGCCGACCCCACTCTCGTTCATCAGGTCACCGATACGCATGAGCGACTCCGATTGGCGCCAGGGCGCAAAGAAAAAGATGAATTATCCGGAAAAGAACACAACTTACCGGAACCCGCGGTCCCCGGCTAGTTTAGCCTGGGATCGGCAGGTGTCAGGCGCGGCGCCGGTGCCCCGACCGGGGCGAATCGGTTACAGTGATTGCCGCGCGGCCCGGCCCTTGGGGTACGGCCCCAACGCCCGCACGGAAGCATCGATAACACAAGCACTTAAAAGTAAGTCGCGGGAACGGAACTGTCGCTCCCGGCTGCTATCAACGACGAGGAAAAGTACCGATGTTCGCTACCCCGAGAATCTTGTCATGCGCCTCCGCCGCCGTCCTCGCCCTGGCCCTGAGCCAGGGGACGGCCCAGGCGCAGCCGCCCGCCCCGGCCGCGGCAGCGGCGCCCCCCGCCGTCGCACCGGCCGCCGCCGCGGCCTCGCCGGCCGCCCCGGCCACGCCCGCAGACCCCCGTGCCGACATGGAAGCGATGTGCGCCCGCTACCGCGCCATGTGCGACAAGATGCCGATCATGACCCCGGAAGAGCGCGCGGCCATGCGCGAGACCCGCTGGAAGGAGATGCGCGCGCGCGCCGCCGCGCGCGGCGTCGAACTACCCGAGACCCCGCCCTGGGTGGCCGCCGAGCAGCGCCGCAAGGAGGCCCAGGAGCAGTTCGAGAAGTACCGCAAGACCGTCGAGGCCCTGACCCCGGAACAGCGCGAAGCCGCCCAGGCCCTCTACGGTTTCGGCGGCCCCCAGATGCAGGAGCCCGACTGGCCGCAGCCCCCGATGCCCCCGCAGATGCAGATGCCCCGCGGCGGCTACGGCTATGGCCCCGGCCCCCAGGGCGGCGACCCGGGCTATGGCTACGGCCCTGGCCCCTACCAGGGCGGCCCCGGCCCCATGCCCTACGACCAGGGCGCGATGGAGCAGGCGGCACCCCCGGCTGAGTCCCGGGCCAACTGACCGATCGTCCGTTCAGACCCCGGCGCTGCCGGGGTCTGAGGCGAGGCGGACAATCTGGTGTGCGGTATCGCGCAGCGGGCTGACGGCGCGATGACAACGATGACATCCGCGTGGGCGGGTTGGCTCTTACTGTGTTCCAGTGTCCGGGGGATCGCATCGGCAACTTCGTGCCCAAAGCGATGGCCGATTGCACGGGGGCGGAACTGCTTGCGGAACTCTGCGGGCACCTGCGCTTCGACCTGGATGCCGTTGCCACGGCCAACTGCATCCCCTGCCGTATGCCCTACATCACGAGCCAGTTCATGCCGCGCGCGCCCGGCGACCGGCCGCTGCCGGTACCGCCCGACACGAAGAACTTCGCCTTCGTCAGCCAGTTCGTCGAGATCCCGCAAGACACGGTCTTCACGGTCGAGTTCTCGGTGCGGGCGGCGCAACTGGCGGTGTACCAGTTGCTGGGCATCACGAAGCCGATTCCGCCGGTGACGCCGCACGACAAATCGCTCCACACGCGGTTCGACGCACTGGTGAAGGCCCTGAAATAGCCGACGTTGAGCGCGACGCCGACGCTGTTCACCGATCCATCGAAGAAAGGCTGTCCCATGGCGCACATCGTGCTGCGCGAGGCGGGCTACGCCTTCGACCTGGAGTCGGTCGATCTCGCGACGGGCACGCTGGCGGACGGTCGGGACTATGCGGCCGTCAACTCCAAGGGTTACGTGCCGGCACTCGCGTTGGATTCAACTCAGGAGCGATTCCCCGTGCGGCGTATCACTATCAGCCACGTCACCGAGTACCGGTTCCCCACCCCCGTATCGCTGCTGCCCCATCGCTTGCTGTTGCGCCCGCGGGAGAACCATAACGTCAGGATCGAATCCTCGCTCCTGGAGATCGTTCCCGCCCATACCGTGCAGTGGAAACGCGACGTATTGGACAATTCGGTTGCGATGGTCGCCTTCACCGAGCCTGCCGATCGGTTACACATTGCCAGCAGCGTGGTCATTCAGCACTACGAGGACAACCCCTTCGATTTCTTGGTGGACGACTATGCCGTCATCCACCCCTTCGACTATGCGCAGGAGGATGGGATCGAACTTGCACCTTTCCGGCAGGTGGTCTACCCGGGCGACCAGCCCGCCGTCGCGGACTGGCTGGACGGCCTGGGCCTGCGGCGGCCCATCGAGACCTTCACGCTGTTGGACCAGATGAACCGCGCCATTGCTGGCGGATTTCAGTACCAGATGCGGGAGGAACCCGGCGTCCAGCCACCGGCACAGACGCTGGGGTGCAATAGTGGTTCCTGTCGCGACTTTGCGGCCCTCCTCATGGAGGCGTGCCGCCATCTGGGGCTGGCCAGCCGCTTCGTCAGCGGCTATCTGCACACCCCTGGCAGCGGCGCCGACGACGCTGCGACCCATGCCTGGACCGAGGTCTACCTGCCCGGGGCCGGTTGGAAGGGGTTCGATCCCACCAGCGGCGAGGTCGTGGGCAACCATCACATTGCGGCCGCCGTGGCACGCCACCCGGAGGTCGTGCCGCCGGTGGCGGGAAGCTACCTGGGCCGGCCCGATCAGCACCCATCGCTGAGTGTGGCGGTACGTGTCAGTGCGCTCCCGGCCTGATGGCAAATCCCCCGATGCGGGAGATAACCAGGAAAGCAGGATACGATGGGTCCATTAGCCGGACAGGCGTCTACTGAAGGACTGATTGCGGTCGCTCGATGAGACAGCCCTGGGACGGCTTTTGGCCGAAACCGGAATGTTCAAGCCGTCTGCCGACGCGTCCGCTGCGGGACGGCTGTGTGACCCGGCTGGCTGGCTCGAGACCTTAGTCCAGCCTCGCCGACGCTCCGCCCCGTCGTGCGGGCGCTTCCGGCGCCGCCAAGCCCGGCCGTCTCGTACTGACCGATGGGTGCCGACAGATTCCGCCCAAATGATCCCGCCGGCCGGACAGGCTCGGCGGCGGTCGAGCAGGTGCCGATCGCGGCGCGTCTGAGGCTAATAACTTAGATAATGCGCATGGAAACCACGGCCTATTTCGAAAGAATCCAACAAGAAATCGCCAAACGCCTGAATGTGGCCACCGGAGAGATCGTGGTCGCGGTCGCCCGCTTCGCCGACGGCACCCTCGTCGATATCCTGTGCAAACAGGCTGGCCGCGGGCGCGCGGTTCGCCTCGCCATCGCCTTGGAGCAACGGTCATGGCATGGTCCTGAGCGATGCCGAGTCATTGCGGCACGCAATCATCGTGCTGCGTCACGATCTCGACCGGCTTGCCGCGGAGATTCAGGCACTACGCGCTAGCGAGACCTATCGCACGCTGAAGGATCTCGCCGATTGGGACGCCTATTTCGACGAACAGCGATTGACGCTCGACGCAACCGTGCTGCGGCTCGAAGATGACCTGGCGCAAATGGCCGAGCAAGCTGCCGATTCCGACGACGGCGAGGCGCGCGAACGCGGTCGGCTCCGAAATCTGCTGTCGAGCCGATCCGGCGTTGCCCTGGACCTTGGAGCTTATCGAGCGATTCGATGCAGGGTGGGATTGGGAGGCGCTGTCGGACAATGCGGCGCTGCCCTGGAGTCTGGATCTGCTTGAGCGGTTTGCCGGACGCTGGATGGCTGGCGCGACGCGGCATGTGCCGGAGCTTTTCCAGGGCTTGAGCCAAGAGGAAGTCGCGGGGCTGATGGCGGAGACTCCGATTCCGCCAACGGACGAAGAATGCGATTCCGAGGATCTTTTCGACAGCGATGCCGAAGGCTCCGATTCGCAAACCTCGGCCAAGCCGCCGTGTGCTCTGCCACCCGATTCGGGCATGCCCTTTGACGACGACATTCCTTTCTAACCCGAGGATAGATCGAGCGCCGCGACGCCGAGTGCCGGACTCCCGATCCGGCGATGCCCCGCGGTACTCCATGATGGATCATATGGTCATGCTTCGCCAAGAGCCGGCCTCAGGCTATCGACGTTCTAACAATACAAAAAGACTCGATGACATGAGCGCGCAGTCGTCTAAATCCGGTTTCGCCTTGGTCCCGACAATGAATCGAGCCTTGACCCGAGCGACGGATCGCCTACTGTCCATTGCGGCTTCGGCCAAAGATGACGCGGAGCGAGAAAGGTTTCCGACACTCCTTCGGCGGCATCCGCATTTTGCGATCACAGGTCTTTGCAGCCACTATTTGCTTGATACCGATCTGATCGAGCGTTTCACGGATCGATGGGACTGGTGGAAGCTCTCGCATAGTCACGCCCTGCCCTGGAGCCTGGGGTTGATCGAGCGTTTTGCCGACCGGTGAAGCGTTTGCGCGATTCGCTTCCAGCAATCATCCCATCCCTTCGACAACCGCCAGCCGATGATTCTGTATCTGACGCCGCACGACTTCCTCCGAAACCCCCAGCTTCGCTGCCCAATCGTCCATCTCGTCCGCACTCGCCCAGGTCCCCACGATACGCCCGCGCAGCCAGTCGGCGGGTGCCAGAAACTCGGCGGCAAAGGCGCGGTTGCGCTGTTGCCGATCGGTCCTCGCGGCAGTCGTGAGCGCGGACGGGGTATCGGGTACAGTGAGGTACTCGAATAGCCCGCGGCAGAAGGCGAAGCGCACCTGCTGATCCCACGACTTGGTAGTCCGAAAGGCCGGCCCCTCGTCGTCGGCGCACTCGAGCAGACCGTCCAGCCACCGCCTCGCGCCGGGCTCGCCAAAGCGGGTATAACCGAGGCTCGGTATCTTGAGCGCCGCGGTCAGGTCGGCATCGCTGCCGAGCGGCTCGGCAGCGAGACCGAGTCTTTGGCGCAGTGTCCGCGCAACCCGATAACCTAGGTCTCCGCAACGCCCTGCTGGTCGAGTCGCGCCAGGACGGTTTCGATCAGATCGGCAAAGCTTTGACGAACGCCCTCAAGCTCTAAATTGCAGGCCCCGGCCCCGGTAAAGCCGATGCGGGCATCCGGCAGATCGAAGGCGCGCCACTTGAGCGACGTGCGTTCGCCGCTCGGCTCGATCGACAAATCCGGTAGGGCGAAGCCCTCGCGCCCGAACCGCAGGTTATGCCGCCGCTCGTAATCTTCCCGACCCGGCGCCGGGACCTCGGAGAGTAACAGCCACCAATGCGTCGCCAGCCATTCCGCCAGTCTTGAGCCAGGCATACCGCGGGAATTCCCCGTCCCATGGCCCACCGATGGCGCCCTTGCCGATCGCGGTGCGCAGCCACTGGGTAAGCAGGTCTTGGCTGTCGGCGAGCGCACGGTCGCACAGGGTCGCATCCGGGCGGGGACGCGGCGGGCGGTCCGCAATCATACCCATGACCCGCCCGGAAAGTCCCGATGGATTTTCCCCGCGCCATCCAGGCCTGCGCCGCAGGTCCCCCAGCGCTTATTATGGGCCCCGCACCGTCTGCGCCTGAGTCCGGAAAGCCAGGCCAGTGGACCCCGCCTCATTTGCTGGCTGCCGGTGACGAAGCGCTGGTCTGGTTGGTGCCCGGGGCGGTCCAGCCCATGCTCTTTCGTGGGAAACAGGGCGCCATGATCCGGCTGCAAGTGCAGGTGCCAAGATTTGGCACCCAAGGACCCGTTCGAGACGGCGATCACCCAGGGCAACTGGGTCCCGGGGCGACGGCCTGTGGCAAGCCGGGCGCGGGAAACCAACTTGCCATCGGGCATGTCCCGTTGGTCGGGACCTTGGAAGAAGGGCTTGCTCAGGTCGAGGCGCAGTGGCGGGACGGGATCGCCGCCGTCGTCGCGGGCGGTGGGATTCCGGACGGGTTTGCCGCCGCGGCTCAGTCGGTCTATGGGAGACTCTTGTCCTTGCTGTTGTACCTGTGCGCGCAGGACGCCAATTACGAACGCCCACCCTGGCCGGTCACGAAGCGAACCAAGAAGGGCCTGCGCCTGACGGTGCGACCGGTGCGACCGATGCGGGACCACTAAGCGCGATCCATGAACTACACCGACGAACAACTGCGCGCCATCGAGCACCCCGGTGGCCACAGCCTCACCTACGCCGTGGCCGGCTCGGGCAAGACCCACATGCTGGTCGGCCGGGTCCTGTTCCTGCTGGAGCAGGGGGTCCCGGCGGAACGCATCCGCGTGCTCGCCTTCAACCGCGAAGCGGCGAAGGAGTTTCAGACCCGGCTGGCGGGGGCGCTGCCGACGCACCGCGCCGCGCCCAAGGTGTCCACCTTCCACAGCCTGGGACTATCCCTGACCGCGCTGTTCGAGAAGCATGAACTGCTGCCCCGCCGCCGCCTGGAGACGAGCGAGGCCGTGGAGAAGAAACTCGCCCGCGAGGCCGCCTTGACGGCGCTGAAAGAGGCGGGCAGCGACGAGTACCCGAGCCAGGACGCGTTGGAGGCGTTTCGCGCCTTCATCGGGTTGGTCAAGTCGGACCTGCTGTCCGCGGCGGACGCCTTCCGGACCTTTGGCCTGCTGCCGTCCTGCGCCTACTTCGTGCGGGCCTTTGCGCTCTTTGAGAAGGCGCGGGAGCGGGCTGGTCTGCGGTTCTTCGCCGATCTGCTGTCGGAGCCGGTGGCGGTGATGCGCGCCAACCCCAAGGCGCTCGCGCTGGTCACCAACAAACTGGACCTGGTGGTGGTCGATGAATTCCAGGATGTCAGTCGCGTCCAGGTCGAACTGCTGATCCAACTGCTGGGCACCCGGGCGCACCTGAACGCGGTCGGCGATGATTCGCAGTGCATCTATGCCTGGCGGGGTGCGCGACCGGAGATCATGGGGGAGGAGTTCGCCCGGCACTTCCCCGGGGCGACCCGCTACACCCTGTCCCTGACCTTCCGCTTCGGCCACCGGGTGTCGCTGGCCGCCGCCCAGTTGATCGGCCACAATCGCAACCGCATGGATACCCTCTGCGTCTCGGCGCCGGCCACGCCGGACACCGGCATCGACGTGATCCGCGCCACCTCGGCCGGGGACCAGTCCGCGGTGGTGGCGGCCATCGACGGCTGGCGCCGCGCCGGGCGGTCGCTGCGCGAGATCGCGGTCCTCGCCCGGCTCTGGGCCCAGACGCTGAGCCTGGAACTGGCCCTGCTGGAGCGCGACATCCCTTATGTGAAGGCGAAGGACGACCTCTTTCGGGTCCCCGAGATCGCCGGGCTCCTGGGCTACCTGCGCCTGGCCGCCGGCACCCTCTTCGCCGAGCCGCGGGTGCGCGAGATCGTCCGGTACATGCTCTCGACGCCGACCCTGTGGCTGACGGCGGCCACCCTGGATGCCTTGGCGGATGGGATTCTGCGGGCACCCGCGCAGGCCCCGGCCCTGCTCATGGAGACCGCCCGCCAGGCCAAGAAGCCCTATCATGCAACGCGGATCGCCGATCGTGCGCAGGTATGGCACGAGGCCCTGGGGTGGGCCGACCTGCCGGCCGCCGATGCGCTGCGGTTCTATGCCAGCACCACCGACCTGGTGAGCGCCTTCGCCACCGCGGCGACCAGTGAGGCGGCGGCCGAAAAGGAGTTGGCCTATCAGACGCTTTTGGACTGGGCGGTGCGCACCCGCACCACGGTGGGTGAGTTCGTCGCGCGCATGGATGCCCTGCGGCGGGCCCGGGAGCGCTATGAGGCCGGTGGCGACGCCGTGCTCTTGTCGTCGATTCACCAGGTGAAGGGGCGCGAGTTCCCCCTGGTCATCGTCACCGGGCTGGAAGACGGGCTGTTCCCGTCGCGGCGAGCCGGTGCCGAGCCAATGCCTGAGGAAGAACGGCGGCTCGCCTATGTGGCAATGACCCGCGTCCAGGAACGACTCCTGCTGGTGGTGCCGCCGGATGCGCGCTTCGATGCGGTATGGCTCGGCATCCCTACCCGGGGTCCCGGTCGGACGAAGAGCGCCGCCAGCCCCTTCGCCTTCGAGGCCAATCTGCGCACCAGCACGGCACTCGGGGAGGCGATTACCCGCCGGCTGTCCGGCGTCGACCCCGAGGCACCCTTGCCGGAGGCGTCGCTTCAGGCGGCACCGGTGCTCAACCGGTATCTCGGGGAAGTGGGGCTTGAGGAGTGCTACCAACCGCCGACGGTGCCGGTTCCCCCCGGCGACTGGGGCATCAACGACCGGGTGCGCCATCCCTTCTTCGGCGAGGGCCTGGTGGTCGGCATTCGCGACCGGGACATCCTGGACATCAACTTCGGCGGGACTCATCGGTACATCAAGTCGGGCGTCGTGGCCATGGAGCGGGTGTGAAGGCGCTGGAACCGTGCGGGCGCTTCGATCCCGCCCTCGGCCGTTTCCCGAGCGCGCCTGGGTCTGCCCGAGGCCGAGCGGCCACGTCGGCGCGCGACGGTGATGGGCCTGCGATCCAATCGGCTCTACTGTTAGCTCGACGCGCCGCCTCTTGAGATCAAGGTCTATACGGCCGATGTGGCGGGGGCGGTAGGCGAACCGGTGGAGATCGACCCGGACGGCATCGCTTTGCGGGCCGGTGCCGATGGCCGCGTCCTGGTGCGGCTGGGTGACCGGGGGCGACTCTACGTCCGGGGCTTCGATGCGCAGCGGGACCGCTGGGTCTTCGGTCTGCTGGCCGACTGAGGGGCGCTGCGTCCTGGCGCTGCTAACCGACGCGATGACTCCGCCGTGTGATCCTGCTCATGGACCCGGACGCCGACGGCATCCACTGCGGTGCGCTGGTCACGCTGTTCTTCTACCGCTGGATGCGACCCCGGCTCGACGACGGTCGCGTGGGCATCGCGCGCGCGCCGCTCGCGACCCTCGTGGTGGAGTCGCTCGGGCATCCCCAGCATGGCGAGCATCCTCGCGACTGACCAATCCCACTCCTTCGGGCGCTGCCACTGATGGCGGCGATCCGATCCGCCAGTCTTCCGCATTCCCGCCGAAAACCCGCACCTTGAGCCCTCGTACCCACCGGCAGAGCCGCGGCACACTGCCGCCATGGCCGACCCTCTCGATGGATGTCTATCCGGGGGCACCGCGCACCGGGCCGAACTTTGGGGATGCCCCATGACGCTCCGACCGCTGCTGATGGCCCTGATACTCTCGCTCGCGGTGGCCGGAGCGGGGCACGCCGCTGACGACCGCGATCCCGATACCGCATCGACAGCGACCCCACGAGTCTCCTGCGATCTGTTTGATGTCCGTACCGACGCGCCGCGCGCCACATCCACTGCCGCCTCGGCCAATCCGCAAGGCGGTGGATCGGCTATCCGCCGGGTCGGCGGGCGGGGGACCTTCCTGGCCGGCAATGGCGGTTTTCTCAAGGTCGGCCTGACCATCCGCAACGAGCTCGGGCTGCAGCGTCGGGTCCGCAGTCAAGGCGCATCGCAACCGAACGGTCATTCGCGGGGTGCAGGATCCCCCGGCCCGGTGTGGCCTGCCAAAGGCCCAGCGGCGCCGGCACTGCGCACTCCGCCGGCTGTTGGCGCCCGGCCTGCGGCGCTGGCATGTCCGTCCTGCGGTGTGCCCACCGCTTATCCGCGCCACCCCGACAGCGATCCCCAAGCCCGGTGACGACGCGAGAAGCGCCGGATGCGGAGCGCCGAGCCGTGCCGAGCCGAAGGACCGGGATGCTGGGGGGTTTTATCAAATCCCGGCGCACCCACCTACGTAACTTAGCACCTTCACTTTGAAGTCGTTTACCGATGCGGCCAGTCTCCGTCGTCATCCCGACCCGGCGCCTGAGCACGGCGCTACGTGAGCGCTGCGCCGGGACGGCCGCGCGTCTCCCCGGCGCGGAGATCATTCTCTGCGAGCCGGACGACTTGGGTCCGCTCGCGGCGCCGCCGCCTCTGCCTGAGGGCTGGCGACTGGTCAGGGCACCGCGCGGTCGTGGGACCCAGTGCAACGGCGGGGCGCGCGCCGCCGCGGGCGAGTTGCTGATGTTCCTGCACGACGACACGGACCTGCCTCGCGATGCCGGCGTGGTCCTCGAGGCCGCCTTTCGCGACCCCGGGATCGGCATGGCCTGCTTCCGGCTCGCCTTCGATCAGCGCCACTGGCTGCTCGATGCCTATGCCTTGGGCTCGCGTTTCGAGTCGCGGCTGACGACCTTCGGCGATCAGGCCATGACCATCCGGCGCAACCTCTTCGAGGCCGTCGGCGGCTTTCCCGACTGGCCGCTGTTCGAGGATGTGGAACTGGCCCGCCGCGTGCGCCGGTGCAGTCGCATCGCCAAGCTGGCGAGCCCGGTGACCACCTCGGCCAGCCGCTTTCTGGCTAACGGGCCGGCGCGACAGCAACTGGCCAACGGCCTCTTGCTCGCACGCTTCCTGCTTGGCGCCCCGCCCGCACGCCTCGCGGCCCTCTACGAACGGCAACGCGGCGTGATCCCACAGGGTGAGGCGGCATGATGCTTGACCTGTGGGTCGGCCACCGGCCCGTGGTCGTCGCCCTCGGCATGAGCCTTCAGACCTTCGTACTCTACAAGGCCGTCATGGTCGCCGTGATCCTGTTGCATCACGGCAATCTCGCCGTGCCTGCACCTCCATCGGGGCGGCGGCGGCTCCTCGTCCCGCCCTCCATGTACCGCGTGCACCACTCGGCGCTCCGTGCACCGGCGAACCGGCCGTGAACGCACGCCCGCGGCTCCTCTTCGTCTACAACGCCGACACCGGCCGGTTCAACCGCTTGGCCGATGCGGCGCACAAGGTCCTTTCGCCGCAGGCTTACCAATGCGTGCTCTGCAAGGTGACCTAAACCTCCATATCAGTTGAGCCAGGCCAATCGACCATGCATTCCACACTCCCCCGCTTGCGCGAGAGCGACTTTTCCGCGATTCGTCGCGGCGGCCTGAAGACCCTGCAGGCCAATCTAGGTTACCGCTGCAATCTGTCCTGTCTGCATTGCCATGTCGCGGCGGGGCCGAACCGCACCGAGCGCATGGACCGGGACACCATCGACACCATCCTGGCGGTGCTGGCGCGCGGCGGCATCGAGACCCTGG